>Ga0208244_100756_pt1 | contig 24914 bp, 22 predicted proteins | sample SubbioCR12Aug_5A_FD_184828 | JGI IMG/M metagenome (GOLD analysis project Ga0208244, IMG submission 184828) | Serpentinite rock and fluid subsurface biosphere microbial communities from McLaughlin Reserve, California, USA - CR12Aug_5A (SPAdes) | ecosystem: Environmental > Terrestrial > Deep... | reverse complement strand
AAACTGAAATCAATCTCACCGTTGGCGAAGAGCGTTACCATTTCAGGTTCGTTGGTGGGGTAGGTTTCGCCGTTGCGCCACAGGCAGGGTTCCAATTCATTGAGGTAATCCCACAACAGCGGGGAGTATTGCTCCCAGGTGGTCTGGTCGAAGGTTTTCCACATCGCTTCGCCGCCGCTCAACTCATAGAGCGCGCCTTTCAGGAAGCGCGTGCCGACAAATCCGCCCGGCCCTGGCGCGACGTAGGTGAAACGACCGGGGTTGGCGCAGGCCCAATCCTTGAGCTCGGCATACGAGCGCGGCAGGTCGTCGGCCTGTCCTGAGCCTGTCGAAGGGCGGGCTGAGTCATACACAAACTGGAACTGCGCCGACGACCAGGGGCTTTCCATGTTATCGACCGGAGTACCGAAATCGAGATTGATGGCGGGGTTGTCCCAATTGACCAGCGCGGCGTTGGGCAGTTTCTGCGCCCAATCGGTGTAGAGCATATCGGCCTGTTTGAGGGTGAAGAAGTTTTCGCCGTTAATCCAGATTAAGTCTACTGCGCCGGGGTTGGTGCCGGCCTGCTTCTCGCTCAAGACCTGGTTGACGGCGTCTTCAGTGGCGGCCAGCGGGATGCGGTTGAGGGTGATGCCGTAGCGTTCCTGCAAAGCTTTGCCGTAGAAGTTGTCGACATAGGCGTTGATGCTATCTGCCCCGCCCCAGATGTACCAGTTGACGGTCTGCCCGCGCGCGGCGGCCAGGACGCTGTCCCAGTCGTCAATGTCGAACTCGCCGGAGGCAGGGGCGGATGCGGCAGGCGCACACGCCGCCAGGATAAGCGCAAAAATAATGAGAAGGAAAGAAATTTTTTTCATAAGAGTCTCCTGAATTTTTCGTAGTGCGACATGAATGTCACGGTACGGGTTAGGATGGTTTCGCAAAACGATACTTCAAATATGCTGCCAGTTCGCCTTTCAGGTCCGTCAGCGTTTCGCGCATGAAAAAGTCGGCTACTTTCAAAATACCGCTCGAATAAGTCGGGTAGGGGAAGACCAGCCGATAAATCTTGTAGAGCGAAATCTTCTGGCTGATTGCCAGGGTAAAAAACGAAATCATCTCCGATGCGCGCGGGCCAACGATCGTCACGCTCAAAATCTGCCCGGTCAGGCGCACCGCGTCCACGATGATGAAGCCGTTTTCCACGGCGTCGGTGTAGCCCCGGTCAGTGTGGGTCTTCAAATCCACCCGAATGCGCTTGACGACACCGGGGTGGCAATATTCTTTCAGTTGCCGGGCGGTCAGGCCAACGGTTGCCACTTCAGGGTCAGAGAAGGTCGCGGTCGGGTAAAGCGGCTCGTTTTTGGCAATCGGCAGCAGCGGGAAGGCAATCCGCTGGACGACGCGACGCCCCTGGGCATTGGCGGAATGGGTGAAGGCGGAAGTGGGCGTTACGTCCCCGATGGCGTACACGCCCCGGACATTTGTCTCGCCAAAAGTGTTGACCAGGACTCCCCGGCGCTTGTCCACCGTTACCCCGGCTTTGTCCAGTTCCAGGCGTTCCAGGTTGCGTAATCGCCCGATGGCGATTAATACCTTGTCCACATTGTGGATGGTGATTTCCTTCTCGCCCTGGGTCAGCGTCAGCGTGTGGGCCGATTCATCAAAACTTTTGGCAGTTGCGCCATAATGGACGCTGATACCGGCCCGCTCAATTTCCGGACGCAAGGCTTCGGAGGCCTCCGGGATATGGGTTGCCAGCGGACGGTCATCGAGCGCAAAGAGCGTGACCTGTGTCCCGATTTTTCGGAAAGCGAAGGCCATTTCGAGGGCAATAATCCCGGCTCCGGCGATGACCAGATGCTTCGGCGCGTCGCGCAAGTCGAACAGGGATTCATTCGTCAGCGTCCGCTCGGCGGGCAGGCCGGGAATCTCCAGTGGGCGCGGGCGCGCGCCGGTGGCGATGACGATATTCTCGGCGCTCAAGATGCGTTCGCCACCGTCTTTCAGGCTGACCTTGATTTCTTTCGGCGCGCTGAAAGACGCCCAGCCTTCGATGAAGGTCACGTTTTTCATCGCGCGCACTTCGTGGGTCTCTTTTTCGCGCAGGGTGTCGCGTTTACGAATGACTTCGCGCAGGACTTCATCCGGGTTGTCGCCTGGTTTGAATTCGCGCGCCAGGTGAATCAGCGTCTTGGACGGCACACAGCCGACATTGGTGCAGTCCCCGCCAACATGGTTACCCTCGATAAAGGCAACCTGTCTGCCCAAGCCCGCCATGCCAACCGCAACGGTCATCCCGCCCGAGCCTGCACCAATAACAATGGTGTGAAAGTGTTCAGTGGTCATGATGAAAAGTCCTTTGTCTATGATTTGTTGGTGCTTGCGGCAACGCTTTCGCGCTTTTTGAAGATGCGCGAAAGCGCGAGGCTGACAATGAAAATGACAAGCGAAAAACCGAGCATGACCGGGTTGAGTTTTGGCAATGTGCCGTCAAAAGTCTCAATCGATGCGCCGAAGCCGATAAAAGCCATCGTGCCAGGAATGGAACCCAACGCGGTCGCCAGGATGAAAGGCCAGTAACGGATTTTCAGGAATCCGGCCAGGTACGAAACAGCGTCATAGGGCAGGAAGATAAAACGCATAATCATCACCGTCTCGAAACTGTTTTCACGCATCCGGCGGGCGTAGCGCTGGATCAAGCCGTCCGAACCATCGTCTTTGAACAGCCCTTTGCCAAAATAACGCCCGACAAAATAGGCAACCGTCGAGGATGCGTTGCTCGCCAGAATCGTGTACAAAACCCCGAGCAGCGGGCCAAAGACGAAACCGCCAGCCAGGGTCAGGATAGTAGATGGGAACAAGATGAGGGGGCGGATGATGTAGAGTCCGATATAAACGAGCGGGCCCCAAAATCCGGTCGTCATAAAAGAGAGCAGGCGCTGTACCACTTCCAATGGTGAAAGGCTGTGCGTGCTGGCATATAACTGGTAGCCAATGATGAGCGCAAGCCAAAAAAGCAGCGCGGGCAGTTTGGCAGCGTGTTGCGTCAGCAAGGGGGTGACAGGCGGATTGTTTTCGGTTTCCATTGACTCGATCTCCTCGAAATTAAGAAGCCGAAGAAGTGAATTTTCTTACCTGGTTTGTCCAAATTGAGAAAAAATCCCGCTGGAAAATTCCGGCGGGAGACCTGGTTACGCGCTTTTGGGATATTCGCGGATGGGTAGCGCAGCGGTCACCCCGGGCTTTGACCATCGAACAGGCCCACCATTGGAGCTGAAACTTATCCCTTTCGACTACTTCTCAGGTTAAATAATCGATGATTAGGCAGGGCTAAAGGGCTTGGTGGGGAATACTGTCCGACAACCCCTCTTATAGGGAGACATTTCCCCACCTTGCCGTTAAGCTGCAAACCGGCTATAATACCAAAACTATTGGTTATATAACCATTCTAAATAGTTTATCAAGGTGAACCCATGCTCGAACCATTGCTCGGCTCAACCAACGCGGAAAGGGCGCTTATTTTCATCCAGGCACGCGGGGAGGGCTATGCCCGCGAGATTGCCCTGTTCTTTGAAACCGACCTGTACGGCATCCAGAAGCAACTCGACAAATTGGAAGTTGGGGGCATTCTCGTCAGCCGCAAGGTAGGACGTACGCGCCTGTACGTTTTCAATCCGCGTTATCCCTTCGTGGCAGAGCTGGTTGCCCTGCTGGCCAAAGCCCTGACCTTTTATCCCGAAACCACACGCACAGACCTGACGATGAACCGCCGCCGTCCGCGTCGACGAGGAAAACCAGATGAAGCCAATCTCACAGATGGCGCAGCTTGAACTGGCTGCCTATGTCCATGACCACTTGCGCCAACAGGGAATCGATGTGGTGCTCTCAGGCGGCTCGGTGGTATCGTTTTACAGCCGCAACCTGTACGTCTCCAAAGACATTGACCTGGTCAATATTGCTTTTACGCGCCAGTCGAAATTGCGAAAGGCAATGGCATCTATTGGTTTTTCAGAGCGGGGGCGCTATTTTCAGCATCCAGAAAGCGCACATATTGTCGAATTTCCGAGTGGGCCGCTGGCGGTAGGTGAAGAACCGGTCAGGGATGTCCAGGAGGTTATGCTTGAGACCGGTTCTTTGCGTGTGATTTCTGCTGCCGATTGTGTCAAAGACCGGTTGTGTGCTTTCTATTTCTGGGATGACCAACAAGGGCTGGAGCAAGCGGTTTTGGTTGCCCAAAATCATTCAGTTGATCTGGCAGAGATTGAGCGCTGGTCTCTGGTCGAAAAGCATGCTGAGAAATTCGCGCAATTTAGGGAACAGATGCAAAAAGGTTGGAATAAATAAACCAGTTTCCCCCCATCGCCGCCAGGGCCTTGGGAAAACGATTGCAAATATCTCTGGCCTGACATCGTAAGCGTCTGTATTTACGAAACAATCAGTCTCCTCGCAGAGGCTGATTGTTTTATTCCCCATTGCCCAGCAACTTTCTCGCGATATCCGGCTCTTTCGCGATTTTGCGAGCCGACTCGGCATCGAGTCTCCCCAAGCGGGCCAATTGCATCAAGGATGCAAAAATGCCCGTGCCGGCGTTTTCCGTGTAGCGCTTTCCCTGCTGGCGTGGGGTGAGTTTGCTGAAGCCAGGTTCCTGTTGCAGGCGAGTCAACAGGGTTTGATTGGCAGACCTGGCCTGTTCCACCAACTTATCCAGGAGAAGTTCGTCCTGTGTCGTCCAGGGAATGACCGGTTTAGGCGGCGAATGGGGTTTGTTATAAGTGCGGCGCACCTGCCGCCACAGGTCGCCCCGGCTGGGGACAGAAACAATTTTGAAAGATGGCAACAGCAACCCGGTCAGCGTTTTTCCGTGAACGCAGTCGGTATCCAGGCCAAAGATTCTGCCCTGATAAATGAAAGGCTGGTCACTGTCCGTATAGTTGTGATGCCCGACAATGACCGGCTTTTCGCCGTGTTCGTACTCATACCAGGGGCGTTCATAGTGTTCGCGCAGGATTTTATCCCCGCCCATTGTGCCGCATACAACGGATGGATTCTGTTCATCAAGCGGCAGGCCCGGTTCGAGATAACCATGCACCAGGATTGCCTCGGGAAGTTCAAGAAACAACGGCAGGCCGCTTATCCAGCTGACGGCGTCCTGGTAATGTTCTCCAAATTGCTGGCGGCTGATGTGTTGTGAAATCGCCAGTTTGACTTCATGCCTGGCCGCGCGGGCATGCTTGCGCTCATGGTTGCCCATCAGGGCGCGGGCATTGGGCGTGTGACGAAAAAAGTCGAGCGCCTGCGGCGTTTCCGGGCCCCGGTCGACAAAATCACCCAGTGAGATGATGGTATCGCCGTCAGACAGGCCTGCTTTGTCCAGCAAGGCCTGCAGTTCGAAATAACAGCCGTGAATATCGCCGATGACAAGGGTTTGCATGGCAGCATTTTAACTTGATTGAGTGACAAACAGGGATAAAGCAACCACCACACGAACTTAACATCCGTGTGGTGGGGTGCAACTGGGCGAACCAGCCACATTGCTGCCAGTGGGATTTTGCACCCACATCGCCCGTTTAAAACGGGGCGCTTCTTGTCCTTGTAATTTGTGGAAGTACAAAGTGGCTTATTCATTCGCCTTGCTACATGGCATTATAGAAATTATACCGTTTGTGGACCTGCCTGCCCAAAGGCCGCCCTGAACGCGTCTGACCATTGCCTAGCCTTGGTCTATGATTTGAGTTTTAGCAGATCATATACGATAACAAAACCTTAACCTATATTCAAAAATTCCATAATATAGGTGCTTTATAGTACAACTCATGGAAACTGACTTGCAGAAACTCATCACAAATGCCGCTAATCTTCTCTCTGAAAAAGAACCGGCTTATCAATCCACCCCCAATACGATTGGCGGTCTGCGCACGCATGCGGTTTCCATCTCCCCTCAAACTCCCATGGGTTGGGTTATCCGCGAACTCGAGAATTCTCCCGAACTGCCTGGGGTTCTGGTTTTTGAAAACGATCAATATCTAGGAATACTGTCGCGCCGCAATATCTATGAGCGGCTTAGCCGGCCGTACGCCAATGAACTCTTCATGAAGCATCCCGCTTCACGCTTTTATTCCGATTTCGAGATCTCCCAGAACCCGATTGCCAGCCGAATGCGTATCGAAGATGCGGTCCGTCTGGCCCTGAGCCGTAAAGGGGAACACATCTACGAACCTCTTGTTGTCATCCATGATGAAGGCAAGTTAAGCCTGCTGGATATGCAAGTTTTGCTCCTGGCACAATCGCAACTACTGGTCAACGCCAACCGGGTTGTCGGTCAGCTATACAATGTCAGCAGCATCATTTCCAGTTCACTGGATGTCAATACGGTTTTAGACGCAATCCTGAATTACATGGCTGATACGATCCCCTATGATCGTTGTGCTATCCTGTTTTTCAAAGGCGACCAGGTTGACTTCGCAGCCCTGCGCGGATTCCCACATGAAGTGGACTTGCGCCAAATGCGCAAGGTTGTGATTGAGAACAGTATTTATGAAGCAGTCCGCCACAGTAAACAGCCAATGTGTATTGATGATGTTTTGAGTTACAAAGATTGGCCACATCTGCCCCACGTTCCACCTGCACGCACTTGGTTGGGCATTCCACTGGTGCATGCCGGTCAGGTTTCCGGGATGCTGGTTGCGATTTCACTTGAGCCCGATTCTTATAATGAAGACCAGATTCTACTTGCGCAAAAAATTGCAGAGCAAGCTGCGGTTGCGCTGCGCAACGCGATGCTTTTCAAGGAAGTTAAAGTTTTCAATCAGCAGCTAGAATCAGCCATTGATGAACGCACTCAAAACCTGGCAGAAACGATGCAAAAACTTGAAGCAGCCAATGCCAGTAAGACAGACTTCCTAAAGTTGGTTGCCGGACAACTGCTTGACCCGTTGCGAAAAATCGAGGGCCACAAGAAGTATTTTCTAAGCCATGCTCGCGAAACACCCGACTCTTTTGTGCAAGAAACATTTACCAGCATTGCCGATGGAATTGAACGCCTGCACGAAGTGGTCGAAAAAATACAGGATGTGGCTGCCATCGAAGCCAATGAATTCACTCTCAATTACGAAGCCCTGGAAGTTGGCAGCCTGCTCTATCGTTTGCGCGAAAAGTTTTCAGGTCGATTGGCTGAGCACCGCCAGACTCTTCAATTTGTTAATCTGGACCATTTACCAGACATTAATGGCGATTCGCGCCTGGTCTCAAAAGTATTCGCCAACCTGATCGAAAACGCCATCCAGCACTCGCCCACTGGAGGGAAAATCATCATCAAAGGAGCTCATCGGGTTGCATTAAATGGAGAAAAGGCTCGTAGCGAGGTTCAGATTACAGTCAGTGATGCTGGACCGGGGATTGATCTTGCTATCCAGGGCAAGATCTTTGAAAAATCTTTCAGGAATCGATCATCGAGAGCAGGCAGCCCCGTGGTTGATTCATATGCCGGGTTGGGCTTGGCGATTGTTGCCGGAATTGTGCGCGCACATGGTGGGCGGGTCTGGGTCGAAAGCCGCGGGAGAGATGTCATTCTTAAACATGGCAGTCACTTCCATGTGGTTCTACCCGCCGTACAGGGCGTAGGAAAATCTTCCACAACCCTGCCTACGGGGGCTAGGGTTTAATTTATAAAATCGAACCAAAATATCAGTTGCGGTAATATAAGTTGCGGTTCATCCATTAGCTTTCCAACAAACAGTTTTAGATATTAATGTTCAAAAGGAATCTAAGATGAAAATTATAGGGATAATCCAAAAATACTCGACAGGCAAGAATGTTATTCTTCTGTTTTTAATTACTATGGTTGTTTATTTAACAATTCTTTTTTACTCAATACCAAAGGTGGTATCGTCTGCTCCAGAAATGAAACTGTTTGATATTTCCCCTTCTGGTTACACAACAGAGTATGCAATATCCCTCTTAGATGCTATCGGTCCAGGAGGTCGGGATTTATACCTTTCTTTGCAATTACCGCTAGACTTTATTTACCCAGGGTTGTTTATTATCTCGTATTCCTTGTTATTCGCATGGCTTCTTAAAATGAATTTTGATTCTAAATCAAAGGTGTATTACGCCTTATATATTCCAATTCTTGCAGGTTTGTTCGACTATACGGAAAATGTCTTAATAATAATGATGCTGAAGGCTTACCCTGATCTTGGCTCAGATCTTGTGACCGTTGCTAGTTTAGCTTCGATCATCAAAAGCATTCTGTCTTCAATTTTCTTCACTTTGCTTATTCTGAGCATCATTCAAATTGTCTGGAAATCTATTTTTAAAAAGAAACAGCTCCCACACTAAAGTAATGTTGGCTAAAAACAATGCGTACACACAGCATTCACTGTGACAAAAAAGGATTTTTGCAAAAGGGAATTGCAAAAATTCAATATGATTTTGAACTCCAACGCTCAGAGAAGCGTTTCTTTTCTTTGGCAGGCCCCACCGAGAGAGATGGCCTAGCTCTTTTCACCCAATGTAACCAGGTGCTTGGGCATCATCATCCATTCGAGCGTGGCGCGACGCTCATGAAGCAAATTTTCGGCGTACAAGTGACAAACGCCCCCTTTGCGCATATTGATGGAAATGGCTGCATCTCCAGCGACCAACAGGCTGATGAGTGCGCTCAGGTTTGGTTCGTGCCCAACGACGGCGATGCTGTCGAGAATAGAATAGCTTTCATTGATTTCCCCAAGGAATGAATCCGGAGAGCCCATCGGAGCCAGGTTTTCGCTTGTCACCAATTGCTCTTTCTTGATCTTCAGCACTTTGAGCAGGGTTCGCGCGCTGTCAAAAGCGCGGACATAAGGGCTGGATATTACCAGATCGAATCGCAGGTCAAGCACATTCAAGCCGCGTGCGATGTTAATCATTTTCTTTCGGCCCTTGTCGGTCAGTGGGCGCTGGCTGTCATCTTCATAGTCGGCGGTGCCAGGTTCGACAGCAATAGCATGACGGATGATGTAAAGATTCATTTCAGGCTCCTTTTTTAATTTCTGATTTTAATACTTTCAATGTGACGCCAAAAACATCTTCGAATAAGCTTTTGCGCTTTTCGAAAGACCACTTTTCAAGCATCATTTCTCCCTTGCCGTGCAGGTAAACCCACCAGCCATTCAAATCCTTCTCCAGGCTAACATCCAGCAATCTGGATGTATGGCTGATTTCAAGCGCATCAGCCAAGCGCAAGAGGGCGCAAATTTTGATAACAAGCAATCGATCCCGAGAAGACAGGGCCTTGAAGTTTTCATCCTGTGTAGATGGGAATACCTTTCGATGAAAGCGCACAACGTTGGCAACAATTTCTTGCTTATCTGCTTCCAGGCCCATCAGCGGGGATTTTTTCAGGATGTAATAGCCATGTAGGTCGTGGTCGATGGTGTTGATGAAATGACCGATATCATGTAGCAAAGCAGCGACTTCAAGCAGGAGGCGGCTGTCTTTTTCAAGGCCGTGCAGGGCTAGAGTCTGATCAAAAATGCGCAAGGCTAACCTGGAGACGTGAACAGCATGATCTGCATCGAACTGGTATTTCTGTCCCAGGCGCATTGCGGCTCCAAGTACCAACTCGCTGCGTGGCAAACGCGGGCCAGCTGTCTGGGATAGCATATCCCATAAAACACCATCTTTGATGCCAATGCCCGGGATCTTGATCTCCTTCACCCGCGCTTCGCGGACAATCATGTACAACACCATACAGGCAGGCAGAATCACATCAGCCCGGTCAGCGCGCAAGTCGAGCTTTTTCATGCGTTCTTCCACGCTCATATCGCTCAGCTTATCAACCAGGGCGTTCAATTCTTCTACCGTGATCAATTCACTGGATTCACGCTTGAATAGTTTTTTGCGCAGGTTGCCCATCTCTTCAAGGTTGCCGCCTGTGCCAACACAAATATCAACTTCCTGGCCGCCCAATTCCTGGTCAATACGCCGCCTGGCTGAGTCGGTATACTCGCGCAACAATTTGGTGCTTGGAAAATTGCCATTTGCGCCCAAATGTTGCAACAGGCGCACAGTGCCCATTGGATAACTTTCACTGGAAATGATTTCATTTCCTCTCGCTAGGGTAACTTCCACGCTGCCACCGCCAATATCGATCAAGATGGCGCGTTTCCCCGTCAGTTCCAACGCTTTGCCTATGCCCAGGTGAATAAGTCTTGCTTCTTCTTCACCACTGATAATTTCAACCTGAATGCTTGTCTGCCGGGCGATCCGATCAACGAGCAGCTCGCCGTTTTCTGCTTCACGCAACGCTGATGTAGCCACTGCCCGGATTTGGTTAACTCCAAACTGGTCGGCAATGGTGCGAAATCGTATAAAGGCATCCACCGCAGCCTGCATGGTTGATTCAGAAAGCTGTCCGGTTGTAAAGGCATCTTTTCCCAGGCGCACAGGCAGACGGGTTGATTCGACAATCTCCAACCCATCCTCGGCTGTGACGCGTCCCACCCCCATCCGAATGGCATTTGAACCGACATCGATCGCGGCAAGGTTCATCAGAACTCCGTTATAACAAGTTTAATCCTAACCGGCGTCTTTTGCACGCAATAGTTTGTTGTTTTTTCCCCACTCCCAATCCCAATCTCCCAGAGCAGGAATAGTAGAATACATCGTCAGGTCGAGTTGTAACGGTGTAATGGAAACATAGCCAGATGAAAGCGCACCGACATCAGTCCCTTCTTCTGGAATACCGGTTGGGGCATCTCCGCCAATCCAGTAATACGGGCGGCCACGCGGATCGACCCGACGATCAAGGCGGTCGCGGTAAACACGCAGCCCCTGACGGGTATTGCGAAATCCCTTGATCTCGTCAAAAGGCAGGTAGGGGATATTGACATTCAATAGACAACCCTGGGGCAACTGATGTTTCAGGTAATTTTCCACCACCTTGTAGGCAACCTGTCCTGCCGCAGTGTAATCGGACAAGGCGAGTGCTTCCTGTACGCCCAGAGAGAAGGCGATCGCTGGGGTTTCCCAGATGACAGCTTCCATTGCGGCCGTTACAGTACCAGAATAGGTTACATCATGTCCCAAGTTGGGCATGGAGTTGATCCCCGAAACAACCAAATCAAATTTGTGATCGAAGAAGCCCAGCAAAGCCAGTGCCACGCAATCAGACGGGGCGCTGTCGCTGGCAATTGCAGATGAGCCATCTGCCAACGTAACTTCTTTGAGACGCAAGGGCCGGTCAAGGGTCTTAACGTGACCGCCGCCCGACCAGTTCCGGTCGGGCGCAAGAATATTGACATCTCCAAGTTTTCGCATTTCCTGCGCCAGGGTAAGCAACCCCGGGGCAAAAACGCCGTCGTCATTGGTAACAAGAATATTGGGCAATTTTTTTCTCCAATACAGCCAAGGATGAAAAGATAGCTGGGTGTGTTATCGCTTCGTTTCCATGATGATGGCAAAGTCAGTATAAGTTGCAACAGTTAACCGCCTGAGAAAACAGGGTTAACGTTTTGTAAATGCGCCGCAATATTATTTTTCTTTACAAAACCTTAACCGGCTGTTTGTAGATGATTAATCCCCGCCCGCTAGAATGAAGGAAACTACAGGTGAGGATATTCCATGCCCCAAAATATTTTGTTCATATGTGGATCACTCAATCAGACCAGCCAGATGCACGCAATCGCCAGGAATCTGATGGCCAATGCCAATTGCCGTTTTAGTCCCTACTACGCTGATGGGCTGGAACAATTTGCGGCGAACCAGGGCTGGCTTGATTTCACTGTGCTTGGCGGCCGTCATATGCGTGACACGCGTCATTATCTGGTTGAGCAGGGATTATCAGTCGATGAGCGCGGCGAGGAGCATGAATATGACATGGTTGTGACCTGCTCTGACCTGATCCTGCAAAAAAATATTCGAGGCATACGCCTGTTGCTGGTTCAGGAGGGCATCACTGAACCGGAAAGTCAACTGTATCGGCTGTATAAAACCTTCCCATTTTTACCTCGCTACATTGCCAACACCGCCACAAATGGCTTATCGGATGCCTATGATATTTTCTGCGTGGCATCAGAAGGCTATCGCGAACATTTCATTCGCAAGGGAGTGCGTCCGGACAAAATTGCCGTAACCGGTATTCCAAACTTCGACAATCTGCAACAATATCACCAAAACGATTTTCCCCAAAAGGATTACGTGCTGGTTGCTACCACCCCCTACCGAGAAACCTTTCGCCACGACAACCGCATAGATTTTCTGAAACATTGTGTGAAGCTTGCTGCTGGACGCCCGTTGATTTTCAAGCTCCATCCTACCGAAAATGTCTGGCGCGCCAAACATGAAATCATGGAAGTTGCACCCCAGGCGCAGGTTTTCAGCCAGGGAAATGTCAATCAAATGATCGCCAATGCGGCAATGGTCATCACCCAGCAATCCACATGTACCTTTGTAGCCCTGGCCCTGGGTAAAGAAACCCATACTTATCTTGACAAGAAAGAGCTTCAGCGTCTCATGCCCATTCAAAATAGCGGATTTTCAGGTAAATATATCGCCAATATTGCCAGGCGACTGCTGCACACTCCCATGCCTGTATTGGAACAGGTACGACTGGGGTATCGTGCCCGTCCACGCTGGGAAGCAGACATGGCCTGACCAAAGATGGTGACGTTTAATAACAAAGTCTTAACCCATTTTTGAATTTAACTTAATGGCCCGGGCATATACTCCATGTAAGAGCGCGATTAATCTTCTTACTGTTTGAGAAAGGATTGTTTTCGCGAAGGAGAACCTATGGGTTACGCTGATTTACATATTCATACCATTCACAGTGTAGATGGCACCGCCAGTGTGCGAACCATACTCAAGTATGCCGCCCATTACACTGACCTGGACGTGATTGCAATCACCGATCACGACGAAATTCGTGGCGCGCTGGAAGCCCGTGACCTTGCCGCGGAATATGCCATTGAAGTTATTCCGGGCATTGAAATTACCAGCCGTGATGGACATCTATTGGCTTTGTGGGTCGAAGAAAACATCCCCGCCGGGCTTTCTGCTGCAGAAACCATTCGGCGCATTGGCGACCAGGGCGGCCTGGCGATTGCCGCACATCCAATGGCAAGAAGCGCTCATGGGCTGAGCGCGCAGGAAATTCACAATCTTATTAATCATCCCGATCTTGCCAAAATCCTGATAGGGATTGAAACCTACAATGCAGGTTTGATTTACACGCGTCACACCAACCAAAAAGCGCGACAACTGGCCGACAAACTGCCTGTGGCGCAGGTTGGTAACAGTGACGCGCACACCCCCTGGATGATTGGCGGCGGGCGGACGAAGTTCAACGGCGCCACTGCCCGGGAGCTGCGCAATGCCTTGCAAGCCGGGCTCACTCGTCCGGTTATCCAAAAGGATTTGCCTTCCCCGGTCATCTTTCTGGACTGGCTGGCTTTGTACAGTTTGCGGTTGGCTGGTTTTTCCCTGGAGAATAAAGCGCCAGAGGCGGGTTTATCTCTTGCCCGCTGCACTTACCCACAGCCTAATTTGCGCGAATTCTTTGAGCCAAGCTATCAAACTGCGTAATAGCCCGCAGCGTTGGATCGCCCAGGCTTTGTATGTTTTTGGATGCGCTTTTACAATAGAAATAATTTGAAGTATCTTTTACACCCTAAATTCTTCAAGTACTCATCCAAATTGGAATGGCCACATGTTGCCCAGGTATTTCGCATTGAGCGGGTTGTACACCATGCTCACGGCAAAGGAAAAACCAAGCAAATCATCTGTGGTTTGACAGGTCTCAAACCTCAGGAGGCAGGGCCTGAAAAACTTTTGGCTCTATTCCGCGGCTACTGGAATATCGAAAACGGGCTGCACTATCGCCGTGATGTGACTTTTCGTGAAAATTCTACTCACCTAATCGTTGGCGATGCTGGGCACAATATGGCGATCTTGAACAACCTTGCGATCGGGCTGTGTTTGCAAAATGGCTATCAAAACATTGCCCAAGCCCGCCGGCTGTTTCAGGCACAGCCCAAGGTAGCCCTCGACCTAATCACCAAAAAAGATTAACTTTGTGAAAGCCCTGCTGCCATATTCCCTCTTCTTGGGTAGTTATCCCCAACCGATAGGGGCTAGACCCCTTTGTAAGAGTTTCATGAGAAAACCGGGGTGGTAATTGACTTATTCCATTATTTGTATATAATTTGTCCATATTTTAGCATAGAAAAACTATACAAAACATCGACAATATGTGAAATAGAGAGAAACATGAAACGCGTGAACACAATTTTATCGGTGTTGTTTATCAAAGTTATTGAGCAAGTTTTTCTCAAAGGAGTATCCTAATGTCTACCGAACTATCGCTGAATCAACACCATATACCAAATGGTTTTTCCGATCAACTTGCGCTTGCTTTCACCAAGTCTGCGCGCTTCTTTGCTGATACTTTTTTCGCCCGCCGTTACGGTCACCGTGCGGTTGTACTTGAAACGGTTGCTGCGGTCCCAGGCATGGTTGGAGGCGCTTTGCAACACCTGCGCGCCTTGCGTCGCATGGAAAGCGATAATGGCTGGATTCACACTTTGCTGGATGAAGCCGAAAACGAGCGTATGCACTTGATGACCTTCATTAATATCGCCCAACCGACGCGGCTGGAGCGACTGATAATTCTGCTGGCCCAGGGCGTTTTCTTCAACGGCTTCTTCCTGCTCTATCTTTTATCGCCAGGAACTGCTCACCGCGTCGTGGGCTACTTCGAAGAGGAAGCAGTCCATAGCTACACAGAGTACCTCAATGATGTCGACAGTGGGGTAATACCCAATGTCCCTGCGCCTAAAATTGCTATTGACTATTGGAAACTGGCCCCGGATGCACGGTTGAGAGATGTGATCATCGTGGTCCGTGAAGATGAGCGCCATCACCGCGATGTTAATCACGGATTCGCCAACGAGCTGGTTTGATGCCAAAAACACAAACAGGCATTTGCCCGGCGGTTTTAAGTGGAATTTAGAAAGAAGAGTGCTCTTTGACACAAAAAATATTAATATATGGCGGTTCTGGCGGCATTGGTTCAGCCACAGGTCGCATGCTGCATGCGCGTGGGTATGATCTCCACCTGGTTGGGCGGGATGAAGAGCGATTAACCGCCATTGCGAGAGAACTTGGCGCAACTTCGACGCTGGGTGATGTCAATGACAGCAGTCTATTTACCCGAGCGGCACAAGATGCCGGAGCAGTATTAGACGGTTTGGTCTATGCAGTTGGCACGATCAATCTGCGCAGCCTTGGACGTCTTACCGAATCTGATTTCTTGACCGACTTCCGTGTAAATGCAATGGGTGCCGCACTTGCCATCCAGGCAGCCCTGCCAGCCCTTAAGAAAAGCGAGGGCAGGGCTGCGGTGGTGCTATTTTCGAGCGTCGCAGCCTTGCAAGGCTTCACATTTCACGCGTCAATCAGCATGGCCAAGGGAGCTGTGGATGGGTTAACCATCTCACTCGCGGCTGAACTTGCGCCGAAAGTGCGCGTCAATGCGATTGCCCCCTCCCTGACGCGCACACGACTTGGCGAGAGTCTGCTCTCGAACGAACAGACAACCAAAGCCATCGCTGAAATGCATGCATTACAACGGCTCGGCACGCCCGAGGATGTTGCGGCACTCGCCGCCTTTTTACTTTCCCCAGAAGCGGACTGGATCACCGGACAGACGATCAGCGTCGACGGTGGACGTTCCACCCTTCGGACCAAAGGCTGAGAAAACTTAATGCTGGAGTTCCTTCAGCACCTTTGCCGCCGCCCAACCAGAAAGCGCGGCTCCTTCCACGCGTGGGCTGCCAAAAGCATCCCCCGCAATCATCAAGGCCGGAGATAGATTTAAGGTCAGACAGGGCTGGTCTGGCGCATGCCTTGGTCTCGCATAGCGCCAGGCATGAACTTGAAACTCAGCAATTTCAGAACCAAGCCAGGGAGCAGCAACCTCCAGCAAGTGCTGACCCATTTTCTGGCGGTCATCCTCCTGATGTTCCAGACTGAAGGCAGGCGTGGCATGGATGGTCACCGCCGAAACCGCTGAGATTCCCTTGGCCTGATTATCGGCGATCCAGCCAACCGGACCCGAATCAAAGCGCAGGAAACCAGGCTGCGGGACGTTCGATTGACCGTTCAGCACTGCCATGACCGCCAGGCACGGTTCATATTCCACCGCCTCCAGTTGCTCCCGCATCGACGCTTCAAGCGCCACCCTGCCCGCATCCAACACAGCCAGTGACTGCGGAACAGGCGCAGTGAGCAGGACAGCCTTCGCGGCAATGGTTTCACCGTTTTCAAAGATTGCCAGCCAGCGGGAACTTTCCTGTTTGAGGGCGGTCATTTTCATTTCAAGCCGCACATTCAAGGATTTTGCCAGGTGCTTGGGAATCGCCGTCATCGAGGGGACGCCGCGCCAGTAGATGTGTTCTGCGTTTGTGCCGCGATACCATTCTGTGACAAGACCCAGCCCCTTCCATTCACTCAACAAGGCTGCAAATCGCGGAGTGCGGGCAGTGATGAACTGAGCGCCGTGATCGAAGGTGGCAGAACCGATGCGGCGGCTGGCAAGACGTCCGCCCACGCCGCGCCCCTTGTCTACCACCAGGGGGTAAAAACCGCTGGCGTCGAGATCGGTAGCGGCAAGCAGTCCTGCAAGCCCTGCGCCGATGATGAGAATGTCGGTGGTCTGAGTGTGAGTGGATGTCATTGGGTGTCCGTTTCTCTAACAGTTTTTGCGGTGTGACTGTTTCGGCGGCATTTCTCAGAGCAATAGATGACGTTGTCCCAATCCTTGCGCCACTTTTTTCGCCACGCAAAAGAACGCTTGCAGACAGGGCAGGTTTTGACGGGCAAGTCGGACTTCTTTTGCATCGTCGGCATGGGTCACTCTCCGCGCAGGGCTTCGGCGGTTTGCATACGGCTCAGGCGCCAGGCAGGGTAAACTGCTGCAAGCAAGGCAGCGCTGACTGCCAGAACAAACGCCTGCGCAAATGGAACAAGATCCAGCTGCATTTGAAGCGTCCAGCCGAAGGAACGCTGGTTAATGATGAAGATCAGAATCCAGGCGAGAATGTAGCCGGTAGGCAGGGCGAGCAGTCCCGCCGAAGCGCCGAGGAGACCTGTCTCCCAAAACGTGAGTCGGCGCATTTCGGCAATGGTCAAACCAAGTGCGCGCAGGATGCCCATTTCGCGGGCTTTCTCCAATTGCAAAGCCAACAGGGAACTCAATACGCCGATAAACGCCACCAGGGTCGTGACCAACTGCATGGCAGTGGTGATTGCAAACGTACGGTCAAAGATCTTGATAGCATCATCACGCAGCGCGCCGCTGGGGTTAACCTGAACGCGCTCGTAGCCGGTCAACTGTCCGCGCAAATCGGCGGTAACGGAGTCCACATCGGCAGAAGGGAGGAGCGTGAGGGAAACGCCGTTGAGCGTGTTGTCCTTCCACAGTGAGCGATACACGTCAATATCCATGCGGATTGTCCCGCGCGTGGAGGCATAATCAGCGTAGATTCCGGCCACAGGAAACTGAACCCAGCCCTCGGGAGTCAGAAGCGGGAAAGTCTCATTGACAGAATCCATGCCGAGGCGGGCAGCCAGCGGCTCGGAGAGCAGAATCGCCCCTTCCTTCATTTTCCTGACAACATCTTCCGGATTTCCTTTTAGCAGGACACGCGCATCGGGCAGCGGATCAGGCGTCGCCGCAACCAGATCCACAGACCCAGACTCGGTCTCCACGCTGACCACACGCACGACCGCGCTGGACTGCGCGAGCGGATTTGACCGCGCAATAGCGACCACTTCAGGGTCGAGCGGGGTATCAAGACGGGTGGCGCTCAAGCCTTGCGCGGCGATGTAGATGTCACCTTGCAGGGTTTGATCGAGCCAGAGCGTGACGGTGGTGCGGAAACTGGCAATCATGACCTGCACACCAATGGTGACCGAGACGGCAATCATCAGCGCGGCGACGGCGACGGCCGTGCGGCTTTGCGAACGGATGACGTTGCGCGGGGCCAACCGTCCCAGCAAGCCGAACAGGGCGGCAAGCGGGTCGTTGAGCAGGCGCATGAGGCTCACCGTCACAAACGGAGTCAGTGCCGCCAGCCCGATAATCACGGCAAACGTGCCCGCGAAACTGACCACTAGGTCACGGGTGGGAATGGCGAGAATCAATCCGCCAGCAAGGGCGGCAAGGATGCCGAGAACGGCGGCGAGATTAACGGCGGCATCCGCTTTGCTCTCCAACCCTGCGCGCGAGAGAGCCAGGCGCGGCGGAACAGAGGCGGCCTCCCAGGCGGGCGGGGCGGCGGCGAGTAAACTGGCGAACAAACCCGCCAAACCGCCCTTGAGCAAACTGGAGGCAGGGATTTGCACGCCGCGCACACTGACGACGAAGAACAGATCGTTGATGGTTTGCGTGACCATCTGCACTGCGCCCTGGCCGAGCAAAATGCCCAGGCCCAGCCCGATTCCCGCGCCAAGCGCGCCGACCAGCGCGGCTTCGCCCAGTACCATGCCGAAGACCTGCTCGCGGGTGTAGCCGAGACTGCGCAGGGTGCCGAACATGGCGCGGCGTTGAACAACCGAAAACGTCATAGTGTTGTAAATCAGGAAGATGCCAACCAGCAACGCTAGCAGGCTGAGCGCGGTCAGGTTTATGCGGAAGGCGGCCGTCATGGTGTTGACCTGGTCGTTGCGGGTGGCCGAGGCGACCAGTAAATTACCTGCTGGAAGTGCAGCTGTCAGTGCGGCTGTGTCGTAGCCTTCGGGCAGAATCAGGTCAATCTGGGTCAGTTCGCCGCCTGTGCCGGTCAGGCTTTGGGCAGTGGCGATATCGGTCAGAACAAGCGTATCGAGCGCGCGGCGGGCGAAGTCATTGGACGGTTCCAGCAAACCGGTCAGGTAGGCGTTGCGGGTGACACCGTTGATGGAGAGTTCCAGGCGGCAGGAGTCGTTAAATTCGCTAAGGCAGGGCGTCAAGCCGTAACGCTCGGCGGTCGGCGCAGAGAGCAAGATTGCGCCAGGCTGGGTGAGAAGCGGAGCAATGGATTGAAAGTCAATGCCCTGTCCTGCGCCGAGATAACTGCGGAAGGGCGCTTCGGCGAACGGGTCAATGCCAAGCAAGGTGAATGGAATCTCTCCCAACTGCGGGCTGACGACAAAAGCGCGGACAGTCGGTGCGCTCTCGATTTGACTGCGCCACTGCGGGTCGATACGCAGACGGACGTAGAGCGCCTCGTCCACCCCGCCGCTCCCGGCGACGATGGCATGGGTGGCGCGTCCTGTGATTGCGCTGGCGCTCAGGTCGAAAGCGCGTTCGGCGCTGGCATTGGCCAGGTCAATCCCAACCATGACCGCCACACCGAGCGCAATGCCCAGCGTCATCAACGCAAATTGGATCGGGTGCCGAAGCAGGGTACGCAGCGAAAGCATGGGCTTTATCGCTCCGCTACCAGTTGCCCGTGCGAGAGGCGCAAGACTCTGTCTGCGTAGGAGGCGGCTTCGGCGCTATGCGTGGCCATCAGCAGGGTGCGGCCCTGTTCGCGGGTTAGTTTTGCCAGCAGGGACATAACCTGTGTGCCGGTCTCTTCGTCCAGGTTGCCGGTCGGTTCGTCGGCTAGGATTAGCAGCGGGTCGTGAACCAGCGCCCGGGCCAGCGCGACGCGCTGTTGCTCGCCGCCGGAGAGTTTCTCGGGAAAAGTGGCCCAACGGTCGGCCAGTCCGACAGAATCCAGAAAATCTTTGGCTTTCTTGTGTGCTTGAGCACGCGGCACCCGGTTCAGTTCCAGCGGCAGGCTGATGTTCTCGCCGACGGTCAGCGTGGGGATCAAATTGAAGAACTGAAAAATGAAACCAATGCGCGCGCGGCGGAAGAGAGTTCGCTCGCGTTCGGGCAGGGAGGCGAGGTCGCGCCCATCCACCCAGATTTGCCCGCTGTCGGGCGCGTCGATGCCGCTGATGAGATTGAGCAAGGTGCTCTTGCCGCTTCCGCTCTTGCCGATGATGGCGGTCATTTCGCCGGGCTGAAATTCGGCGTGCGCGTTCTGCAGAACGACGCGTTGCACGTCGCCCTCATAATAGGATTTGGTCAGGTCTTGGAAACGGAGAAAAGCAGTCATGGAATGATTGTAGCCGCCAAGCATTAGAAAAATGTCAATGTTTGAGGAGAAAGTGGGGATTGGGGAGGCCGGAAACCGTATAATGACCGGACTACAAAAACCTATTGGGAGATGAAGAACCAAAATGTATAAAATTTTACGCATAGCAAGTTTTTTGCTCATCCTTGGAATAAGCGCGGTATTCTTGGCAGCCTGCCTCCCGCAATCTGTCCCTGTTGCGAAAGTTCAACCGCAAACTTATTCGATGCAGCCGGTGGATGGATTCGCGGTTGCAGATGGATCGCGCCCCCTGACTTTCCCCGCTGATTTTGGCGCGCATCCAGACTTTCGAACGGAGTGGTGGTACTACACCGGAAATTTATCTACCCCTGAGGGTCGTCCCTTCGGTTTCGAGTTAACCGTCTTTCGGGTGAGCCTGGCGCCCCCCACGGCTGACCTGCCCGACGACTCGGCCTGGTACAGCGAAAGCCTGTACTTTGCCCACTTCGCCCTCAGCGACATTGATGCAAACAAGTTCCATGCCTACGAACGCTACGCCCGCCCGGGGCCTGGACTGGCAGGCGCGCAGGGGAGTCCCTACCGGGTCTGGCTGGAAGATTGGAGCGTTATCGAAACGGGCAAAGACTCCTATCGTCTGCAAGCCGCGCAAGACGGAATCGCCATTGACCTGAACCTGACCGACGAAATGGGCGTCATCCTGCATGGCGAGAACGGGTACAGCCGCAAGGGCAGGGAAGCGACAAACGCTTCCTACTATTACAGCCAGCCGCGCCTGCGCGCCGAAGGGACAGTCCAGGTGCAAGGCGAAACTTATCCAGTCAGCGGATTGGCGTGGAAGGATCACGAGTTCAGCACCGGCGTTTTGGATGAAGGACAAATCGGCTGGGACTGGTTCTCCCTGCAATTCGAGGATGGGCCGGCATTGATGCTTTTCCAGTTGCGTGAATCAGGCGGCGGGGTGTCTGATTCGTCGAGCGGGACGTTCATCCACGCCGATGGTGGAACCCAATCCCTGAAAAATGACGATTTCAGTATCACTGTCCTTGACCAGTGGCGCAGTCCGCACACGGGTGGGATGTATCCGTCTGCGTGGCAGATTCAACTGGAAGAACCGAACTGCCTGCTCGACATCCGCCCGTGGATGCCTGACCAGGAAGTCAATTTCCCGGCCGTCACATACTGGGAGGGAGCTGTTCGCTTTGAAGGAACGTGCGCTGGCAAGGCTGTGAATGGGAATGGTTACATTGAGTTAACGGGCTATGCCGGAAACCTGCCGCTGCCGTAGTTTATCAGGATCGTGTGAAAAGTGCATTCGCACAGAGAGCCAGAAGGTAGGATAATAGTAATAGTAGAGAGGTAAAAATGGCCGAAACCCCAAAGTATTCTGTATCCAGGAAAGAAAACAAAATCGAAATTCGGCAATATCCCGGTTACATCCAGGCCGAGGTGACTGTCGAAGATACAAACTATAAATCAGCGATTGAAAAAGGATTTCGTGTTCTGGCGGGATATATTTTTGGTAACAACATTTCGCGGCAGAACATCGAGATGACTACGCCTGTCCAGGCATCTCAATCTGAAAAAATTGCCATGACCACCCCGGTGACCGTCAGCGGCGAATCTGGTTTCACTGTGGCTTTCATCATGCCTGCGGAATATACCCTCGAAACGCTGCCACAGCCAAAAGATAGCCGGGTTCACTTTACGTCAATCCCAGCCCGTTCGATGGCCGCCATCCGCTTTTCCGGTTATTTCCAGCAAGAGACGATCCTGAAAAACAAACAGCGCCTCCGTCAATGGTTGGGTGAACAAGGCTTGGAAACCGAAGGCGATTTTATCGTGGCTGGGTATAATCCTCCCTGGGTGCCGGGGTTTCTGGCGCGCAATGAAGTCCTGATCCAAATCAAAAGCCATCAGGAAGCGAATAAGTGATCAAGGTTCTCAAACGCTACTACGCCTTCTTTGCCACCACTATACTCTGGGGCACGTTCTTGAGCGCTTTCCGTAAGCGCTACCGGCTTTGCTGTGGGAAAACGGATCCATTAACGCTATACTAACACCCTGAATCGACTACAAACGCTCAGGCAAATATTCCCATTAACCTGTTCATTCGAACAAAAGGAGATCATGAAATGACAGCCAAAGGAAGCAAAATGGACAGCTCGACAGGCGCAATGGAGCGCAAGTTCACTGGTCTGCGGCGTTTCAACGCCATCATGGGGTTCTTGCATCTCGTTCAGGGCGTTTTCATGATTACGGTCAGCAACGCTACCACCTATCCCATCTTCACTAACTACCTGAGTTTTGATGTGGCAACCCGCTCGCTGAAACCGAACACCCAACTCTTCTATGAACTTCCCTTTGGGCCAGCCGTTGCGATGTTCTTGCTTATCTCAGCTGTGGCGCACTTCTACCTGGCGACGATTGGCTACGGACGCTATGTGGAGAACCTAAAAAAAGGCATGAATCCGGTGCGCTTCTACGAATATGCCTTGAGTTCTTCTCTGATGATTGTGCTGATCGGTATGTTGATTGGGCTTTGGGATCTGGGTGCAATCATCCTGATCTTCACGCTCAACGCCACCATGAACTTGTTTGGAATTATGATGGAACTGCATAACCAGCATACCAAAAAGACGGACTGGACCGCCTTCATCTATGGCTGTGTTGCAGGATTTGTCCCGTGGGTGGTGATTGCGTTGTACTTCGTCGGCGCAGTCAACTCCGGTGACGCCAAGCCGCCGGCCTTCGTCTACGCCATCGTTCCCACGCTGTTTGTCTTCTTCAATATTTTTGCCATCAACATGGTGTTGCAGTACAAAAAGGTGGGGCCTTGGAAGGATTATCTATACGGTGAACGCGCCTATATCATTCTGAGCCTGTTAGCCAAGAGCGTTCTGTGCTGGCTGATTTGGACCGGCACCCTGGCCCCGGTCTAAGCAAAACGCCTGACAACCCGTTCTCAGCCTCATAGTGGATTGACTCTATCCAAAATGAATGATCCAATGCACGTTGTTGAATGGAATGTGGCAGGTTTCGGGCGCACATGGTCCGGCAGAAGATTTTATCGGCGAGTTCAGGCGGATGAGTAAAACATGCAAACCAGAAAAGTTGACATCGTAGTGATCGGTGCCGGCATTGCCGGCTTGAGCTTTGCGCGGACGATGAAACAACATGGGCGCGAGGTCTTGATCTTGGAACGCAGTCGCGCCGTCGGCGGACGCTGCGCCACCTGGCGGCACGCGGACATGGCCATGGATTATGGTGTATCTTTTTTACATGCCCGCTCACCGCTATTCTGGCACACCGTTGACCAGCTGCTGGGGGCAGACGTTTTGCCTGGTTGGCCCCAGCGCGTGCAGGGCAACGGTATCACTTGCCAGCCGCGCGCATTGGATCCGGATGTACGCCATGCCGCTTTGCGCGGCGGGCTCAACACATTGGCCAAGAAGCTGGCTGAGGGTATTGAGATTTTGCGTGAGTCAGAAGTGACCAGTCTCAAAACTATGCATGGCAGTCTTCAGCTTGGCGGCGCGAATTTCTCGCTCAGCGCACAAACGCTCGTATTAGCCGCGGCAAATGCTGAAAGCCTGCGCCTGTTACAAGATTCGGATTTCGGCCCGTCCACCGCTGGAGCCATGGCCCTGTTTGGCCTGGCCCCAACCCTTCCAACGCTGTCTCTGCTAGTCTGCTACGATACCCCACCGGCACAGCCAGGCTGGGATCTGCTTTTGCCAGAAACTTCAGCGTCCATTCAGCTGATCAGCAATGAAAGCAGTAAGAACGCAGTTGGACAAAAACTTGGTCTATGCATTCAGGCGCAGCCCGCATGGAGTCGTCAGCGCCTCAATTCACCCACCGAGGAATGGACCCGTGACATCTTGTGCGAGGCAGCCCTGCTTCTCGGTGACTGGGCGATGAAGCCAGACTGGCAACGACCACACCGCTGGCTCGAATCGCGCCTCGATAGCGCCAGTCGCCTGCGCGGACCGCTCTTGCAAAACATCGCTGGTTGCAAACTGGGAATCATCGGTGAATACTTTAACCCCGCCGGCGGACTGGAAGGAGCCTTCCTTTCGGGGCACCGTCTGGCCGACTTGCTCAAGGAGACAGAATGAAAAAACAAGTTTCACAAAAATTGCTCGACCTGGTCGAAAGAGACAAAGACCATAGCTGCGCAGGCTACGGGCCTGACCACGTCTGTGTCCGCGCGGCCGGTGTTGCAGACCTGCCGACCGAGTTCGGCCACTTCAACATCGTCGCTTTTTGGAACAATCGTGATGAGAAGGATCATATTGCGATTGTGCATGGCGAAGTGGTCGGTTTGGAAAATGTTCCGGTACGCCTGCATTCTGAATGCCTGACCGGCGATGCGCTCGGCTCACTGCGCTGTGACTGCCGTGACCAACTGAAGGTCTCGCTTCAACGCATTGCCGAACAACCTTCAGGAATTGTGCTCTATCTGCGTCAGGAGGGGCGCGGTATCGGACTGCTCAATAAAATTCGCGCCTACCAATTGCAGGATGGCGGCCTCGACACCGTCGAAGCCAATCTCGCGCTTGGCTTTCGTGACGACGAACGCGACTTCGCCGTGGCTGCACACATGTTGCACACCTTGGGGATAAAGAGCGTGCGCCTGATGACCAATAACCCCAAGAAAGTGGACGAACTCCGCCAATACCAGATCAATGTGGTCGAACGTTTGCCGCACATCATCCCGCCCAACGAACATAACCGTTTCTATCTCGAGACCAAATCGCGTCGCTCGGGCCATTGGATTGATTTTTCGGGCCATCCGCACCT
>Ga0208244_100755_pt1 | contig 24931 bp, 15 predicted proteins | sample SubbioCR12Aug_5A_FD_184828 | JGI IMG/M metagenome (GOLD analysis project Ga0208244, IMG submission 184828) | Serpentinite rock and fluid subsurface biosphere microbial communities from McLaughlin Reserve, California, USA - CR12Aug_5A (SPAdes) | ecosystem: Environmental > Terrestrial > Deep... | reverse complement strand
TCCAGTGATATAATATGCTCAGGAATATCAGTGTCCAGAAAAGTTTTGGCCAGCAAGGCTGTCTGGTGTTGGCTTACTTCCCGCAGGAATTCCGGGCTTAATCCATGTTTTCTGAAGAACTGAAATACAGCGGCTGCCCTGTAATGGCTTATGGGATCGTATGTTGAGCCCGCAAACAGGTCGTGGCCCTGTCCATATGCGGTTGTGCCGGTATTCTTGTCGGCAATCATGCTGAATTCACTGAACCAGCCGGTGATTACCGGCCTGAGTTTACAATCGGCAGGGAACCTCATGAAACAATTTCCTTCGCCGAGCTGACAATATTTGTAGCCGCCACCAATAATAAATGCCTGCTGCAATTTTAGTCTTTTGATCGTAAACGGTATGGCATTCAATGCATGGTAGGCATCCACCAGCAGATATACGCCTTTTCGGTTGCATGCTTCGGCCAAAGCTGCAAGCTCCGGCAAAATAAGCCCGGTTTCATAAAACACCGCACTCACAATCACGGCAGAGGTTTTATCGTCTATGGCATCAATGATCTTTTCAACAACCTGCTGAATTGGGTTGGTCGCCACCCGAACCACACCGATGCCTTCTTCTTCGAGACGCGCCAGTTGCCTGCGGACAGTGTGAAACTCTCCATCGGTGGTTACGATCTTTGGTTTTTTCTTCAGGGGAAGAGCCGACAAAAACCGCAACACCAGATCGTGTGTATTCGGGGCAAGCGCAATGTGTCCGTCCGTATCTTCAATGATTGAGGCATAGCCTTTTCTGACGGCTTCAGCTTTTTCAAAGGCAGGACCCCATTTGTCGTCAACCAGGGTTGCCGCATCATGCCACGCTTGTTTCATGCCATCAAAGGCTACATCGGGCCATGCCTGGTGCGAATGACCTGTGAGCAGGAGCCTTCCGGCCACATTGAATTCCCTGTAGTGGTCAGCAAGGGCGTTGGGCTGCTGGCTTAGTTGTTGCAAAGTGTATTTCATAATGTTGACTATATCAGAATGAAGTTCTTATTTGCCATAGATCGGGAAACAAAGGGGTCGAAAGTGTGCTTCTCAGGTATTCTACACCGGCTGATCCGCCTGTTCCGGTCTTGAAACCAATGGTGCGCTCCACCATTTTCATATGGCGGTAGCGCCATTCCTGAATGCCTTCGTCCAGATCGACCAAAAGTTCACAGAATTGCGCAATACAAGTGTTGTTTTTGTAAATATCTATGAGAATTTCTTGTATTTCTGGTGATGAAGTGACTGATTCCTCCGGTTTTCGCTCGAGCAAAGCAGCCGGAACGGGATAGCCTGAAGCAGACAGGAATGAAAGAAACGCATGCCAAAGGTGTGGCTGGTGGTATCTGTCTTCAAGTTTTTTCCTGATGGCCGATCCTTCCGGAAACCGATGCAGTGGCCCTTCGGATTTCTTTCCGAGCACAAATTCAAGTTCGCGCCACTGATAAGACTGAAATCCACTGGCCGACTCAAGGTAGTCCCTGAAAGATAGAAACTCGAGCGGAGTCATGGTTTCCAGAATATCCACCTGATGTACAAGTACTTTCAGGATGGTGAGTATCCTTTTTATGCCATGCTGTGCCTTATCGATGTTTTTATCGTTCAGCAATCTGATAACCTGATCGGTTTCGTGGAGTATCTGCTTGAACCATAACTCGTAAGCCTGATGAATGATGATGAAAAGCGTTTCGTCGTGCTCATCAGGCGATTGAAGTTGCTGCAAACTGAGCAATTCTTCAATTTTCAGATAGGAGGTATAAGTGAGTGCCATATTTGTAAAGCTTGAATCGCAAAGATGCATATTTTTTCTGCCGGAATGTTTTCGACAGGATGAAGTTGCGTAATTGCTGATGATGACGGATCAGTCAATTGTTTCTGCCGGCCATATTTTCAGCACCTGATTTTTCTTCAGATACGACCTGATGATTTGCCTTACATCGCGGTTGTCAGGATATGATTTTATGTAGTCGTCAGCAGACGAAGGGTCGTGTAAGACAAGGTCTGAAGGCACAAATCCGAAACCTTTGTACACGCTGTTTACTACTTTCACCACACTCACCTGGTTCTCGTCAGGAGCCTTGTCGAACACATAAAAGCTTTGGTGGTCAAAATGATAACGTTCGAGGGCTTCGTTTACGCGAAGGTTGTAGCTTTCAGGGGTTTCATGTCCGCAACATGCTCCGCGACATTGACCTATGTGAACATGAAAACAAGCCCCGGTTCCGGGATACAGTCCGTTGAGGCGCTGACAGAGTTCAAACTGTGCGGTTAGGAAAAAAAGGTGTTCACGTGCTTCGGCCTGAGAGCTGTAGGCATAATCCGGGCTTAATTCTTCGATGGTTTTTCCGTATTTGAGCCTGATGTAACCTTGTTCATCTGTGTAATGATACAATCCGTAATTGAACAAAGTCCTGCGCTGTGCTCTGTTAAAAAGGGGTTTGTGTGTTTTGATCTCGTAGGATTCGAGCAGCAGTGCGATGAGTTCACTGCCGGTAAGTGTGTACGACACATCTGCTATGCTTGTGCGCAGTTCGGTGGCTTTGCGGCTGCTGTTGTTGCTCAGGTGTTGCAACACCCTCGCCCTGATGTTGTTCGACTTGCCAACGTAGATCAACTCTGCTTTGCTGTTGTAGAAATAGTAAACCCCATGTTGTTCGGGCAGGTTGTCAATCAGCGACTTGCTTAAACCTGAATGAAGTCCGGTCATTGAAAGTTTTTCGGGGGCATGGTCGAACGAAAGAATCATCTCGAAGAGTTTTGCTGTGGCCAGAGCATCGCCCGAAGCCCTGTGCCTGCTGTTGTTGGCGATATTCAGCGAGGTGCAAAGCTTGCCCAGGCTGTATGAACCCTGGCCGGGTATAAATTTACGGGCCAGTTTTACGGTATCGAGCACCGGACGCTGAAAATCATAACCCAGACTTTTAAACTCGGCTTTCAGAAAACTCATGTCAAATTGAACATTGTGGCCCACAACGATGCAGTCAGTGGTCATCTCAACGATCTGCCGTGCAATTTCATAGAACTTTGGCGCACCCGCTACCATCTGGTCGTTGATGCCGGTGAGCTGTGTGATATAATAAGGTATCTTGATTTCGGGATTGACGAGCGTGCAGAATTCTTCGGTAATTTCTGTCCCGTTGTGCAGTATGATGGCAATTTCGGTGATTTTTTCCTTACCGGCTTTCAGACCGGTGGTCTCCACGTCGATAATGGCATAATGACTGTTGTGGTCGGTTGACATGCTTTTGAGAATGGCATGGCAAAGTTCAGTTTTTTTTTCGGAAAAGTCTGGTCGCAGCCATACGGCAGCCGATTGCACATAAAGAAAATCACAGATTGTCAGCTACTGAAATTGTTATTTATTCATAAAAGATTGGTGATGAAAACACACGGAAAGAAAAACTAAAGGATCATGGATTAATTTTGCACAAAAAACAGTTGATGACGAAAGCCAAAAGTGAAGATAAAATATATCTTAAACTGATAACCAATTATAAAGTTCCTTCAATTCGTTTGAGTGTCTGGCAACTGATAAATACTTTTGTTCCTTTCGTTGCACTTTGGTTAATAATGATATACGTGTTGCAGTACTCGTGGTGGTTCGTGCTCCCCTTGTCTGTTATTGCAGCAGGCTTAACAGCAAGGCTGTTTATCATTTTTCATGATTGCGGCCATGGTGCTTTTTTTAAATCAAGATTTTGGAACGATACTATCGGAATCATCCTGGGAGTCATTACTTATACGCCTTATCACCGTTGGCATCATGCCCATCTGATTCACCACCGCACGGCAGGTAACCTGGATAAACGCGGTATTGGAGATGTGTGGACACTTACTGTTGATGAGTTTAACAACATAAGCGCAAACAGGCGATGGTTTTATAAGATTTACCGAAACCCGGTCATAATGTTTCTGGTTGGTGCACCTTTGTTGTTTCTGGTATCGAACAGGTTTACCCGAAAAGGGTTTACACGTCGCGAGCGCATCAGCGTGTATGTGACCAATCTGGGTATTGCGGTTCTGGTTGCAGGCATCAGTTACTTCATTGGTTTTGGCAACTATTTGCTGATACAACTACCGGTAATTTATTTTGCTTCAGCAGCAGGGGTGTTTCTGTTTTATGTGCAGCACCAGTTTCCTGATGTGCATTGGTATCGCGATGACGAATGGAACTATAGTACCGTTGCCATTCATGGCGCTTCGTTTTTAAAATTGCCACGGGTGTTGCAGTGGTTCTCCGGCAACATTGGATTTCATCACATCCACCATCTGAGTTCCAAGATCCCAAACTACAAACTTGAAAAGTGCCATTATGAAAACGAAGCATTTGGTATTGTTAAACCTGTTACGTTAACGCAGGCTTTTCAAACGCTGAAGTTGCGGCTATGGGACGAGCAGAATCAGCGCCTGATTTCGTTCAGGGAACTGGCAACAAGGTAATCCGGGGTTTATCTTATCGTCATATTATGGCCTGACTGTTCACAGATTCAGCCTCATTTGTATGGCCTGAACCTCTTTCTGCAATTGTTTTACCGTCTCAGAAAGCACATCCTTTTCGCGGTTGGGCTCAGGCAGTTCAGCGCTGATGTAGTGCACGAATTTCCACACCTCTTGTATTTCGGTGGCGGGCAGTTCGAAGGGTTCATAGAGGGGGTTGAGTGAGTGCAATACCAATTTTCCTTCGTCACTGAGTTTGTTCTCCACGATCTTAAACACAACGCCTTCTTCACGGGTGAGGATGATATATGGCTGGTGGTTGCGGATGAATGCCCAGTCAACCACATATTCGCCCGTAACATAGGATTTGTCGGGTATGGGCAGCATGGAGTCGCCGCTGATCTGAAAACTGCGGTATTTTTTGTTCCGTGAAAGGAAAGGGAGCTGAAAAGCCGGCAGCACCTTAATATATTCTGGGTCGGCAAAACCTGTGGCATAGCCCGCTTTTGCTTTTTCCTCCACCAGTTCTATGTTCTCGTTGTTGTGGCTGTCAACGGTGGTGGTAAGCACCCTCAGGCTGCTTCCCCTGATATACACATCATGGCCTCTTTCGAGCTGACTGAGCTGGCTCTCGCCCAGATTGGAAAGGTCCACCTTCAGCAGGGTGTCGATAGCAATATTGAAATACCTCGAAAAAGCGATCAGGGCTTCAATGTTTGGCTGGGCAATCTGGTTTTCGTAGCCGCTCAGCGTTGAGCGTTTCATGCCCAGGGCAAAAGCCACATCGTCCTGGGTGCGGCCCCTTCGCTTCCTGAGAAATCTGATGTTGGTGTTGAAGTTCATCGTTCTTTGGGATATGTTGTGTTCTAAGATTCTGTCATGCAGCTGTATGTATGTTTCGAAAAATCTTATTAAAAAAAAGACGGGCAAAAACTTGCATGATGTGTGTATAATGATTAATTTAACGTCGGAAATTTTGATTAAAAACACGTCAAAGATATACAAAAATTCAATTTTGTCAAGTGTTTGGGTAAAAAAATGTGTATAAAACGTGCCCGGCTGGCGTTTAGGCGGGTTTGGTAAATGACAGGGTTATGGAAAGGACGGTGGTGCATATGGATCTTGACACATTTTTTGTGTCGGTGGAGCGGCTGATCAACCCGGGGCTCGAGGGCAGGCCGGTGATCATCGGCGGCACTTCCGACAGGGGTGTGGTGGCCAGTTGCAGCTACGAGGCCCGGCGTTTCGGGGTGCATTCGGCCATGCCCATGCGCATGGCCAGGCAGTTGTGCGGCCAGGCGGTGTATATCAGGGGCGATATGGAACTGTATTCGCGTTATTCGCGACTGGTAACGGACGTGATTGCCGAAAGTGCTCCGGTGTATGAGAAGGCTTCGGTGGACGAACATTATCTTGACCTTACGGGCATGGATCGTTTCTTTGGCTGCTACAAATGGACACACGAGCTGCGGCAACGCATCATCAGGCATACGGGGCTTCCTGTTTCGTTTGGCTTGTCGGCCAACAAAACGGTGTCGAAGATTGCCACCGGACAGGCCAAACCAAATGGCGAACTGCAGGTTTTGCCTGCGCAGGTGAACAGTTTCCTTGATCCCCTTTCGATCCGTAAGATTCCTATGGTAGGGGAGGTGGGCTACAGATTGTTGCGCTCGATGGGAGTGGCCAACATTGGTACACTGCGGCAGATGCCCCCGGTGATGGTGGAACAGGTGCTCGGCAAAAACGGTCTGTCGGTGTGGCGCAAAGCCAACGGCATCGACCCCAGTCCGGTGCAGCCCTACACCGAGCAAAAATCAATCAGCAGCGAGCACACCTACGACCACGATACCACCGATATATGGCTGCTCAGGCAAACCCTGTCGGCTATGGTCGAAAAACTGGCCTTTGAGATGCGCGGCAAGCAAAAACTAACGGGTTGTGTGACGGTGAAAATACGCTATGCCAATTTCGACACGCACAGCATTCAGAAACAACTGCCCTACACGGCTTTTGATCATATCCTGCTTGATGCCGCACTGGCTCTGTTCGATAAACTATACAACCGCCGCATGCTGATCAGACTGGTGGGTGTGCGTTTCAGCCACCTTGTGGGTGGCTCGCAGCAACTCAATATGTTTGAAGATACACCCGAGATGGCAGGACTGTACCAGACCATGGACTACCTCAGAAGACGGTTTGGCACACATGCCGTGCGAAAAGCCGGAGGAATGGGCGAAGACGATAAAACCGGACGAAAAAGCCGGCAAGCTTCTCCGGGACTAACCGCATGACCACCACAGATATGTTAACGGTGCCACGAAACAACGCCAACGCCAGAAATGGGTTCTGCGGAACCACTCACTTTTTTGACTCAAGCACCTCTATCTCTTTAAGGAGGCTCTGTGCCTCTGAGAATTTGAGGTCACTGGCTGTGCGGTCGCTTTTCGAGAGGGAGTGGGATTCGGCCATCAGTTTTTCGTATCTGTCGTACAGCTTCTCAACGGCTGATTTCTTTTTGAATAGTCCAAACATGAAACAGTTGATTTTTTGTTGTAAAGACATTAAAACAACCGGACGACAGTTCTTGTTCACCGGTGCCACCTCAGCGGCATGCTTTCGTTCAGGCAGGCTTTCCGCCAGACATCATCCGGTTTCCCATAAGGAGGATTAGAGCATGTACCTTAATAACCACAGTTACTACAGCCTGCGGTATGGTACCCTGCCCGTTGAAACCCTTGTGGCACAGGCAAAGCAACTGGGTATCGGGATCCTTGCCCTCACCGACATCAACAATACGATGGGCATGGTTGATTTTGTGCGTGAGTGCCGCAGACAAGGCATTAAACCGGTTGCCGGTGTTGAGTTCCGCAACGGCGACTCACTTCTTTATGTAGGAATTGCACGCAACAATGCCGGTTTCCGCGAGCTCAACGAGATGCTCACCCGCCACAACCTCGATGGTACGCCTTATCCCGAAACAGCACCTGCATTCGGCCAGGTGTTTGTGGTGTATCCGCCCGGAGTCAAAAAACCTGCACAATTGCGCGATAACGAGTATATCGGCATCCGTCTGTCGCATGTGCCCCGCCTGCTGAATTCCGACCTCCGGCACAAACAGGAGAAGCTGCTGGCCATGCAGCCGGTGACCTTCAGCGACGACATAAGCTGGTACGTGCACAAGAACCTTAGGGCAGTGGATCACAATACCCTGCTGAGCAAACTTATTCCGGGTCAGTTTGCCCCCGCCGATGAAGTGATGATTGCCCCCGACAGGCTCAGGGCGGCTTATGTGCTCTATCCGGGCCTCCTGAAAACAACAGCCGGCTTGATGGATTCCTGCGATATTGACTTTGATTTTTCGACCATAAAAAACCGGAAAACCTTCACCGGAAGCATGGCCGACGACCGTCAGCTGCTTCATAAACTGGCTTTCGACGGGATGAAATGCCGCTATGGCGACAACAACAAGACGGCCCGCCGGCGGGTGGAAGATGAACTTGCCATCATTGACAAACTGGGTTTTTCAGCCTATTTCCTTATCACCTGGGATGTGATACGCTATTCCATGTCGCGCGGTTTTTACCATGTTGGGCGCGGAAGCGGAGCCAACAGCGTGGTAGCCTATTGCCTGCGCATCACCGATGTGGATCCCATCGAACTCGATCTCTACTTCGAACGATTCCTGAATCCCAAACGCAGCAGCCCACCCGATTTCGACATTGATTATTCGTGGAAAGAACGCGATGAAGTAATTGACTACATCTTCAAACGCTACGGAAACAAACACACGGCTTTGTTGGGAACCATATCCACCTTCAGGGGCAAATCAACCTACCGCGAACTGGGCAAAGTGCACGGTCTGCCCAAAGCTGAGATTGACGAATTGGTGAACAACCCGGAGCGCTGCAAAAACCTGAGCAAACTCACGGCACATATCCACGAGCTGGCCGGGCAAATCGTTGATTTTCCCAACCAGCGCAGCATCCATGCCGGAGGCATACTCATTTCCGAGGAGCCCATCACCTCCTATGTGGCACTCGACCTGCCACCGAAAGGCTTCCTGACAACCCAATGGGACATGTATGTGTCGGAAGAGCTGGGCTTCGAAAAACTCGATATCCTGAGCCAACGGGGCATCGGGCACATCCGCGAAGCTGCCGACATCGTCCGTGCCAACAGGGGCATAACTGTTGATGTTCATCAGGTGCAGCATTTTAAGCAGGATGCCAAAGTGAAAGACCAACTCAGGCGGGCCGAAACCAACGGCTGTTTTTATATCGAGAGCCCTGCCATGCGCGGATTGCTGCGCAAACTGCAATGCGACAACTACATAAGTTTGGTTGCGGCAAGCTCCATCATCAGACCGGGTGTGGCCAAATCGGGCATGATGCGCGAGTATATCCAACGTTTTCACAACCCTGAAGGATTCAGCTATATCCATCCGGTGATGGAACAGCAGTTGAAGGAAACCTATGGGGTGATGGTTTATCAGGAAGATGTGCTCAAGGTATGCCACCACTTTGCGGGTCTCGATCTGGCCGATGCCGATGTGTTGCGACGCATCATGAGTGGTAAGAAGCGTAAAAAGAATGAATTTGAGGAGATTGTTGACCGGTTTTTCACGAACTGCAAAGAGCGCGGCTATCCGGACGAGATCACCAAGGAAGTGTGGCGGCAGATAGAATCCTTTGCCGGTTACTCATTCTCAAAAGCACATTCTGCCTCTTATGCTGTGGAAAGCTTCCAGAGCCTCTACCTGAAAGCTCATTACCCACTAGAGTTTCAGGTGGCCGTGATCAACAATTTCGGCGGTTTTTACACAACATGGGTGTATTTCAATGAAGCCAGACGACAGGGGGCGACCATACACCTGCCCTGTGTCAACCACTCTCAATACCTGACCACGATCAGGGGTACAACCATATATATCGGTTTTGTCCATCTTACCGGCCTCGAAGAAAAACTGGCTCAGACCATTGTTGCTGAGCGCAGCCGTTCGGGTACATTCTCCGGCCTGCATGATTTTATCGACCGCGTAAAACCCGGTATTGAGCAACTTGTATTGCTGATCAGGGCGGGCGCACTGGCGTTTACCGGGCAGCCCAAACCGGGATTGCTCTGGGAAGCCCATCTCTATCGCAAGAAAAGTCATCAGACTGATGTGCCGGCCCTGCTGTTCAGGGAAGAGTCAAAACGCTATGCCCTGCCTGCACTCGAGAACCATAGCCTCGAAGATGCCTACGACGAAATCGAACTCATCGGCTTTCCGGTCAGCATGACGGATTTTGAAATACTCGTCACCGCTTTCCGGGGCGAGGTTTTTGCATCCAACATGCTGCAACACAACGGTAAACGCTGCCGTATGCTCGGTAAACTCGTTACGGTCAAATATGTGAAGACGGTTAAAGGCGAACTGATGCACTTCGGCACTTTTGTGGACCACACCGGTGAACTGTTCGATACGGTGCATTTTCCGCCCACGCTCAAAGCGTATCCCTTTCAGGGTGCAGGGATGTACCTGCTTTATGGAAAGATTGTTGAAGAGTTTGGTTATCCCATGATGGAAGTGGAAAAAATGGCCCGCATGCCTGTGAAACCCGACCCGCGTGAGACTTAATGAGATACGCGCCACCAATGGGTTCCACTGAATTAAAAAAATGTTAAATTACTTACGAGATGATGTAAGTAAAAACTATTAATTATATTTGTACATTAATTTAGACTAAATAAAAATAAGATGTCATTGAATAAGTTAAAAATCACTTAGTCAAACACATAATTGCTATGAATACAAGAATTGCTTTCTACCTTACAATCTTCACTTTAGCTGTTTTTACGGTTTCGTGCCGTAAGGAATGGAACAATAAAATTCAGGAAAATCAATTAGGTACTAAAAGTCTGAATGTCCCTGCAGGTTTCGATTGGTCTGTTTCACGCGATGTTACTATTGATGGTTCTTATCTGACTTCCTCCACTGTAAGAATCACCTCGCCTGATGAAAGAACGATTTACTATACCGGCACAGGCGATGGTAAACCGGTTACAGTTAACGTGCCTTTTATTTACAATCAGGTCAATGTGAACGGAATCCCGTTCAACATATCAAATGTGAAGTCTCAGTACGGATCGTTTGCCACAAGAACGAGTATCTCCGATAATTCCAAACGAACCAAAAATGCAACTGACCAACAGCCCCAGGCGTTTATGGGTAATGAGTCGGCTCAAACATTCGCAGCCAGTTTTATTGACACCGATGGTGATGGCGTACTGGATGTTGACGATGCCTACCCGAACGACCCACTCAGAGCCTATAACAACTATTTCCCGGCAGCGGGTTTTGGCAGCCTTGCATTTGAAGACCTCTGGCCCGGAATCGGCGATTATGATTTTAATGATCTGGTTGTGGATTATCGCTTTCAGGTTGTTACCAACGCAGTAAACAATGTTGTTGAAGTCTATGGACACTTTGCATCAAAAGCTGCCGGCGCAACTCTGAATAACGGATTTGGTTTCAGCCTTCCCGACATCAGCCCCGACCTCACCTCGAATCCTGCCAATCTGCAGGTCAGCGGCATGGAAATCAACGAAAACTACATCAGTCTCAATGCACAGGGACTCGAAAACGGCCAAAGCGAACCAACCTTCATTGTGCATGATAATATCTTCAACTTACTGGCTCAGCCCGGTGGCGGAACAGGAGCAAACACAACAGACTGGACTGCTTCGGTGGCTTACGACACCACAGTGCTGATGATCGTTCCCTCAGGTGGTAATTATGTCATGGCAGATTTTGGTCTCACCACCTGGAACCCTTTCCTTATTGTTGACGGGCAAAGAGGTCATGAAGTACATCTTCCGGGATTTGCTGCAACAGATCTTGCCGATCCGGCAAAGTTCGCCACCTTCGAGGACGACAGCGACCCGCTCAACGGAAGAACTTATCTATCGCGCCGTAACCTTCCCTGGGCAATTAACCTGCCCGCCTCCTTTGCATGGCCTAAAGAAAAGGTGGACATCACCCGTGCTTATTTAAAATTTGCCGAATGGGCCGAAAGCGGTGGATCATTGTATCCTGACTGGTACCTGAATGAACCGGGTTATCGTGATGTAAATCTCATTTACAATCCATAAAGTTTTCAAGAACCTTCAAAATAAAACCGGCATTTTGTTGTCGGTTTTTTTTTTTTTTTTTTTTTGATTCACCGATGCAGCAGTATTCCGGCAAGCGGAATTTTTTTCCACAAACAGGAATATTAAGTACTCATTATGCTTCTTTATTTCCTGCGAATGCATTGACCGATAATCATTACAGAATTCAGGCTTGATTGTTGATGTAAACAATTGATAAACATTGGGCTAACGCTTGAAACCTTATGCTATGAAACATATCATTGTTCTCCTGCTGATCATGATTGCCATAACTTCATGCCGGCAAAAATGGGAAACCAAACCGGATCAAACTACTCCGGATTCAATGGAACAGATGAATGTCCCGTCATCTTTTAACTGGAGCATGACGAAGGAAATTGAGATTGCCCAGAGTTATATGACGCCCGGAAAGGTGATAAACATCACATCTGTTGATGGTAAAGTGTCATACTACAAAGGGGTAGGTGAAGGTAAGCCTGTCAGCCTTCGTGTGCCTGCAATCGTTGAAGCATTGTTCGTAAATGGCAACTTCTTGAGTCTGAACGGACAAAAGGGTATATCGGCATCTCGTGAGGTAAACCTGACCGATGTAGATTTCGGCAGTCCCATTGTTTTCAATAATGCTTTTTTGTACTCCGCTGCTGCTGTGGCACTTGATGACCATCGTTTTTTGCTGACATATGGCAAGAATTGGTTTGGGCCACTGGTAGCCCGTGTTGGCACGGTTTCAGGGGATAATATCACTTACGGTCCGGAATATCAGGTTCCTGGCAACAACTGGGCATATTACAATACAGCATCAAACATGGCGCTAATCGACAACGAAAGAGTGCTGTACGGATACAAAGCCTACCCGAATGGAGGTGTCATGGTTTTAACAGTGCAAGGGAATACCGTTAGTTTTGGAAGTCCGGCACTTAGTTATCACGTAATCAATTTCCCGACAGTAGCTTTGCTTGATAATGATAAATTCGTTTTTAGTGTAAATGGCGATGGAAATGGATATTTGTATGGCTTCATCGGCACTATAAACGGTACATCAGTCAGTCTCGGTACCGAACGAGGGATATTTTACCATAACAACTCCAGTGCCCACAGAATAGATGGGATGCGGGCCTTATACGCCCAGCAAACCCGAATTTCGAACAAATGGGTGCCTGAAGCAATGATGGTTTTTAATGATTGGGATGGCTTTTCGATCCCTGCACGCGTAACGATCAGTCAGGCATCTGCTCATTTTCCCATGCTTGATATTATGGACGGCAATCATTTTGTCTTTGCTTATGCTGATGCAGAAGATGGTACAAAAGGCAAAGTTGTGCTCGGAACCTACACATCGAATTCCCTTGCAGCAGGAAGCCCTGTAGTGTTCAGCAACGATCCTGTGGACAATGGACTTTATCTGGGAAAAATTGATGCGACAACTTTTCTGTTGATCTACGGAACCTATACAGGTGGGGTGTACAAAACTAATTATAAGCTTGGTTATATTAGCGGAGGCAATATTACACTTGGACTGGAGAAGATACTGATGAACAACAGAAAAGCACATGGTTCATTTGTTTTATTGGGAGGCAACAGGATTCTTGCTACCATTGAAGACATGACCTATAACAGTTCCATTACAAGAGGGCTGAATTTTCTGAGCAATGTGTTGATCAGCGATGCCGACGGCGATGGCATTGCGGACGATGAGGATAACTATCCCAACGATCCGCTCAGGGCTTTTGATAACTATTATCCGGCAGCCGGCTTTGGCAGTCTGGCCTATGAGGATCTCTGGCCGGGCAAAGGCGACTATGACTTCAACGATCTGGTGGTGGATTACCGTTTCCACACTGTCACCAATGCACAGAACAAAGTGGTGGATATCAAGGCAATCTTTGCTTCCAAAGCTTCGGGTGCTGCACTGGAAAATGGCTTCGGATTTGGCCTTCCCAACGCATGTGCCAACCTGTCATCCAATCCTGCCAACATCACCGTAACCGGAAGCAAGATCAACCATAACTATATTGTGCTCAACGCCAATGGCCACGAAGACGGTCAGTCGAAACCTGTGATTATTGTTCACGACAACATTTTCAATCTGTTGCCCAACCCCGGTATTGGCATGGGCGTGAACACGGTTGAATGGGCTCCTTTTGTGGCCTTCGATACCACAGTGATCACTATTGTGCCTTCAACGGCTGACTTTGGTCTGGCTGATTTCAATCTGGGCTCATGGAACCCCTTCCTGATCGTGAATAAAGAACGCGGACACGAAGTGCACCTGCCCAACTATCCGGCCACAGACCTTGTTGACCCGGCCTGGTTTGGGATGTGGGAAGATGACAGCGAACCGGCGACAGGCCGCACCTATAAAACCTTGAACAACCTGCCCTGGGCCATTGATATTCCTTCAGAATTTGTGTGGCCACTCGAAAAAGTTGATATCACGCAGGCATACCTGAAATTTGGTGCCTGGGCCGAAAGCGGAGGCCAGCTCTTCCCCGATTGGTACCGTAGCACGCAAGGTTACAGAAACGATGCGTTGCTGTACGAAGTGCCCTGATCAGTAAGCTTTTCATTCTTTGGATTTATTTTACAGGATCACAGACTCAAAGGTCATGATCCTGTTTTCTTTATAAAATAAGGGGATTTCAGAGTTTGTATAAATAAAAAAGCCGCCGGGGAGGCGGCCCAATTATGAAAAACAAACAAAACAAGTCGATTAGTTTCTTTGATGCAAAGATAAATCCATGATTAACTTTTGTCAAGTGTTTTTAGTGTTTTTTTTTAATTTTTTGAAAAAAAATTAATGCTCAAAGTGTAACTAACAGTATTACTGAACAATAAATTTAATCACTTTTCTGCTGTTTGAAGTAATTATGGTCATCAGATAAACACCGGGAAGGATTTCATTCTTATCGAGACTTAGTGAAATAACCCCTCCTGAAGTTCTCAATCGATCGAAGTTAAAAATCCTGGATCCACCTGTGTGAGTAATCTCTATTGATATTATTTCATGCTCAGAAGCAGGAATGAACAGATGCCCTTCTGCAGAAACAGGGTTAGGCCACAAAATAAAATCCGCTGAAGAAGAACTATTTGTCAGGCCAACCATATGAAATATGAAATAAGCCTGATGGTTTGTTGCGTTTATCTGAAACGACTGGTCCACCTCATAATCTCCATAAACAGCATTTCCTGAATAACTTCCGAATGGCACATGATAGAAAACCAGAGAATCGTTCACTATTTCGCCTGTCAATGTAGTGTCTGTGCTTTGAAGAGTCAAAGCTACCTGATTAAGCAGGTTATTGTCACTGTCAAATGCACGGCAAATGATGTCGGTACGCACAACAAGAAGATCGAAGTCAATGTTCATGGTCGTGTCCCCGGAAAGCACATCAACAGCTGAAATTGTCTGTGATTCGGTGTATGGATTAAAAGCTAATACGTCATACACACCTGGAGGTGTTTCGAGCAGGTAATTGCCGTCTTCTTCAGCATAAGCCATATAGGGCCCTGCTTTGATGGCTGTCAGGGTTACATCGGCATAACCTCCTGTTATGGTGATATGTCCGCTAATGAAGCCGCTTTCAGGGTTGGCTGTCAGTGAAAAGTCCACATCTGAGGTTGTTTGGTCTTCAACCACTACGACGTTTTCGATGGTTTGTGTTTGATATCCGTTCAGGCTGGCACTTACATCATAGTTACCGGGTTGGCACTCAATAATGTAGTAGCCTATTTGGTCAGGATTTGCCGATTGACTGCCATTGCTTACAACGACATCTGTAACAGTGCCTTCACCACCAAGCAGGGTCACAAAGCCTTCAATGAACCCCGGCGCTGGTATAGGAAACATGTCAATATCGACATCAGAAGTGGTCAGTCCTGGTTCGACTACTATTCCGGCTTCAACAGTGGTGTAATATCCTGTTAACGAGGCTTCAACATCCCATGTTCCAACCGGGACTTCGAGAGAATAAAAACCGTCGGAAGCGGGAAAAGTGGTTATACCGGCTGCTGACACTTGAACCTGAGTTACATCACCATTACCACCGAGCAAACTGACGGTTCCTTCGATGAATCCATGTGTTGGAATGGCATCAAGAACGAAATCAACTCCACCGGTAGTGGCCTCATTTAAAACAATTACATCACTTACAGTTTCGGGATAATATCCGCTAAGACTTGCACTCACAGAGTATGTTCCGGTTTCTACTTCCATTGAATAGAATCCTGAGCTATTAGGATTTGTGGTGTATTCACCGGCACTTACAACGGTCTGAATCACATTCCCGTCTCCGCCATTGAGGGTCACAGTGCCTTCAATAAACCCAAACTGTGGGTTATGGGGTCCAAGGCTGGCATCGAGTTGTATGTTCTGGGCATAGATGTCTTTATTTCCGTTTCTGCTGTCTTCCCATGCCAGCACCCACTGATTGTTGTGGAAAGAGGTGGCAACACCTTCGCCTTTTTCGGATTGAAGCGAACTGACAAAAGCCGTTGCCGGATTCCAGACAAAACTTCCGTCAGTGGCTATTCTCATGGCCTTCACGGTCGAGAGGAGCACATTGGAGTATTCTTCATAAAACACCACCATGTCGGTCGGGGATGTCCGTGCGTCAATGGGATATACCTGAGTAGTGGACACAGGGATGAATACCATGCCCGTATTTGTCCATTGCCTTGCTCCGCTGCTGTTGAATTTCTGTCCCGTAATGCCCCATTGACTCTGATTGCCTGTTTGTTCCATCCAATAAACAAATACATCTGATGAACCTGGAGGTTTAGCCAAAAAAGGATAACTGTGGTTTTGTGAGGATGCTGTGCTTGCCTCAACACCATTGGCTGTAAACTGCACCTGTCCGGCATTGTTCACGTGCTGCACGAACACCGATGAGCGCATGTTCATGTCGCGGTCATCGTGCCAGGCGATATAAAAGCCATCATTTCCATCGGGAATAAACGAAAATATCTGCGTCCAGGCCGAGATGCCACCTGCGTTGCTTACTGTGGTGTAGGATGACCACACCGGGCTACCATCGGAACCAAACCTTCGGGCCAGAACATATCGTGTTGGGGCATTCACAGGACCGCTATCGTCAAAAAGTTTCAGGATGATGTCGTCAGTGCCTGCCGGAAGGAGTTGTGGCCAGGTGTAGCGGTTTGGTGAACTCAGGGTGATTCCGTTGGCACCCCACTGCAGGCTTCCTGCCGGATTAACTTTCTGCATAATGACCACATTATCCGATTGCCAGGCAAACACCGCATTATTTGCATTGGTGATTGTAACCTTCGGTGCAGCATTGAAAGCGCTGTTGTTCGAAAGTGCGATACCGTTGGCGCCCCAAACAAAGTTTCCCTCAGGCGAAATGCGGTAGGCATACACATTGTTGTTCCCGTTTCGGATATCCTGCCAAACGAGCACTGCATGATTGGTTTGATCAACAGTCATGTCCCAGTCTGTAAGCCATGTGTCGGCTGTGTTGTTGCTGATCAGCAGCCCGTTGGCTGCCCAGAGTATGTTTCCTAACTGATCAATGCGCTGCAGCCTGACATTGTAGTTGCCACTTTCGTTGGAGAAATAGCCGATGTAGCTGTCGCCTGTCGGGCCAATGGCAATTTTAGGAATGGCCTGTTCGCCGCCAAGATTGCAGACAACATTGTTCACCATTGGATTCTCACTCCATTGTGCATTAACAAAGGTGAAAAGGATCAGTAAATAATGTAGCAACAGAGTTTTTTTCATATCGTTTTTTTTTATTGGTTTCATGATATTTTTTTGAAAAAGTATCCATCCCTTTCACCGCTTTCGTCCGTGAAACGCGTGTAATCCATTAGTTTAAACCCGTAAAAGGAAATAAACTCCGACGGTTGAAGTGCCATTTCGGGAGGAAAACCAGAAATCCTTGATTTCAGTTCATTGAACGAACACCAAAGCAATGTGCCATTATCTGCGACCAGTTTGTGGATTTCCCGTAGAAATACTTTCGCTGGTTTGAAATTAATGATTACCACAGAGTTAAACTTTGTGTGTTTCAATATTTCAGGCATTTCGTCGAGGTCGGCTTGTATGCTTTGAATATTAAGCTTGCGATGAAGATTTTCCTGGTGAAGTGAGAAGAGACCGGTATCTGAGATATCAATAGCTGTGACCTCAAAGCCTGATTCGGCCAGAAAAAAGGCGTTTCTGCCTCTTCCACACGCCAGATCAAGCACGGTAGGCCCTGCCAGCTCGTTCAGAAACCTTTTAAGGTAAATGTCCGGCGGATTGTGTCCTGACTTCTCAGCATGCCTGCTGTTCCATTTTATCCTGTCCGTTTCCATGTTTGTGCGAAGGTACGCCATATTGTTAAAAAACTCAAAAACATATTGAAGGTAATTAGTCCGTGCACTTAAAGATTAATTTTGCTTCACAAGCTATTCACTTAAATACTTATTGCTACATGCCTGCAAACCGGGGAGAAGTTAAAGCCCATTATCTCAATCTGAAGCAGGGTTTGGGAATGGAGGAAATGAAACTTGCCGGAACAGTATCCTTGTTTTCATGGCTCAGGCTGATGTTTTTTCTGCTATCACTGGCGTTGGTTTATTTCTTTGCTTCAAGCGGAAACTATTTATGGCTGGCAGGATCAATCAGTATGTTCGTGATTTTTATTGTGTTGATAGTCAGGCATCAGAAATTGTTTCGCAAGCTTGATTTGGTTCGTATCCGATTAAGAATTGTTACTAATGAATTGGAAGTACTTGATTGGAAACCTTCCATATTCGACAATGGCGATAACTTCAGGGAGCAACTACCGTTTGCCGATGACCTGGATTTGTTCGGGAAGAACAGTGTCTTTCATTATGTAAACAGGTGTTCGACACAGGAAGGCGCTAATTTGCTTGCTCAAAGCCTGCTGAACGAAAAACCAGATGCAGCTCATATCAGAGCCATGCAGGTTGCAGTGAAAAGTTTAAGGGATGAGCACGGTTTCAGGCTTGAATCAATGACATTATTGTTTCAATCTGCTAAGGTGCAAGCTGCTTCATTCAAATCGACCGATTGGGAGCAATATTTTCCATTCATTATGAAGAGGCTTTCTATGCTTAGGATTGTACTTCCGTTAGTGCTTGTTTTTTCAGTTGGTGTTTATTTATTTGGTGGTGGGCCTTCCCTTTTTGTCCTTTCAGCTATTGCGAATCTGCTGATAGCATCGTCTTATGCACGCAGGATACAAGTGATACAGGAGCATACAGGTGCCAGAAAACAGTCATTTGCAACGGCACATAAGGTATTCGAGAGATTCTGTGAACTAAACCTCAAAAGTGAGCTTCTGTCTGAGATGCAACAGATTGCCCAAAGTGCCCTTAAGGAATTGCATCGCTTGGGTGTGCTTTCGGAATGGTTCGACAGGCGATCGAATGTTTTGTTATATTTCATTGGAAACGCACTTTTTCAGCTTGATATCAATTTGTTGTATCACTATGGAATATGGCGCGACAAGAACCGTCCCGGTGTCGCGTTGTGGTTCGAAACTCTTGGCAGATTGGAAATGATTACAAGTATTGCGGTTTTTGCCTTTAACAATCCGGAGTATGTTTTTCCTGAACCGGCAGATGAGGAGAAACTGATGGCTGATAATCTGGCGCATCCTCTGATTCCTGATGATGCACGTGTTGCTAATTCGGTGCAACTGTGCCGCAATCATGGTGTACAATTGGTAACCGGTAGTAATATGGCAGGTAAAAGCACCTATTTAAGAACGCTGGGAGTGAATGTGTTGCTTGCGCAGGCCGGAGCACCTGTCTGTGCATCAGCGTTCATCTGGAAGCCTTGTGTGGTGTTAAGTTCATTGCGGCAGAGCGATTCGCTTCACGAAAACACTTCCTTGTTTATGAACGAGTTAAGACAACTCAAATATATTTTGGAAAGGGCAAGAAATGTTGGTTTCAGCCTGATCTTACTTGATGAGTTGCTGCGCGGAACCAATACAGATGACAAATATTCAGGGACCTATGCTTTGTTGCGCAAAATCAGCGATATACCCTGTCTTGCGGTAGTGGCTACGCACGACCTCAGGCTTGGAGCGCTTGAGCAGGAGTTTCCCGATCGCTACATGAATTATTGCTTTGAGAGCTATTTGCTTGGTGATCAATTAAAATTTGATTACAAAATCAAAAGAGGAATTGCTTCGGGCCGCAATGCCACATGGCTGATGCGAAGTTTGAATCTGATTGATTAAAGCATTGATATACAAAACACTACTAATACGTTAAGAAAAGGTTAATTGCGTAAGTAGCTTAAAATCAATCATATATTTTAAGGGGTTAAGGTAAACTTAACAGTATCATAAACTCTTATTAAATACTTCTGCGGGTGGAAATGGGCACTTTTGCGCAAAATTTCACACCTAAACCTAATCATCATGAAAAAAATCGTATTATTTATGTTTGTTGCCATTCTGGCAATTTTCACTGCCTGTAAGAAAGATGAAGACAAAACCTTCGCATTTCCACAGGTTAATGCACCTGCTATTCAAGAAGTTGTTGCAGGATCATCAGTCGATATGGAGTTTGCATTTACTTCTGAGGCCGGTTTTAAATCAGCTTCGGTAAGCGCAGTAAATGGAACCGCTACCATCAAAACCGACGGAACAGCTGATTCAAAATCAGGAACCATTGTAGTTACATTCACCGCCAGCAGCAATGCCGGTGCAGGTGCTGTTGAACTGACTGTAACCGACAAGGAATCTCAGGCTACCAAAGCCACTGCAGTAATCAGTGTGGTGTTGGAGCAGGTAATTTTCTATGTTAGTGGCAACATTACAGAAGATGTTACCTGGAAAACAGGTAAAGTATATGTACTCCAGAGCCGTGTTACTGTTGTATCAGGAGTTACCCTCACTATTGAACCCGGTGTTGTGGTTAAAGGAGAAGCAGGTACAGGCGAAAATGCCACTGCACTTTTGATTGCCCGTGGAGGAAAACTCAATGCTGATGGTACTGCCGAGAAGCCCATCATATTTACCAGTATTGCCGATGAAATCATGCCTGGCCAGTTTGAGAGCCCGAATCTTGAACCTTCTGTAAACGGCCTTTGGGGTGGTTTGCTCGTTCTGGGTAATGCCCGTATTTCTGCAGCTGCTGAATCTGTACAGATCGAAGGTATTCCTCCGTCAGATCCTAACGGACTTTATGGTGGCACCAATGATGCTGACAACTCGGGTGTTATTCGTTATATCTCCATTCGTCATGGAGGCGCCAACATTGGCGAAGGCAATGAAATCAACGGATTAACCCTTGGTGGCGTTGGTTCAGGTACCATTATTGAGAATGTTGAAGTTGTTGCCAACCAGGACGATGGTATCGAGTGGTTTGGCGGCAGTGTAAGTGTAACAAATGCACTTGTATGGAATGCTGGTGATGATGCAGTTGATACTGATCAGGCCTGGTCCGGAACATTAGATAACTTCATTGTTGTGTGTGGCGATGATACCGATCATGCTCTTGAAATTGATGGACCCGAAGGCTCCATGCTGGCCGGACATATTGTGAAGAATGGTACAGTAAAAGGTAACCCCGCTTCAGAACTTGGAGATTTTCGTTCAGGTGCCAGAGGTGAATTCATGAATATCTATTTCTTTGATTTCCCAAGTCCTGCTGTTGATGGCCGTGGTGACTTCTCACTTTCAGGCGATGCTACTATTGCTAATTTTGCTAATGGAGACCTTGTATTTAGCGGACTTCAGGTTACACTTCCTGCTGAAGTTGAACTTTCTGCCGTGTTTAAAAACGGAACTGCAGCTCATGCAAGTAGTGTTGCTGCCGGTGCAAACACAGTTGGTGCAAACGCTAGCGCATTTGGCTGGACCTGGGCTGCAAAAGCCGGTGGTCTTGCTGGAATGTAATAAAATATTTTCATAGTGATCGCAACAGGATCGTCAAGGGTTTGACGATCCTGTTTTACTTTTTATTTACAATAACTTAACACTGATATAATTTTGGCATAAAGCCAAAATTGTTCATTAAGCGGAACTTTGCAGCCAGATCAATCAAGTCCTGCATGCTACATATGAAGTTAATAATTGCACTGTTCTTTTCATTCTTCACGCTCCAGATTACTGCTCAGCAATCAGTTATACGGGGAACCATAACCGAAGACGCAACCGGTGAACCGCTTCCCGGAGTCACCGTGTTTGTGGAAGGCACAACCATCGGAGCCATGTCCGATTTCGATGGTGAGTTTAGTATTCCTATTGCACCGGGACTTTATGACTTAAGAGTTTCCTTCATTTCATACGAAACCATAAATATAAAAGGCCTGAAGGTAGAACCCGGAAAGGTGAGCCTGCTCGATAACCTGAAAATGAAAGAAGCCAACTTTGAACTGGCAGAGGTTGTAGTAACTGCAGCAGCCGTCAGGAATACCGAAGCAGCACTTATGACTGTAAAAGCGAAAGCAGCCAATATGCTCGACGGAATTTCGTCTTCAAATTTCCGTAAGATCGGAGACTCAGATGCTGCCTCAAGTATCAAGCGTGTGCCGGGCGTCTCGGTCGAAGGAGGAAAGTATGTGTTTGTGCGCGGATTAGGCGACCGTTACACCAAAACAATCCTAAACGGAATGGATATCCCCGGTCTCGACCCTGACCGCAACACCCTGCAGATGGACATCTTTCCCACCAACATCATCGACAACATTATCGTTTATAAAACATTCGCTGCCGAACTGCCGGCCGACTTCACCGGAGGGATCATTGATATTGCTACCAAGGACTTTCCCGAACAACGCACCTCATCTATTTCTTTAGGTGCCGGATATAATCCTGATATGCATCTTAATAAGGATTTTCTTACCTATGAAGGAGGAACTACTGATTGGCTCGGTTTTGACGATGGAACACGAAAGATTCCGGCCACAGAGGATATCCCGCAGTACACAGAGGTGTTTTTAAATCCGAATAGCGAGCAAGCCATGCGGTACAAGGAAATTTTGTCGTCTTTCAATCCTGTATTAGCGGCAAGTAACAAACAGAACTTCATCGACTACAATTTAGGTTACAGTCTCGGAAATCAGATCAACCGCCCAAAAGCAAGCTGGGGTTACAGCCTGAATCTTTCATACAAAAGCGAGACAGAATTCTATAAGGATGCCGATTTCGGCAGGGTAGGCATTTACCCGCAAAAGGACAGCACCAGATTCGAACGACGTGAATATAATGTGGGCAATCTAGGTATCAGCAATGTGATGGTAAATGGAATGCTCGGATTGGCCTACAAAACCAAAACTTCCAAGATCAGGCTCAATTTGCTTCGCCTTCAGAATGGTGAATCAACAGCCGGTGTGTTTGACTATGAAGGCTCCGATAAAGGTTCCAACTTTGTCGCTTTTCAGCAAATTCTCGAATACAACGAACGCTCGATGACCAATGCCTTGTTGAGTGGAAAACACGTATTCGCCGGAAACTCATGGGAGATTGAATGGAAAGTTTCGCCAACCTTATCCCGCATTTATGATCCTGACATCCGTTTTACGCGCTACGAAATCAGAGGTGAGAACAGTTGGAGAATTGGTACAGAAACCGGTTTTCCGGAACGTATCTGGCGCGAGCTGAATGAATACAACCTTAATGGTCAACTTGGCCTGACCCTTAATTTCAATGTGCTGGGACGAAAAGCAAAACTGCTTGCCGGTAGCGGGTACACTTTCAAAGAGCGGGATTTCATCGTGCGTAATTTCAACTTAAATATACGTAATGTTCCCCTGACCGGTGATATGAATGAACTGTTCTTCCCCGAGAATCTTTGGCCGCTGAACGGAGACAGAAACAAGGGAACCACTTACGAAGCTCCCTTCCTGCCCGACAATTCCAATAAGTTTGACGCCGACATGACCAATATTGCCGGATATGCTTCCGTGGAGCTCAGCCCATTTGCCCGCATGCGCAGCATCATTGGAATCCGGGTGGAAGATTTTCTGCTTCGTTATTCCGGACAAAACCAGCAAGGGGAAGTGTTCAACAACGAAGAAGTACTTGATCAATTTGATTTCTTCCCTACGGTAAACCTCATTTACAGTATTACCGAAAAACAGAACCTAAGGCTAGCCTACGCAAAAACTATTGCACGACCCTCATTCAAGGAAATGTCTTATGCCGAAATTTTTGATCCCATCAGCGGTAAAATATTTGTAGGAGGCTTGTTCGAGGATAAGGACAACATCAGCGGGGTTGTATATTGGGACGGTAAGTTGCAAACCACCGACATCCATAACCTCGACCTGAGGTGGGAAATGTTTCAGGATCAGGGTCAGATGTTCTCGGTGAGCGGTTTTTACAAGAAGTTTTATAAACCCATTGAAATTGTGCAGTTTGTGCAGATGGTCAATGCTTTTCAGCCGAGGAATGTAGGTGACGGACGTGTGTTTGGCGTAGAAATCGAAGCACGTAAAAACCTGAATTTCATCAATCCATATCTCTCATACCTAACATTTGTAACCAATTTGTCCGTGATCAGTTCGCGTATCGAAATGACTGATTCTGAGTTTGCCTCGCGCCAATTATGGGCCCGTGATGGAGAAACTGTTGACAACTACCGCGAAATGGCCGGACAGGCACCCTATCTGATCAATGCCGGATTTTTGTTCGAAGGCGTTGAGAACGGATTCTTCAAAGACACAGAACTTGCCCTATTCTATAACGTTCAGGGACCAACCCTGCAAATCGTGGGTATTGTTGACCGACCCGATATTTATTCTTTGCCTTTTCATAGCCTGAACTTCAATGCAAGTAAAAAGTTCGGAAAGTCGAAACGCGCTCAGATAGGTATTAAGATTGATAACCTGCTCAGCCAAAGTAAGAAATCTGTCTTCCGTGCACACAACACACAGGAAGAATATGACGAATTTTTAAACCCCGGAATCAAGATTCAACTGAGGTTTCAATACAATATTTTCTAAACCAATAATCCATCGGCATTTTTATTCATAGTTTTGGTTAGACGGCCTCCGGCAGGAGGCTGTTTTTTTTTCTGATTCTCTCCATGTTAATCAACAAACAAGTAAACTGTTGACAGATATTTTTGAAATTCAATTGTATGGCAGACAATTAATAATCGCAATCACGATTCTTTCATCTTTCTATCCTATATTTGTTAAAAAATTAACATTCGCCTATTGACTTCTGCTTCTTCAGGTTGTATTTTAGCTTTTTATAACAAACAATACCATGTCTCCTTTCCCGCATTTGTTGATCCAAAAGATTAGAAAGCCCAACACATGGAAGTGTTTGAAGGAGCGGATTGATAATGTAGAGTAAAGTATCTTTGACAAACTCATTTCAAAGAATGAATAGAGAAACACA
>Ga0208244_100754_pt1 | contig 24992 bp, 18 predicted proteins | sample SubbioCR12Aug_5A_FD_184828 | JGI IMG/M metagenome (GOLD analysis project Ga0208244, IMG submission 184828) | Serpentinite rock and fluid subsurface biosphere microbial communities from McLaughlin Reserve, California, USA - CR12Aug_5A (SPAdes) | ecosystem: Environmental > Terrestrial > Deep... | reverse complement strand
TATCGCCCGATTCCGGGCGTCAAGGGTGCGCTTCGCCGGGCTGCGATACCCCCGCAGCCCGCCCTTGACCCCCGGCCTCGGGCTGCCAGCGTCACGCACCATTACCCACTCGAAATTCAAAAGAGGCCGAATTTGTCCCGCCGTAGGGTGGCGGGGCGGGAGATCATGACGCTACGCCAGGTCACGACGTTTCTCGGGTGGAGCGGGGTAGAGGTTGCCGAGGACATCGACGTGGAATTTTTCGATATTTGCCGCGAGCTTTACACCAACGCCTTCTATCAATCCGAGCTTGTCGTTGGGAATGGGCCTCCCAGGGCTTTTTCTGCTGAATGAAAGGCTCGTTGTCTTTTCTCCGAAGGAGTACCGATCATGCAAAGCGATGTTTATCGCGGCTGTGCCGCTATGACAGCTTCGGTAATACCCATAGATTTTTTCGCCTGAGCGCTGCGTGACCTTAATGAAGTCATTCGAGTGCAGCGAAAAACAAAACGCAAAACTCTCATCAATCAGCGTCCATTCCGCTTCGTCCTTGAACGCCACAATCGCCCGATCCGGCAAGCCCTTCACCCGGTGGTGCACGTACACCGGCACGAGGTGGAACTTGCCGCCTTTGGTGAACACGTCCACCCGTAGCATGGTGTCGTTTTTCGCCAATCCGCCGCGTATCGGGATGCCGGACTGCTTGTCGATAAGCTTGGTGACGCCGCGCACGACAGGGCCGGTGGGGTTGCCGTCGCGGTCGGGTTTGCGCAGCGGGTTGTTCGCCGGAAAAGCCTTGTCGCCTTTGCCGCCGTGCGCTTCGAGGCGTTCGTGGATGGCGGCGTAGAGCTTTTCGTTGCGGTGCGGGTCGATCAGTTTGCAGGGTTTGTCCTCATTGCCAGGTTCGCCGAAATCCGCGAGCGTCAGGCTCGCCAGCGAGACTTTTTGCGTGACGCCGCCTTGCGCCTTGAGGCGTTCGGGCTGCGCGTAGATCGTGTCTTTGTGTGCCGCGCCGCCATTGCGGCGCTGCGGGGCGCGCGACACGAATAGCGGCTTCAGCGCATCGAGCGCGTCCGGAGAATGCGTGTCCATCCGCTCGATCCCTGCGCGTAGCTGTACCGGGTCATCGGTGAATAGTTTCGTCTCCAGTTCGTGTCTAAATTCGTTCCACGGGGTGGGGAAATGCCGCTCCAGTTGGTCGAACACGGCGGGGTTCACGATCTCGCCGGTTTCCAGGTTGACGAAGCCGTCGCGCACCGTTTCCAGTTCGCGGCGTCTGGAGTAATCCGACAAGCGCTTGACCATCCCATGACTGCACGCGGCGACGACCACGGCATCCAGCGCATGATGCCGGTCGCTGTCGGAACGGATTTTCGCCAGCCCCCAGCGGGCGCGCAAAAATGCAGTGAGCTGGCCGGAGAGCACGACGCAGCGTTTCGATTCGCTGTCGTTGGCCAGCTCCAGATAACGCTCGACGTAGTTTTTGAAGAATTTGCAGATGTAGCGGGTGTCGGTGAGATTGCGCTCGCGAAAACCTTCGGCTTCTTCCGCGCCGAAATTCTTGCGCAGCAGGCGGGTGCGCTTGGCGAGGCGGTAGGTTTTGTTTCCTTCGACCCAGGCGACGAAGCGCCGCCAGCGTTCGCTGTCATTCGCGCCGTCGAGATATTCGTAGGGCGTGGCGTTGCCCTTGTTGCGGTTTTCGCGTGCCAGTACCAGCACTTTGTTGCTCTTACTGTCGTCGTAACTGCGCGAGTAAGGCAGGGCGTGATCGACTTCGGCATAGCCGATGTCGTGGAGCACACGGGCAAGATCGAGCGGCTCGATGGAATAGGCGCATTTACCTTGCTGCTCGCTGTAGAGCTGGAATTTCTCGAACTCGCGACCCTTGGCGGGAATGCCGAATTCCGCTGCGAATGTTGCCTTGAGCTTGTCGTTGCGTTCGCGGTATTCGTCCTGCAACTTCCCGATCTTTTTGCGCTCGTCCATCGGGCGAGACAAATCACGCGCCATTTCGATATGCACCGATGCAGGCGAGCCGTACTCACGAATCAGCGCATTCATCACCTTGCGTGCCTGATTGAGTGCGCGTAGCACAACGGGATTGCGCGGGATGTCCATGTCGTCGTTGAACACCATGCGCCCGTCCTTGTCGCGCCCTGAATAGAACGGCGGCAAATAGCGCTCCTCGCCTTTGCCCAGCTTGAATAACTGGCTGTGGTGGAAGCCTGCGGCTTCGCAGGCTTCGTCGTAACGCAGTCCGGTTTCCATCTGCGGCACGATTTTGCGTAGCGCCTTGAGCGAAAGCGCGCTGAATTTGTCGAAGCGGATGTCGGAGAGCGCGTCGATCATGGCTTGGCCGCCCGGCAAATTGAGCTTGCCGAGTTCGTGTTCAACTTCGGTGTCGTCCTTGTAAACAGACAACACCCAGGCGATCTGATCGAGCTGGTCTGGATTGCCATCCAGCGCCGCGCCCGCCATGCCTTGCCATTCGGTTTCCAGCCCCTTGTCTTTCAGCAGTTTGTGTTGTTCCTGCCAGGCGGGGAGTTTGACCAGCACGGCGGATTCCGGATCTTTGGCCTTGCCGTCGGCGCTTTGCGCATAGGGAAATTTGGCAAAACGGAAAGACGCGTCGAGCACGCCTGCCTTGGTCAACGCCGCACGCAATTGCTTGTGTGTCAGGTCGCCCGCCTGGTTGTAGGGCAAGGGCAGTGCGATCTGGCGCTCCTGTCCGTTGAGCGGGCGTGTCATGCCATCGACAACGATGCGCAAGTTGTTGAGCTGGGTCAGCCACACATGCCGCTCGGCGGTGAAGCTGGCTTTGGGCGCGCGGTATTCGGCTTTCTCGAAGGTGCAACGCCCCAGCATCTTGAGCAGGTCGGCACCGGAGAGCGCGGGTTTTTGCAACCAGAACAGCCCGCTCTTGCGGTCGCCGTTGCCCAGAATCGCGGATTGAAATGCTGTGCCGGTATGTGGGTTGCCCAGCGCGCGCTGGTGCTCGAAAAGAATGCCGACTTCTTCAGCAAGCAACGCGCGCGCGAGCGCCTTGCCGTAGTCGCCCTGCTTGTTGCGCTGGGCATCGGGGAATTCGGCCAGCACCATTTCGGCGGCTGTGCGATAGCCTTTCTCGCGCATCATTTTTGATGTGGCGGCCAGCCCTTGTTTGACCTTACCGCCTTCGCCCCTGGCATCCTCGCCCGCCTTCTTCTCCTCGGCGCGGCTGATCCAGTGAAAGCCCCGGTGCTTGCACAGGTGATAAATCACCCGCGCCCATTCTTCGGGCGCAAGCAGGCGGTCGAGTCCATCGACGCGCAATTGCCAGGGTGAGATGGGCGCGGGGCGCTGGTCGTGAAATAGCTGCGCGTCAGCAATCAAGCCTTCGCGTTTGAGCAGCCGCGCGACTTTGGTCTGCCGCCAGGCGCGGCGATACAGGCGGCGGCGCGTCAGTCGTGCAGACCGACGTGCAAGGTTGAGTGATTCGCCTTCCTTGGCGGTTTCGGCCTTATCGAACGCCCGCACGCCAAGCGCCACGATGCGATCAGGCGCGAGAACCGCCCAGCCAACCGAGGCGATGCCTATGTCGAAACCGAATGTCAGATTCTTGTTGTTGCCTTCCACCGTGGCCTCCTTGTATAGTGTTTGCAGTTGTAGCTTTCCGGGGTGAGAGCCGTTGCTGCAATAAGGTTATCCCGAAAGGGATGAACCGAATCCAAAAAGACCCAGGGTTTTCCTTGGGTCTTTTTTTGTTTGCGCAGACATTTTGAATGAATCCGCGTGTGATTCGTGCCTGTCGCCTTGCGGGAGATTGCCCGCAAGGCGATAATGCGCGGCTTCAGTCGCCGCACACGTTCGTGTCCGGCCCCTTGCCGGGATGGCGGAATCGGTAGACGCAGCGGATTCAAAATCCGCCGCTGGTAACAGTGTGGGGGTTCGAGTCCCCCTCCCGGCACCAATCAGTTTTCTTTCAGGATTTCCCTTCCGGGGCTATAGGCACCGTCCTGTTGTTGCGGCACTATTTGGGTGCATTGTAGTCATTTATGCCCTACGCTTAAAGAAGCGAGTGTGCATTGATTGGGTGCACTCATGGCTTTGTCATCAGGGGCTCACCGGCTTTGTATAGGGTGGCGATGGCACGGTGCCGGATGCGTGGCACAGGCGTTGCTAGATAACAGTCGAACGACAGCGGATGCTGTTGTTGAACGGGAGTAAGGGAATGCCTTTATCTGTAGAGGAACTTCGAGGCGAAACGGGCGCGTTGCCTTGGCCTGTGTCTCGCGTGCTGCAGGCGCACCGGTCGCGGATGGCGACGACGCCTATGCGCGACCTGTTCGCCGCCGATCCGGCGCGCGCCGAGCGGTTTTCGCTGCAGGTGGGCGATGTGCTGCTCGACTATTCGAAGAACCGCGTCACCGACGAGACCATGGCGCTGCTGGTGCGGCTGGCCGAAGAGGCCGATGTTGCCGGCTGGCGCGAGCGCATGTTCGGCGGCGAGGCGATCAATAACACCGAAGGCCGCGCGGTGCTGCATGTGGCGCTGCGCAACCGCGGCAATCGCCCGGTCATGGTCGACGGCGAGGACGTGATGCCGAAGGTGAACGCGGTGCTCGAAAAGATGGCCGCGTTCGCCGGGCAGGTGCGTAGCGGCGCGTGGCGCGGCTACAGCGGCGAGCGCATCACCGACGTGGTGAACATCGGAATCGGCGGTTCGGACCTGGGGCCGCAGATGGCGGTTCAGGCGCTGGCGCCTTACCGTCACCCGCGGCTGAAGGTGCATTTCATTTCCAATATCGACGGCGCCCACGTGAAGGAGGCGCTGGAATCGCTGAATCCCGCAACGACGCTGTTCATCGTGGCGTCGAAAACCTTCACCACGCAGGAAACGATGACCAATGCGCACCATGCGCGCAGCTGGTTTCTGGCGCAGGCGCAGGATGACCGTCACATTGCCGGGCATTTTGTCGCGGTGTCGACCAACCGCGAGGCGGTGACGGCATTCGGCATCGACCCCGCCAACATGTTCGAATTCTGGGACTGGGTGGGGGGGCGTTATTCGCTGTGGTCGGCGATCGGGCTGTCGATCATGCTGGCGGTGGGGGCGGAGCGCTTCGACGAACTGCTGGACGGCGCGCACGCGATGGACGCGCACTTCCGTGATGTGCCGCTCGACCGGAACATGCCGGTGATCCTGGCGCTGCTGGGCGTCTGGTACAACAATTTCTTCGGCGCGGAGTCGCAGGCCATCCTGCCCTACGATCACGTCTTGCGCAGCCTGCCCGCCTATCTGCAGCAGGCCGACATGGAAAGCAACGGCAAGTCGGTCGACCGCGACGGCAGGGCGGTGGACTACGCCACTGGCCCCATCGTCTGGGGGGCGACCGGCATCAACGGCCAGCATGCCTTCTTCCAGTTGCTGCACCAGGGCACCCGGCTGGTCCCGGCCGATTTCATCGTCTCGGTCGAGCCGCATGATTCCTTGCAGGAACACCACGACATCCTGCTCGCCAATTTCCTGGCGCAGACCGAGGCGCTGATGCGCGGCCGCACGCGCGAGGAGACGCTGCTTGAAATGGGCTCGCCGCAAACCAGCGAGTTCGTGCAGCACAAGGTATTCGACGGCAACCATCCGAGCAACGCGATTCTGCTGCAGAAGCTCACCCCACACGCGCTGGGCATGCTGATCGCGCTCTACGAACACAAGATCTTCGTGCAGGGCGTGATCTGGAACCTGAATTCCTACGACCAGTGGGGGGTGGAACTGGGAAAACAGCTCGCCCGCCGCATCCTGCCCGAACTGCACGCCGATGCGCCGGTGGACAGCCACGATGCCTCGACCAATGCACTCATCAATCGTTGCCGGCGCATGAGCCGGCGCACGACTGGCTGATAAATATGGATCTCATTGCAGGCGACATTGGCGGAACCAAGAGCTGGCTGGCGTGGATGACGGGCGAGCCGGATGGGGCGCAGCTGCTGCGTTTCGAGCAGGTCTATTCGAGTGCGGCATTTGCAACGGCGGACGATCTGATTCGCCAGTTCATCGCCGATTCGAAGCTGACAAGCGTGCCGGATCGCCTGTTGCTGGCGCTGCCAGGGCCGCTCGACGCGCAACGCGCCACCCTCACCAATCTGGACTGGACGCTCGAGGCCGCTGACATGGGCGCCTCGCTTGGTATTGGTTATGTGCGCTTTATCAACGATTTCCAGGCCGCTGCCGCCGGTGTGGCGACGCTGACTGGCGCCGACGTGGTCGCGCTCAATCCGCAGCCGGTCGAGGCGGGTGGCGTGCGCGCCATCACCGGCGCCGGCACCGGGCTGGGGCTGGCCTTCATGCTGGCCGACGCCGGCGGCCGCTACGGACATTACGCCAGCGAAGGCGGGCATATCGATTTTGCGCCGGCCAATGCGCTGCAGCTGCGTCTGCTGGAGCGCCTGCGCGCCGCCTATGGCCATGTGTCGTGGGAGCGTGCGGTGTCGGGGCTGGCGATGAACGACCTGTATCGTTTCTGCTGCGCCGAGCAAAACGCTGAGCAGCCCGACGAGCCGGTCGACGGCGCAGCGCTGGTCGCGCGCGCCGCAGCCGGCGATGCGGTGGCCGAGGCGGCGCTCGACCTGTTCGTCGATTTATACGGAGCGTGGGTCGGCAATGTGGCGCTGCTCTACCAGCCGCGCGGCGGGCTGTATGTCGCGGGCGGCATTGCCGGCCATCTGCAGGCGCGCATGCAGTCGCCGCGCTTCATGGCCGCAGCCAGCGACAAGGGTCGCATGCGCGGCGTAGTCGAGCGCACCCCGGTTCTTCTGGTCACCAACAGCCGGCTGGGCGTCCAGGGCGCGATCGCGACCGGGTTTGCCATGTCTTGAGCTATCGTATCCAATCGCATTTCATTCCAAACCAGCGCAATCAGGAGCGGGCATGACCATTTCCAAGGACGAACAGACGCGGCTTTATCGCTATTACACCGAGCCCAAGATCGCGACCGACCTCACGCGCCGGACGCTGGCGCTGGTGCTGGCGGGCGGCGAAGGGTCGCGGCTGAAGGACCTGACTGCCTGGCGCGCCAAGCCGGCGGTGCCGATCGGCGGCAAGTACCGCATCATCGACTTCACGCTGTCGAACTGCGTCAACTCGGGCATCCGCCGCATCGGCGTGCTCACCCAGTACAAGTCGCATTCGCTGATTCGCCACCTGCAGCGTGCCTGGGGCTTCATGCGCGCCGAGATCGGCGAGTTCGTGGAAATCCTGCCGGCGCAGCAGCGCACCCACAAGAAGGAGTGGTACCAGGGCACCGCCGATGCGCTGTTCCAGAACATCGACATCATGCAGCGCCACCGCCCGGAGTATGTGCTGGTGCTGGGCGGCGACCACGTCTACACCATGGACTACTCGGAGATGCTGCTCTATCACGTGCAGACCGGCGCGGATTTCACCGTCGGCAGCATCGAGGTGCCGGTGTCCGAGGCGAGCGCATTCGGCGTGATGTCGGTCGACGAGGACATGCGCATCACCCGCTTCACCGAAAAACCCAAACACCCCGACAGCATTCCCGGCAAGCCCGGCACCACGCTGGTGTCGATGGGGATCTATATTTTCTCCAAGGATTTTCTCTACAAGACGCTGATCGCCGACGCCGGCAATCCCAATTCTTCCCACGACTTTGGCAAGAACATCATTCCCGACAACATCGGCGATGCCCGTGCGATGGCCTTCCCCTTCCGCAACAAGGACGGCCTGCCGGCCTACTGGCGCGACGTCGGCACGCTGTATTCCTACTGGCAGACCAACATGGAACTGTGCTCGGTCGAACCCGAGCTCAACCTGTACAACCGCGACTGGCCGATCTGGACCTATCAGCCGCAATACCCGCCCGCCAAGTTCATCCTCGACGACGAGGGGCGGCGCGGCGAGGCGATCGACTCGCTGGTCGCTGGCGGCTGCATCCTGTCGGGCGCGCGGGTCAAGCGCTCGGTGCTGTTCTTCGCCACCACGGTGGAAAACTACAGCCTGGTCAAGGACAGCGTGATCCTGCCCAAGGTCAGCATCGGCAGCCATTGCCGTATCACCCGCGCTATCATCGACAAGGGCTGCGTGATCGAAGACGGCACCATCATCGGCGAAGATCCGGTGGAGGACGCCAAGCGCTTTCACGTGACCAAGGAGGGCATCACCCTGGTGACCCCGGCGATGCTCGGCCAGAACCTGTACGCGAGGCTACAGAACGACTATGACGGCTAAGCCACTCAACGTGGTGCTGTGCTGGCACATGCACCAACCGTATTACCGCGAAGGCCTCAAGGGCGCGTATCACCTGCCCTGGGTGTACCTGCACGGCATCAAGGACTACAGCGACATGGCCGCGCATCTGGAGCGCTATCCCTCGATGCGCGCGGTGGTGAATTTCGCCCCGGTGCTGCTGGAGCAGCTGGACGACTACGCGCAGCAGCTCGATGTGCTGTTAAAGCATGGCAAGCCCACCCAGGACCACTTGCTGAATCTGCTGTCCGGCATCGAGCGCATTCCGTCGGATGTCGCCAGCCGCCTGCGCATCGTTCAGGATTGCCAGCGCTGCCATGCGCCGCGGATGATCCATCCGTATCCCGCGTTTCATCGCCTGCTGCGCATGATCGGCGTCACGGGTGATGCCGGCGCCGAAGACGGTGCCGACCTGCATGCGCATCTGGGCTACCTGTCCGAGCAGTATTTTCTCGATCTCCTGACCTGGTATCACCTCGCCTGGCTGGGCAACTCGCTGCGCCAGCTGCCGCTGGTGCAGCGGCTGATGGCGCAGGAAACGGGCTTTTCCGCCGCCGTCCGCCACGAACTGCTGCACCTGATGCGAAGCTGCATGGCCGGACTGATTCCGCGCTACCGCGCGCTTGCCGAGCGCGGCCAGGTCGAGCTGTCGATGACGCCTTACGGCCACCCCATCGTGCCGCTCCTGAACGACTTCGGCAACCTGCGCGATGCGCTGCCCGACGTTCCCGTGCCTGACGCGACCGCCTATCCGGGCGGTTCGGCGCGCGCGCGCTGGCATCTGCAGCATGGCGTCGAGGTGTTCGAGCGCTACTTCGGCATCAAGCCTGCGGGCGTGTGGCTGTCGGAAGGCGGGGTGAGCGAGGATGCGCTGGCCCAGCTCGACGAAATGAAATTTGCCTGGACGGCCTCGGGCGAGGGCGTATGGCGCAACAGCTGTACCAAGTCGGGCTGTCCGGAGGAAGTGCTGCAAAGCCGGCAATCACTGTTTTCGCCGGCGCGCATCGATGACTTCAAGGTGCGGGTGTTTTTCCGCGACGACGGCCTGTCGGATCTGATCGGCTTCAAGTACAGCGACTGGCACTCCCGAGACGCGGTGGCCGACTTCATCCAGCACCTGGAAAACATCGCTGATTTTTTTGGCAAGGACGCCAGCCGCCATGTGGTCTCGGTCATCCTCGACGGCGAAAACGCCTGGGAGTACTACCCCGAAAACGGCCACTATTTTCTGGATGCGCTCTACGCGACGCTGTCCAGTCATCCCACCCTCAAGGTCAGCACCTTCGCCGAGCAGGCCGCGCGTTCACCGGCCATTCCGATGAAGCGGCTGGCGGCCGGCAGCTGGGTCTACGGCAGCTTCTCGACCTGGATCGGATCGAACGACAAGAACCGCGGCTGGGACTATCTGGTCGCCGCCAAACAGGCCTACGACGGCGTGATCGCCGCCGGCAAACTCAATGCCGATCAGCTGGCGCTGGCCACCCGCCAGCTCGCCGTGTGCGAAGGCTCCGACTGGTTCTGGTGGTTCGGCGACTACAACCCCTCGGGCAGCGTCAGCGACTTCGAGCAGCTGTATCGCACCCAGCTGCGCGAGCTGTATCGCCTGCTCGGCGTGGCGCCGCCCGCGCTGCTCGACGTGCCGCTGTCCGCCGGCGGCGGCTGGGCGGAAAGCGCCGGCACCATGCGCAGGAATGCCTGATGAACGGAGTAAAAACCTTTATCCGCGAAGGGCGCGAAGAGACGCGAAGAAAAGCAAAAGTTTGTGTTTGTTTGTGCCTGCGCAGTAACCGGTACGAAAGCACATGGCCATGTCCGGGTTTACTTCGCGCTTCTTCGCGTCCTTCGCGGATCGCCTTTGGATTCCCTGAATGAACTTCGACACCCATCGCGCCGGCCTCTTGCTGCATCCGACCTCGCTGCCCTCCGGCACCCTGGCCGACGCCGGGCGCTGGTTGGATTTCCTGCAGGCGGCGGGGGTCGGCGTGTGGCAGATGCTGCCGCTGGGCATTCCGCTCACCGGCCTGTCGCCCTATCAGTGCGCGTCGGCGTTTGCGGTCGATCCGGCGCTGTTTCCCGCAGCGCCGGTGGACACGCACGGCTTTTCCGACTGGCGCAGCCAGCAGGCGCATTGGCTGGCGGATTTTGCGCGCTTCATGGTGATCAAGGCGGAGCAGGGTGACGCGCATTGGACCGACTGGCCGGTAGCGCTGCGTGACCGCGATGCGCAGACGCTGGCCGGCTTCGACGCTGCCCACGCCGACAAGCTGGAAACGGTGATGGTCGAACAGTATCGCGCCGCCGTGCAGTGGCAGGCACTGCGCGCCCAGGCGGCGGCGCGCGGCATCCAGCTGTTCGGCGACATGCCGATTTTCGTCGCGCACGACAGTGCCGACGTGTGGGCGCAGCGCGAGCTGTTCCTGCTCGATGCCGCGGGCCAGCCCACCGTGGTGACCGGGGTGCCGCCGGACTATTTTTCGGAAACCGGGCAGCGCTGGGGCAACCCGCACTACAACTGGGTGGCAATGCAGGCCGACAACTTCGCCTGGTGGCGGGCGCGGCTCGCCGCGCACTTCGAGTGGTTCGATCTGGTGCGCATCGATCACTTTCGCGGCCTGGCGGCAGCCTGGACGATCCCCGCCCATGAACCCACCGCCATCCACGGCGAGTGGGTCGAGGCACCGGGCGCGGCGCTGCTGCAGGTCATTGCCGACGAGATGGGCGAGCTGCCGCTGGTGGCCGAAGACCTTGGCATCATCACTCCGGCGGTCACCGCGCTGCGCCACCAGTTTGGCCTGCCTGGCATGGCTGTGCTGCAATTCGCGTTCGACCACCACGCCGACAATCCGCACAAGCCCGAAAACGTGCACCCCGACACCGTGTACTACACCGGCACCCACGATAACGACACCACGCTGGGCTGGTGGCGCGCACTGCCCGAACACGAACGCCAGGAAGTGATGCGGCAGTTGGGTGTCAGCGACCCCGACGCGGTGCCGGATGCGATGATCAATACGGTGCTGCAAAGCCGCGCCGCGCTGGCGGTGCTGCCGCTGCAGGACGTGCTGCGGCTGGATTCCGAGGCGCGCATGAACACGCCAGGCACCGACAACGGCAACTGGACCTGGCGATTTGCCTGGGACGCGCTGCCGCCCGATCTGGCATCAAATTTGCTGGAACAATTACAGAAAGCCCATCGATGCGAGACGAACCCCAAACCATGAAAGCGTCCCCACAAGCCCCGCTTGGCGCCAGCCTGCCTGCGATCAGCCCGCCGATCCTGCGCGTGCAGACCGGTACGCATCACGATCCGTTCGAGGTGCTGGGCATCCACGCCCAGTCTGACGGCAGCACCCTGATCCGAAGCTTCATGCCTGCCGCCGAAGCCGTCGAGGTCGCAGGCGCGCGTATGAGCCGGGTGGCCGGCACCGACTGTTTCGAACGGCGGCTGCCGCCCGGCACGCCGGTCGAGGCGCATCCGGTCATGCGCTGGCAGGACAAGCGCGCGGGCGACTGGCACGCCACGCAAAGCCCTTACACCTTCGCGCCGCAGCTGGGCGAGATGGACCTTTATCTGCTTGGCGAGGGGCGTCATTTCGAAGCCTGGAAAGTGCTGGGCGCGCGCCTGAAGACCATCGACGGCGTGGCGGGCTGCCTGTTTGCCGTGTGGGCGCCGGCGGTGCAGCGCGTCAGCGTGGTCGGCGACTTCAACGAATGGGATGGCCGCCGCCATCCGATGCGCTGCCGCGGCACCTCGGGCATCTGGGAATTGTTCATCCCCGGCCTCGCCGCCGGCCCGGCCTACAAATTCGAAATTCTCGGCAGCCACGGCCAGCTGGTGAGAAAAACCGACCCGTACGCGCGGCAGATGTTTCTGCGTCCCGAGACCACCAGCCGCGTGCCCGATGACACCCGGTATGCATGGGAAGACAGCGACTGGATTGCCGCGCGTGCGCACTTCGATTGGCAGCATCGGCCGATCAGCATTTACGAACTGCACCCCGGTTCCTGGCGGCGCCACGACGACGGCAGCTTTTATACCTGGGACGAACTTGCCGCCGAGCTGATCCCCTACGTGCAGGATCTCGGCTACACCCACATCGAACTCATGCCGGTGGCCGAGCATCCGCTCGACGCCTCGTGGGGCTACCAGGTGTCGGGCTATTACGCGCCGACCGCGCGCTTCGGTTCGCCGGACGACTTTCGCGCCTTCGTCGACGCCTGCCATCAGGCGAATATCGGCGTGCTGCTCGACTGGGTGCCGGCGCATTTCCCCAAGGACGACTGGGCGCTGGCGCGCTTCACCGGCGAGCCGGTGTACGAGCACGCCGACCCGCGCCGCGGCGAGCACCAGGAATGGGGCACGCTGGTGTTCGATTTCGGCCGCAACGAGGTGCGCAACTTTCTGGTTGCCAACGCGCTGTACTGGCTGGACGAGTTCCATATCGACGGCCTGCGCGTCGACGCCGTCGCCTCGATGCTCTACCTCGACTATTCGCGCAATGCGGGCGAATGGGTACCCAACCAGTATGGCGGGCGCGAGGATCTCGAGGCGGTTCACTTCCTGCGCGAGATGAACACCGAAGTGCATGGCCGCTTCCCCGGCGTGCTCACCATCGCCGAGGAGTCGACCGCCTGGCCAGCGGTGTCGCGTCCGGTCGAACTCGGCGGACTGGGCTTTTCGATGAAATGGAACATGGGCTGGATGAACGACAGCCTCACCTACATCGAGAAAGAGCCGGTCTATCGCAAGTACCAGCACAACCAGCTGACCTTCAGCCAGATGTATGCGTGGACCGAAAATTTCGTGCTGCCGCTGTCGCACGACGAAGTGGTGCACGGGAAGAGAAGCCTGCTCGACAAGATGCCGGGCGACGTCTGGCAGCGCTTCGCCAACCTGCGCCTGTTCTATGCCTGGCACTACGCCCATCCGGGCAAGAAGCTGCTGTTCATGGGCAGCGAGTTCGGCCAGTGGAACGAGTGGAAGGAATCCGGCCAGCTCGACTGGGCGCTGCTCGCGTTTCCGGCGCACGACGGCGTCCGCACGCTGCTGCGCGACCTCAACCACCTGTACCGCAACGAGGCCGCGCTGCATGAGTTCGACTTCGAGCCGCGCGGATTCCGCTGGATCGACTGTCATGACGCCGACCAGTCGGTACTGAGCTTCGTGCGCCAGGGGCGGGACGACTCCGCGCAGATGGTGGCGCTGTTCAACTTCACCCCGGTGCCGCGCCGCGCGTATCGCATCGGCGTGCCGTCGGCGGCGGCCTGGTGCGAGGTGCTGAACACCGACTCGACGTATTACGGCGGCAGCAACCTCGGCAACGGCCAGCCGCTCTATCCGCAGAACCTGCCGTGGATGGGGTACGACTATTCCGTCGAAGTGACGCTGCCGCCGCTGGGCGCGATTTTTCTTAAACCATGTTGAAGAGCAAGGGGTCAGGATTCAGGGGCCAGGGATCAGGGGGCTTTGTGCTATGCGCCTTTAAATAGGCGCGGCCACGGCCGCACAAACCCTGACCCCTGGCCCCTGAATCCTGACCCCTAAAAAAACAATGAAACGCGGAGTAATGAAAATCCTGTTTGTGGCCAGCGAAGCCTACCCGCTGGTGAAAACCGGCGGGCTGGGCGACGTGCTCTACAGCCTGCCGCATGCACTGCACGCGCGCGGTTCCGATGTCCGCCTGGTGTTGCCGGGCTATCGGGCGCTGTTGCGCCAGCTCGATCAGGTGCGCATTCTCGGTTGGCTCGATGTGCGCGGTTCCGCGGGCATCGTTACTGCGCGCATCCTGGAAACGCGCCATCGCGATTATGCGTTTCCGCTGTGGGTGGTCGACTGTCCCGCGCTGTTCGACCGCGAGGGCAATCCCTATGTCGACGAAAGCGGTCAGAACTGGCCGGACAATGCCGAGCGTTTTGCGGTGTTTGCGCGGGTGGCGGCGTTGCTGGCGCAGGACGCGCTGGAGCTGGGCTGGCTGCCCGCGGTGGTGCACACGCACGACTGGCAGACCGGACTTGTGGCGGCGTTGCTGGCCGACCACCCGGCGCGCCCGAAAACCGTGTTCACCATTCACAACCTCGCCTATGGCGGCAATTTCACCCACAGCGATTTCGTGCGCTTACAGTTGCCCGGCCACTGGTGGTCGCCCGAGGGCGTGGAGTTCCACGGCGGCCTTTCGATGCTGAAGGCCGGCATCGTGTATGCCGACGTCGTCACCACGGTGAGCCCCACTTATGCCGCCGAAATCTGCACGCCGGCGTTCGGCTGCGGACTCGACGGCCTGCTCCGGTCCCGGCAGCACAAGCTGCTCGGCATTCTCAACGGCATCGATACGATGGCCTGGAATCCGGCCACCGATGTGCACCTGCCGGACCATTATTCGGCGGGACGGATCCAGCCGGGCAAGCAGCGCAACAAGCAGGCCCTGCTCGAACGTTTCCTGCCGCACATCGACGATGCGGCGATGCAGGCGCCGCTGCTGGGCCTGGTGGGCCGGCTGGTCGAGCAGAAGGGCGTCGACTGGATACTGGCGGCGATGCCGGTGCTGCTCGCCGAGACCGACGTGCGCATGGTGCTGCTGGGCAGCGGGCAGGCAGCCTATGAAAAGAAATTATTGCGGCTGGCCAAACAGCACCCGGAGCGGCTGTTTGTGACAATCGGCTACGACGAGCCGCTGGCACACCAGATCGAGGCCGGGGCGGATCTATTCCTGATGCCGTCGCGTTTCGAACCCTGCGGATTGAACCAGCTATACAGCCTGCGCTACGGCACGCCGCCCATCGTCTACAAGACCGGCGGCCTGGCCGATACCGTGGTCGATGCGAACGCGGCCACGCTGGGCGACGCCAGCGCCACCGGTTTCGTGTTCGACACCCCTGGCGCCCCTGCTTTTCTGGACGCCATCCGCCGCGCGCTCGACCTGTACCGCCAGCCCAAGCTGTGGCGACGGCTGCAGCAGACCGGCATGCGCCAGTCGTTCGATTGGTCTGATAGCGCCGGCCACTATCTTGCACTCTATTCCTTATGACTTCAGACAGAACCACTATGCCCGCCGAAAAATTAGCCACCTCCTCTGCCGTCGTCCTGAAACCGCTGCCGAACAACAGCGAAGTCTTCACCCAGGACTTCGAGCGTTACAAGTTCTATCACCTGGGCCGCCTGCACGGCAGCCCGCCCGTGTACACCTACCAGGCGCTGGCGTGGACGCTGCGCGACCGCCTGATGTCGGACTGGATGAACACCTACATGCGGCGCGACCAGCCCGGCAAGCGGCGCGGCTATTACCTGTCGCTGGAGTTCCTCATTGGCCGCGCGCTGGCCAACCATGTGCTCAATCTGGGGCTGGACGAGACGGCGCGCCACGCGCTGAACAGTTATGGCCAGACGCTGGAAACCGTGATCGAGGAGGAGGCCGATGCCGGGCTGGGCAACGGCGGCCTGGGGCGGCTGGCCGCGTGCTTCATGGACAGCTGCGCCACCCTGGATCTGCCGGTGATGGGCTACGGCATCCATTACGAATACGGCATGTTCCACCAGCGCATCGAGAACGGCTACCAGATCGAGGATCCCGACCACTGGCTTCGCGATGGCAACCCCTGGGAGGTCGAGCGGCCCGAATATACCTGCCGCGTGGCCTTTGGCGGACATGTCGAGCACTTCCATGACAAAGAGGGGATCCCGCGCGCCCGCTGGGCGGACACCAACGATGTGCTGGCAGTCCCGTACGACATGCCGATCTCGGGCTACCGCAATCAGGTGGTCAACACCCTGCGCTTGTGGAAATCGGCGGCCACCTACGAATTCAATCTCGATGAGTTCAATGCCGGCAGCTACTCCGAAGCGGTGCAGGCCAAGAACCACGCCGAGCACATCTCGATGGTGCTCTATCCCAACGACGCCAGCGAGAGCGGCAAGGAGCTGCGCCTGCGCCAGCAGTACTTCCTGGCCTCGGCCAGCTTGCAGGATGCGCTGCGCCAGTGGCATTCGGCCGGCAACAGCGACCTGTCGAAGTTCGCCGAGCACAACGTGTTCCAGATGAACGACACCCATCCTTCCATCGCGGTGGCCGAACTGATGCGTATCCTGCTCGACGAGGCGCGCATGAAGTGGGACGAGGCCTGGGCGATCACCTCCAGGTGCATGGCCTACACCAACCACACCCTGCTGCCCGAGGCGCTGGAGCGCTGGCCGGTTGCGCTGTTCGAGCGCCTGCTGCCGCGCCCGCTGGAGATCATCTACGAAATCAATGCGCGCTTCCTGCGCGAAGTGTCGATCAAGTGGCCGGGCGACAACGAGCGCCGGCGCAGCATGTCGATCGTCGAGGAAGGCGAGGTGCGCCAGATACGCATGGCCTATCTCGCCATCGTCGGCAGCTTCTCGGTCAACGGCGTCGCCGCACTGCATTCGAAGCTTTTGCAGGAAGGCCTGTTCCACGATTTCGTCGAGCTGTGGCCGCACAAATTCAACAACAAGACCAACGGCGTCACCCCGCGTCGCTGGGTGGCCCATGCCAACCCCAGCCTGAGCGCGCTCATCAGCAGCAAGATCGGCGATGGCTGGGTGGCCGATCTGGCGCAGTTGGACAAACTGAAACCGCTCGCTGCGTTGAAGAACAAGAAGTTCCACGCCGACTGGCGTGCGGTCAAGCGCGCCAACAAGCAGCGCCTCGCCGCGCTGGTCAAGGCCGAGTGCGGCGTCGAGTTCAACCCGGACGCGCTGTTCGACGTCCAGGTCAAGCGCATCCACGAATACAAGCGGCAACTGCTCAACGTGCTGCACGTGATCCACCTGTACAACCGCATCAACCGCGGCCGGCTGGATGGCTGGGCGGACCGCTGCGTGCTGATCGGCGGCAAGGCCGCGCCGGGCTACGTCATGGCCAAGCGCATCATCAAGCTGGTCAACAGCGTGGCCGAGGTGGTCAACAGCGACCCCGACGTCGGCGACCGCCTGAAGGTCGCTTTCCTGCCCAACTACCGGGTGACCAGCATGGAAATCATCACGCCGGCGACCGACCTGTCGGAGCAGATCTCGACCGCAGGCAAGGAAGCGTCCGGCACCGGCAACATGAAATTCATGATGAACGGCGCTGTCACCATCGGCACCTACGACGGCGCCAACATCGAAATTCTCGAAGCGGTGGGCGAGGAAAACTTTTTCCTGTTCGGCCTGCACGCCGACGAAGTCGAGACGCAGCGTCCGCACTACCAGCCGATGTCCTATGTGGAAAACGACGCCGAACTGCGCGAGGTGATCGATCTGTTGCGGTCGGGCCACTTCAATCTGTGCGAGCCGGGCATCTTCGACATGATTCTCGACACCCTGCTGAGCCCGCACGACCCGTGGATGGTGCTGGCGGATTTCCGCGGCTATGTCGACGCGCAGGAACGCGTATCGCAGGCTTGGCAGGACCAGGCCGGCTGGACGCGCATGAGCATCCTCAACACGGCGTCGAGCGGGTTTTTCTCGACCGACCGCACCATGCAGGAATACAACGCCGAGATCTGGAAGCTCAGGTAGTGCCATCGGCGCCTCCATGCACACCGTCGGCACACTTGATTTCGAACCTGCGCGCCTCCGGACGATTGTCGCGTTGCTGGGACTGGACACGGAGCATGGCGAGCCAAGGCGGCAGCTTCGCGATGCCCTGGCGGGCGGGCGGGCAGAGGCGCTGGTGGATGCCTGCCTTGCCAGGCTGGCATATGTTCCGGATTTTTCACGGCTGGAAAACGGCGATTTCAGCGCGGCGTTCCGGCAGGGAGGGATCGACTACCTGCATAGCCTCGGCGATGATTTCAACGCGCCTGGCCGTTTCGCGGCGCGCATGGCCTTTTCTGCGGCCTGCGCCCATGCCGGCGTTCCCCTCGGGCTGGCGCACCTGCAGCACAGCCTGATCCAGCAGGCTGTGCTCGAGCAGCTTGCGGCCGGAGGATGTTACGCGCAAAACATGCCCTCGCTGACTGCGTACGTCATGATGCGCGGCGCATTGGAAATCTATCTGATGACCGAGGGTTATCGGACGGTCGAAATTGATGCGCTGAAAAAGGCGCTGGACGAATCGCGCGAAGAAGTATTCCGCCTGCGGCGGAAGGCTTCAACCGACGAGCTCACCGGTCTGCTCAACTTCACCAGCCTGATGGAAGAACTGGAGAGGCAGATCCAGACGGCTGGCAAGCGGAATCATCCGCTGTGCGTCATGATGGCCGATCTGGATTTTTTCAAGCGGGTCAACGACAGCCACGGCCACCTGGTCGGGGACATGGTGCTGCGCCACGCGGCAGAGCGGATACGGGCAGCGGTGCGCGATTTCGACACGGTGGGTCGTTTCGGGGGGGAGGAGTTCACTGTCATCCTGGTAAACACCGACATCGACATGGCAAGAATCATTGCCGAGCGTATTCGCGAGGACGTCGCGGCCGAGCCCTTCCATGTTCATGGGCTGAATATAGGCATCACCATCAGCGTGGGCGGGGCCATGCTGAGAAAAGACGAAACGAAGGAATCCTTGCTGGAACGCGCCGACGCGGCGATGTACGAAGCCAAGCAGAGCGGACGCAATCGCGTGGTGTTTGCCGCGCCGTAGCGCGAGGGGAAACGGCGTTTCCGGCCCGGTCGCCGTCAGGCGGCCTGCACCGGAATGGTGTGGCGGGTGTCCATGATGCGGTTATCCTCGTCCACGTAAACCAGCTCCGGCGCATAGCGCGCCAGTTCCAGCTCGTTGTAGGCCGCGTAGGTGGCGATGATGACGAGGTCGCCCGGATTCGCCTTGTGCGCGGCGGCGCCGTTCACCGAGACGATGCCGGAATCGCGCGCCGCGCGAATGGCATAGGTGGTGAAGCGCTCGCCGTTGGTGACGTTGTAGATCTGGATCTGCTCGTATTCGTGGATGTTGGCCGCATCCAGCAGGGCTTCGTCGATCGCGCACGAGCCTTCGTAGTGCAGCTCGGAATGGGTGACGGTCGCCCGGTGCAGCTTGGACTTGAGCATCGTTCTTTGCATGACGGTGCCCTCACAAAAAAAGACGCATATTATAAAACTTCAGGGCCGATTGCCCAAGGCCGTCTCGATGTTGTCGATCAGCCGGGTTTTTCCCAGCCCGGCAGCGCCCAGCACCACCAGCCGGGCGCTGGCCGGCGTCGGCGCCTGCAGGGTCGCGGCATCGCGCAGCGCGACGTAATCGACGCGCCAGCCCGCCATTTTCAGGTGGCGGGCGGCGCTGGCGGTGAGCGCCTCGAAATCGCGTTCGCCCGCCTGGACGGCCGCGGCGACGGCAGCGAGTTCGCGCTGCAGCTGTGTGGCCTGGATGCGCTCGGATGCGCCGAGGTAGGCGTTCCTCGAACTCAGCGCCAGGCCGTCGGCGCAGCGCAGGGTGTCGCCCGCCACGATTTTGATGGGCAGGTTGAACTGCCGCACCAGCTCGCGGATGACGAACAGCTGCTGGAAATCCTTCTTGCCGAACACCGCCACGCGCGGCTGCACCAGGTTGAACAGCTTCAGCACCACAGTGGCGACGCCGCTGAAATGGCCGGGGCGGAACGCGCCGCACAGGTCGTTCGCCAGGCTGTCGGGCGGCTGCACGGTGAAGGTCTGCGGCACCGGGTACATCTCGGCGGCGTCGGGCGCGAACACCAAGTCGCAGCCGGCGGCGGCGAGCTTCTCGCAGTCGGCATCCAGGGTGCGCGGATAGTGCTCGTAATCCTCGTCGGCGCCGAACTGCAGCGGGTTGACGAAGATGCTCGCCGCCACCGGCTGGCCGTGCCGTTTTGCCAACTCGATGAGCGAGATGTGGCCGGCGTGCAGGTTGCCCATGGTCGGCACGAACGCGGTGCCGGCCTGCCCGGCGAGTGCCGCGCGCAGTTCGACTGCGGTATGGACGACCTGCATCAGAACGTGTGTTCGGCGGCCGGGAAGCTGCCGTCCTTCACCGCGGCGACGTAGGTGTGCACGGCCGCCTCGATGCTGTCGCGGCCTTCGAGGAAGTTTTTCGAGAATTTCGGCGCGCGCGGATACAGCCCCAGCAGGTCGTACAGCACCAGCACCTGGCCGGAACAGTCGGCGCCGGCACCAATGCCGATGGTGGGAATGGTGAGCGCCGCGGTGACCGCCTGCGCCAGCGCAGCGGGCACCATTTCCAGCACGATCAATCCGGCGCCGGCGGCTTCCAGCGCACATGCGTCGGCGACCAGTTGCGCGGCGGCGGCCTCGTCGCGCCCCTGCACCCGGTAGCCGCCGAGCTGGTTCACCGACTGCGGCAACAGGCCCACATGCGCGCACACCGGGATGCCGCGCTGGGTCAGGAAAGCCACCGTCTCGACCATCACCGCGCCGCCTTCGAGTTTGACCATGTGCGCGCCCGCCGCCATCAGCCGCGCGCTGGCGACAAACGCACGCTCGGGCGAAGGCTGATAGCTGCCGAAGGGCAGGTCGGCAACGATGAAGGCGCGCTCGGCGCCGGCCGCCACGCAGCGCGTGTGGTACGCCATTTCGGCGAGCTTCACCGGCAGCGTCGAGGCGTGGCCCTGCACCACCATGCCGAGCGAATCGCCGACCAGCAGCACGTCGACGCCGGCGGCATCGAGCACGCGCGCGAAGCTGGCGTCGTAGCAGGTGAGCACGGCGATCTTCTCGTCGCGGCCGCGCATCGCCTTGAGGGTGGACAGGGTGACGCTCATCTCATGCCGCCCGGTTGAAGAATTCGCGCGGGCCGCGCATCTTGCTCATGCGCTCGACCAAAAGCTCGAAGTCGGCTTCGCTCTCGGCGAAATTGAGGTTGCTGGTGTTGACGATGAGCAGCGGCGCGGCCTCGTAGCGATGGAAAAACTCGCTGTAGCTGTTGGCCAGGCGCTGCAGATAATCGGAATCCATGCCGCGTTCGAAATCGACGCCGCGACGCCTGACACGTTCCTGCAACGCGTCGATCGGCGCCTGCAGGTAGATCACCAGGTCCGGCGTCGGCGCCTGCGGGGCGAGGTCGGCGTAGACCTTCTGGTACAGCTCGAATTCGTCGTCGTCCAGGTTCAGGCGGGCGAACAGCATGTCCTTGTCGATCAGGAAGTCCGACACCGTGCCGGCGCGGAACAGATCGCCCTGCGCCAGGTCGCGTAACTGGCGCGCGCGATCGAACAGGAAATGCAGTTGGGTCGGCAGCGCGTAGCGTCTGGGTTCCTGATAGAAGCGCGGCAGGAAGGGGTTGTCGCTGGCGTTCTCCAGCAAGGTGTCGGCGCTCAGGTGCTCGGCCAGCTTGTGGGTGAGGCTGGTTTTGCCGGCGCCGATCGGACCTTCGACGACGATGTAGTGGTAGCGGTCGAGACTCATGCGTGGGCGGCGGCAGCGGGCAGCGGAAGGACGCTTACACACTGCTCGGCGCAGGCATCAAGCCAGTCAGCGGCACGGCCATGACCGGGGATCCGGGTGTCGGGCGCGATTTCCAGCAGCGGCAGCAGCACGAAGCCGCGCTCGGTCATGCGCGGGTGCGGCAGCGTCAGGCTTTCTTCATGAAAATGCGCATCGCCGTACAGCAAGAGGTCGAGGTCGAGGGTGCGCGGGGCGTTGCGAAAGCTGCGCTCGCGGCCGTGGCGGTGTTCGATGCCCAGCAGCGCGGCGAGCAGCGCGCGCGGCGCGAGGTCGGTTTCAACCTGCGCCACCGCGTTGATGAAATCGGGCTGGTCGACATAGCCGACCGGCGCCGAGGCGTACAGCGAGGAACGTGCGATCAGGCGGGTGCCGGGCAGGCGGTCGAGTTCGGCCAGCGCGTATTCAACCTGCGCCGCCGGGTCGTTGAGGTTGGCGCCGAGCCCGATGGTGGCCAGGATTTTCATGCAGGCACCTTCATGCCGGCTGCGATTCGCCGGCAGCTTCGCCCGGCTTTTTGCGACGGCGCTTGCGGCGCGCCTTGGGGGCGCTGTCGGCCAGCAACATGGCGGCACGCTCGTCGTCGTCGACGTCCTGGAAGCGCGTCCACCATTCGCCGAGTTCGGCATCGACCTCGCCGGATTCGGCGCGCAGCAGTAGAAAGTCGTAGGCGGCGCGGAAACGCGGATGCTCCAGCAGGCGGTATGGGCGTTGCCCGCCGCGCTGGTCGAAGCGCGGCTGCAGCCCCCAGATTTCCTTGATCATTCCGTCGTAGCGGCGCGGAATCGCGAGCTGGCCGCGCTGCGCGTCGAGCACCTCGTCCATCGCCAGGAACAAGGCGGGCAGCGGCTTTTCGCCAGCGGCTTCGAGCGCGCGCCAGCGCTGCAGCACCTGCGGCCACAACAGGGTGCCGAACAGGAAAGCCGGCGAGGCCGGCTTGTCCTGCGCGATGCGGGCGTCGGTGGTTTTCAGCGCGGCGGTGATGAAGCGTTCGCCAGTGGGGTCGTCGAGGATGGTGTCGAGCAGCGGCAGTATGCCGTGGTGCAGGCCCTCGGCGCGCAGCTGGTGCACACCGCGCAGCGCGTGGCCCGACATCAGCAGTTTCAGCGCCTCGTCGAAGATGCGCGCGCGCGGGATGTTGGCCAAAAGCGGCGCCAGGGTGGCGACCGGCCGGCGGGTGTCGGGGTCGATATGGAAATCGAGCTTGGCGGCAAAGCGCGCGGCGCGCAGCATGCGCACCGGGTCTTCGCGGAAGCGCGTCTCGGGGTCGCCGATCATGCGCAGCACGCGCTTCTTGCAGTCGGCCACGCCGCCGAAGTAGTCGTGCACTTCCTCGCTCAAGGGGTCGTAATACAGCGCGTTGATGGTGAAGTCGCGGCGCGCGGCGTCGTCCGCCATGTTGCCGAACACGTTGTCGGACAAGAGCCGCCCGTGTTCGTCGGTCGGTCGCTCGTCTTCCTCATCGGCTTCCTTCTGGCCGTTGGCGCGGAAGGTGGTGACCTCGATGGTGATGCGGCCGCACATCACGTGCACGATCTGGAAGCGCCGCCCGATGATGCGCGAGCGGCGGAACAGCCGCCGCACTTCTTCCGGCGTGGCGTCGGTCGCGACGTCGAAGTCCTTCGGCGTCTTGCCCAGCAGCAGGTCGCGCACCGCGCCGCCGACCAGGTAGCCCTTGTATCTCGCCTGTGCCAGTGTCTCGCAGGTTTTCAGCGCGCAGTCGTCGAGCTGGTCGCGGCGGATGCCGTGCGCAGCCTGAGACAGGATTTTCGCACCGGAGCTGGAGGCGCGTGACTTGCGGCCAAATACTTTGTTGATGAAGCGACGAATCATGGGGTGCGCGATGGCGAGTGATTGTAAAAACAGACCGCGATTATACAGGCTGGGTCTGGCGCCTATGTCGACAGGCTGTTAGCCCTTCTGCCGCCACAGCGTCGCCGAGCCGGGGCCGTACAGGGCTTCCAGCGAGTCCGGGGTGAGCAGATCGGCCGGCGTGCCCGACTGCCAGCGCCCATCGCCGTACAGGAACAGCAGGCGGTCGCAGTGGCAGGCCGCCCAGTTGGGGTCGTGCAGCGTCAACACCACGCTGCGCCCGGCGTCGGCCTCGCCGCGCGCCCAGGCCAGCAGCCGGGCCTGATGCGCGGGGTCCAGATGGGTCAGCGGCTCGTCGAGCAGGGCGATGACGGGCGCCTGCACCGACAGCTGCGCCAGCCGTGCGCGCTGGCGCTCGCCGCCCGACAGCGTGTCGAGCGGGCGGCGGGCGAGTTCAGTGAGTTCCCAGGTCGCCAGATGCGGTGCCAGGTCGCCCTTGGTGTATTCGAAAGGATAGCGCCCAAGCGCGATGAAATCGGCGACGCTGCCGAAAAACCCGCCTTCGTCGCCCTGCGGCAGCAGGCCGATGTGCTGCGCGCGGGTGAGCGGAGGCAGCGTGGCGAGTGCGCTGCCGTCGAGCATGACCTGACCATGCGCTGGCGTGGCGAGCCCCGCCAGCACGGTCAGCAGGGTCGACTTGCCGGTGCCGTTGGCGCCGAGGATGCCGAGCACTTCGCCGGGTTCGAGCGCGAGGTCGAGCGCATCGACCAGCGTGCGGGTGCCTGTTTGCAGCGTGAGCTGGGTTGCGGCCAGTCTGGGAGCAATGGATTCCATGAAACAAAGGCGCCGGTAATGAAACCGAGCATAGCAGCACGGCGGCCTGGGCGGCATTGTGTGAAGGGGGTTGCGTATTGTCAGGGCAGGTGGCGGATTGATCCGTGGTACTTCCGCCCACAGTGGACCGATAGAGAGGCATCGCGACGTCTCTTGTTCGGCCTTATGTGGAGCTCCACATAAGGCCGAACAAGAGACGGTCAGCCCCTTCAGCCTGACTTCTGCTTCTGTGGCCGGTTTCCGCCTGACATAGGCCAAGCGTATTGGCGTTACCAGATGGTCCGCACGTGCGGATAGCCACGAATCTTGTCATCCGCCGTGACGAGGGGCGCGGCGAGCTTGCGTGCTGTCGCCACGATGATCCGATCCGCCGGATCTTTGTGGAATTCGCCAGGCAGTTCAACGCTTTTCACGGCGATCTCGTTGTCCACCGGCATGAAACTCACGGCTTCGATTTGGCTCACGACCGACAGCCACTCCTCGATATCCATTGACAGCGCGATCCGGCCCTTGGCTACCAGCATTGCCAACTCCCAGGCTGAGATGGACGACACGCTGATTTGACCGCCGTTCAGTTTGAGCACGGTCAACAATCTCGATGGCATTTGCTGCGTATTTGATCAAGCAGCGTGATGGAAGAGGGGTGATCCCCCTCGGGGAACTTGAACAAACGGACCCTTTGGGGGAGTCTCCGGTTACCAAGCCAGGAGACCATCAAAGTGTGCCATGCCCTGCTGCAAGACCCCAAGTTTTTTCGACTGCTGCACCGAATTG
>Ga0208244_100753_pt1 | contig 24995 bp, 25 predicted proteins | sample SubbioCR12Aug_5A_FD_184828 | JGI IMG/M metagenome (GOLD analysis project Ga0208244, IMG submission 184828) | Serpentinite rock and fluid subsurface biosphere microbial communities from McLaughlin Reserve, California, USA - CR12Aug_5A (SPAdes) | ecosystem: Environmental > Terrestrial > Deep... | reverse complement strand
GGGATTCGGCAATTCCCAGTCGACTATTTTATGGCTGACCGCGTTGACCTACTGGATGGCCAGCCAGGGCGCGCCGCTGGCACGCCTGCAGTCGTGGGTGAGCGGGTTGGCGGCGGCATCTGTGCTGCTGATGGCGGTGTTTACCGCTGCCCACGCGATACCCAATTCGCAGACGCTGGCGCTGCGCGCCCATCTGGTGGTGGCGTTTCTGGCCTATGGGTTGCTGGCGGTCGCGGCCTTGCACGCCGTGTTGATGACCATGCTGGAAAAACAGCTGCATCGCGGTGCGTTTCCGCAAAGTGGTGCGCCGCCGCTGCTGACGCTGGAGGCGATGCTGTTCAGAACCATCGGCGTCGGCTTTGTGCTGCTGACGCTGGCGGTGTTCAGCGGGATTTTCTTCTCGGAAGCCCTGTTCGGCACGCCACTACAGTTTACCCACAAGGTCGTGCTGGCCCTGCTGTCCTGGCTGGTGTTCGGCGGGCTGCTGGCAGGGCGCCATTTTCGCGGCTGGCGCGGGCGCACCGCGCTGGTCTGGACGATCACCGGCTTCACGCTGCTGTTGCTGGCGTATCTGGGCACCCAGTTCGTGCTGGAAGTGCTGCTTGGACGCTGAGTTGCTCGCTCACCCGATGTCGTTGAGCCGCCTTTTTCAGGAATAGGCCGTTGGAAGCCCTGTCCATCAATACCTTGTTCGGCCTGCTCGCAGGCCTGCTGTTTTTGTCGGCCTGCTTCTCGGCGTCCGAAACCGCCATGATGGCGATCAACCGCTACCGGCTGCGCCATTCCGCTGAAACCGGTCACCGCGGGGCGATCCTCACCCTGGCGCTGCTGAACCAGACCGACAAGCTGCTGGGCGTGATCCTGCTCGGCAACAATCTGATCAATATTGCGGCGGCGACGCTGGCGACGATCATTTCGATTCGCCTGTTCGGGGATTCCGACCTTGCGCTGTCGCTGGCGACCCTGCTGCTGACCTTCCTGATCCTGGTGTTCAGCGAGGTGACGCCGAAGGTGCTGGGCTCATCCTATCCCGAACGGGTTGCTTATCCGGCCGCGTACGTGCTGATGCCGATGCTCAAGCTGACCTACCCGATCATCTGGTTCGTCAACCTGTTCGTGCAGGGCATCCTGTGGCTGCTGCGGATCAAGCCGCCCGAGCCTGGGCACGGCAGCCGCCTCGGGCTGGCGGAACTGCGCACCATCGTGCTGGAATCCTCCGGGGTGCTGCCGCGCGAGCACCACAAGATTTTGGTGAACCTGCTGGAACTGGAGGACATCACCGTCGATGACGTGATGACGCCGCGCAACCAGATCGAGGCGATCGATATCGAGGACGATCCCGAGCGCTTGCGCCAGCAGATTTCCACCAGCCACCACACCCGCCTGGTGGTGCACGCGGGATCAAGCGACAACCTGCTCGGTGTGCTGCATGTGCGCCGGGTATTGCACGCACTGGCGGGCGAGGAACTCGATCCGGATCAGTTGAAGGAGAACCTCGAGGATCCTTATTTCGTTCCGGCCGGAACCCCCTTGTTCACCCAGTTGCGCAATTTCCAAAGCAGCCGGCGGCGGCTGGCGCTGGTGGTCGACGAATACGGCGAGCTGCAGGGCCTGGTAACGCTGGAAGACCTGCTGGAAGAAATGGTCGGCGAATTCACCACCCAGGCACCGTCGGATACGGGCTACCTGCGGCGTGAAGCAGACGGCAGCTGGCTGGCCGAGGGCAGCGTGCTGCTGCGCCACCTGAACCGAAAGCTGGGCCTTTCGCTGCCGCTGGATGGGCCGAAGACGCTGAACGGCCTGTTGCTGGAACAATTCGAGGATATCCCGGAGGTGGGGGTGAGCCTCAAGCTGGGCGATGTGCCGGTGGAAATCGTGCAGACCCAGGACCGCGCAGTCAAAATGGCGCGCATCTACCTGCCGCCGCCGGACGGAGTTGCGCCAGAGCTGCCCTCAATTTAGGCTGAAACCTGCCGTTAAGGCCTTTGATTCCCTAAAGTCTGCCGGTTGGCATGACGATGCGGGCAGTAATGTTGAGACTGGACTTGTCTGAGACCACGCTATGGCTGCTGTGACCAACACCAATAATCTAACCGGACTGGCGCGTGCCATGGTCAACCATGGCTGGCTGACCGAGGCCGAGGCGGAAGCGGTATGGAAACGCGCCGCCGAAGCGGATGAATCGTTCGTGACCGAACTGATCAAGGGCAAACGCTTCAAGGCCAGCCAGGTGGCGGAATTTGCCGCGGTGTCGTTCGGCTACCCCTTCATGGACCTGGGCGCCATGGATGCCGAGAGTCTGCCGCAGGGGTTGCTGGATGCCAAGCTGATACAGAAACGGCGCGTGTTGGCGCTGCATCAGCGCGGCAACAAGCTGTATGTGGCGACCTCCGACCCGACCCATCTGCAGGCGCTGGACGAGGTCAAATTCCAGACCGGCCAGGCGATCGAGCCGGTGGTGGTGGAAGACGACAAGCTCGGTAAATTGATCCAGAAGGCGGGCGAGGCGGATGACAACACGATGGCCGTGTTGAATGCCGAAGACCTCAATCTGGATTTTGCTGACGAGGAATCTGCCGCAGCCGCGAACCAGGATGTCGGCGGCATCGAGATCGACGATGCGCCGGTGGTGCGCTACCTGCAGAAGATCATGCTCGACGCGATCAACCAGGGCGCGTCCGACATCCATTTCGAGCCCTACGAAAAGTTCTACCGCATCCGCTACCGGCGCGATGGCGTGCTGGCCGAGGTCGCGCAGCCGCCGATGGCGATCAAGGACAAGGTCGCCTCGCGCATCAAGGTGCTGTCGCGGCTGGATATTTCGGAAAAGCGCGTGCCGCAGGACGGTCGCATGAAGATGGTGCTGTCGAAGAACCGTGCCATCGATTTCCGGGTCAGCACCCTGCCCACGCTGTATGGCGAAAAGATCGTCATGCGTATTCTCGATCCCACCAGCGCGCAACTGGGAATCGAGGCGCTGGGTTACGAGCCGTGGCAGAAAGATCTGCTGATGAACGCGGTGCAGCGCCCCTATGGCATGGTGCTGGTGACGGGTCCGACGGGTTCAGGTAAAACCGTGTCGCTCTATACCTGCCTCAACATTCTCAACAAGCCCGACGTCAACATTTCGACCGCGGAAGATCCGGCGGAAATCCAGCTGCCCGGAATCAATCAGGTCAACGTCAACGATAAGGCCGGGCTGACCTTTTCGGCGGCGCTGAAATCCTTCCTGCGGCAAGACCCCGACGTCATCATGGTCGGCGAGATCCGCGACCTGGAAACGGCCGATATCGCCATCAAGGCCGCGCAGACCGGCCACATGGTGATGTCCACGCTGCACACCAACGATGCGCCCGGTACCCTGACCCGCTTGCTTAACATGGGGGTGGCGCCGTTCAACGTCGCCTCCTCGGTGATCCTGATCACCGCTCAGCGCCTGGCGCGCCGGCTGTGCGCGTGCAAGCAGCCGGTTGATTTGCCGAAGGAGGCAATGCGGGCTGCCGGGTTTACCGAAGAGCAGCTGGACGGCAACTGGAAACCCTATAAACCCGTCGGCTGCGATATCTGCAACGGCTCGGGCTACAAGGGGCGACTCGGCATTTACCAGGTCATGCCGATTACCGACGACATGACCCGCATCATCCTCAAGGGCGGCAATGAATCCGATATTGCCGATCAGGCACGGCGCGAGGGCGTGCTCGACCTGCGCCAGGCGGGTTTGCTGAAAGTGAAAGCCGGTCTCACCTCGCTGGAAGAGGTCGAGGCCGTCACCAATATTTAAGGAATATTTTTTATGGCTACAGCGGCAAAAGCAGTCAAGGACGCGACCTTCCTGTGGGAGGGCATGGACAAGCGCGGCAAAAAAGTCAAAGGCCAATTGATGGCCGGCGGCGAAGCTCAGGTCAATGCCCAGTTGCGCAAGCAGGGCATCAGCGTCACCAAGGTCAAGAAGCAGAGCACGCTGTTTTCCAGCGCCAAGCGCATTACCGAGAAGGATGTCACCCTGTTCACCCGCCAGCTGGCAACCATGATGAAGGCCGGGGTGCCCTTGCTGCAATCCTTCGAGATCGTGGCGCGCGGGCACTCCAACCCTTCGATGCAGCGCCTGCTGATGGAAATCAAGGCCGACATCGAAAAGGGCAGCAGCCTGACCCAGGCCTTTGGGCGTCATCCGCTTTATTTTGACGCCTTGTTTTGCAACCTGGTGGGGGCAGGGGAATCCGCCGGCATCCTCGACGGCGTGCTTGAGCGGCTGGCCGTCTACAAGGAAAAAATCCTCGCCATCAAGGGCAAGATCAAGTCAGCGCTGTTTTACCCCGTCTCCATCATCGTGGTGGCGTTTGTGATCACCGCCATCATCATGATTTTCGTGATCCCGGCGTTCAAGGATTTGTTCAGCAGCTTCGGCGCCGACCTGCCGGGGCCGACCCTGGTGGTCATGGCGATCTCTGATTTCTTCGTGGAATGGTGGTGGGCGATCTTTGGCGTCATCGGCGGCGGCATCTATGCCTTGCTGTACGCCTGGAAGCGTTCGCGCAAGGTGCAGATGTTCATGGACCGCGTCATGCTCAAGCTGCCGATCTTCGGCGTGGTGATTGAAAAGGCCACCATCGCGCGCTGGACCCGCACCCTGTCGACCATGTTCGCCGCCGGCGTGCCGCTGGTCGAGGCGCTGGACTCGGTGGGAGGGGCCTCGGGCAACCAGGTGTTCGTCGAGGCGACCCACAAGATCCGCAACGAAGTGTCGACTGGCACTGCGCTGACCGTGGCGATGCAGAACTCCGGGCGCTTCCCGAATATGGTGCTGCAGATGGCGGCGATCGGCGAAGAGTCCGGCGCACTCGATTCCATGCTGGGCAAGGTGGCCGACTTCTACGAAGCGGAAGTGGATGATGCGGTCGAAGCCCTGTCCAGCCTGATGGAGCCGATCATCATGGTGGTGCTGGGCGTACTCATCGGCGGCATGGTCATTGCCATGTATCTGCCGATCTTCAAGATGGGATCGGTCGTCTAATGGAATTGCTGCACGCCGAACCAGCCCTGTTCACCGGGCTGGTTTTTTTATTCAGCCTGCTGGTCGGCAGCTTTTTGAATGTTGTCATCCATCGCCTGCCCATAATGATGGAGGCGGACTGGCAGGCGCAATGCGCTGAGTTGCGCGGCGAGCCGGTGCCGGATGCGCCGCGCTACAACCTGTGGCTGCCGCGCTCGGCCTGCCCGCAATGCGGCCATCAGATTACCGCGCTGGAAAACATCCCGCTGCTGTCATGGCTGTGGCTGCGCTGGCGCTGCTCGGCCTGTCGCGCCTCGATCAGCGCACGTTATCCACTGGTCGAACTGCTTACCGCGCTGCTGTCGGCGGCGGTGGCCTGGAAGTGGGGCGTGAGCCTGCAGACGCTGGGCGCATTGCTGCTGGTGTGGACGTTGATCACCCTGGCGTTCATCGATCTCGACACCACCCTGCTGCCGGACAGCCTGACCTTGCCGCTGCTGTGGCTGGGGCTGCTGTTCAACCTGGGGGGGCATTTTGCCAGTCTGTCCGACGCGGTGATCGGCGCCATGGCCGGCTATGGCGTGCTGTGGTCGGTGTATTGGCTGTTCAAGTTGGCCACTGGCAAGGAAGGCATGGGCTTCGGCGACTTCAAGCTGTTGGCGGCCATCGGCGCCTGGCTTGGCTGGCAGCTTTTGCCCGTCACCCTGCTGCTGTCATCGGTCGTCGGCGCGGCCATCGGCATTGCGATGATCGTGCTGGTGAAGCATGACCGACGCGTGCCGATTCCGTTCGGCCCCTATCTGGCGGGCGGCGGGCTGGTTGCCCTGTTTTTTGGGGCGGACCTGACCCAGGCCTATCTCGGGCAATTCTGATGTTTGCGGTCGGTCTCACCGGCGGCATCGGTTCTGGAAAAACCACCGTGGCAGACCTTTTTGCCGCCGAGGGTGTGCCGGTGGTCGATACCGACGTCATTGCGCGTCAGTTGACCGCGCCCGGGGGGGCGGCACTGGAATCGATCCGGGCGAACTTCGGCGAAGCGGTGATGCAGGCGGACGGCACGCTTGATCGCGCCGTGTTGCGCCGACACGTGTTTGCCGACGCTGACGCCCGGCGTCGACTCGAAGCCATTTTGCATCCGCTCATCCGCCAGCGCGTCGAGCAAGCGCTGGCCACGCTCAATACGCCCTATGCGCTCGTCGTGATTCCTCTGCTGGTGGAAACCGGTGGCTACCGGGATAGGCTGAACCGCGTGCTGGTGGTCGATTGTCCCGAAGCATTGCAAATCGCGCGCGTCACGGCCCGCAGCGGGCTTGCGCCGGATGAAGTGCGTGCCATCCTCGCCGCGCAGGCCGGGCGGGCCGAGCGGCTGGCGATCGCCGACGACGTAATTACCAACTCCGATTCAACGGAAGCCTTGCAGGCGAAGGTGAAGACGCTGCACCAGCGCTATCTGGCGCTCGCTGCAGCGACGTCACCTTGATTTTCCGCATGAATAGGTGACAATCAGCCCATTCTGATAAACGCGTAGCGGCGTGATCCATTACGAATACCCTCTGAGTGAGCGCATCCGCACCCTGTTGCGGCTGGAAGCGCTGTTCGAACGATTCGATGCCTATGCCGCATCGTCCGATCCGTACGCACATCATGCGGCGTTGCTGACGCTGTTCGAACTGGCTGAAGTGGCGGCACGCGCTGATCTCAAGTCCGATTTGCTGCAGGAACTGGATCGGCAAAAATCCGTGCTGATTGCCTTGCGTGGCAATCCGAATGTGCAGAGCACTACACTGGAGCAGGTGCTGACCGCAATCGATACAGCCCATCATGGCATCTATCAGTTGCCCGGCAAGGTGGGCCAGCATCTGCGCGAAGATGAATGGCTGATGGCCGTCAAGCAGCGCGCCGCCATCCCCGGTGGGATGTGCGAATTCGACCTGCCTTCCTATCATTACTGGCTGCACAAGCCGGGGGAAGCGCGCATGAGTCAATTGAAGCGTTGGCTGGCGCCGTTCTCGTCCATGCGCGCCGCGGTCGACATCGTGCTCGGATTATTGCGTGACAGTGGCCATCCCGAGTTGCAACACGCCCAAAGCGGCAGTTACCAGCGCATGCTCGAATCGCGCAACCCTCAGTTGATCCGGGTCACCCTGGCCGATGACCTGCCGTGTGTGCCGGAAATTTCGGCCAACAAATACATGCTCAACATCCGCTTCGTGCAAGTCGATGCGGCGGCGATCCGCAGTTGTACCGCGCAGGCGCTCGATTTCGAACTGACCTTCTGTACCTTATGAGTCCTGCCGCACCGCCCGTCGTCAGTTGCCCGATATGCGGCGCGCCGGTGGCGTGGACGGCAGAGAGCCGCTGGCGGCCGTTTTGCAGCGAGCGCTGCAAGTTGATCGATTTAGGACAGTGGGCCACCGAGAAATATCGCGTGCCCGTGGTGCCTGGGCCAGAAGAGGGCGGGGCGCCCGACGAAGGCGAGCGCCCTCAGTAACTATTTCTTGTAGGTCTTGACGCCGGATTCGGTGCCCAGCAACAGCACATCCGCCCCGCGCCGCGCAAACAGGCCATTGGTCACCACGCCGACGATGTGATTAATCGCGGTTTCCAGCGATACCGGGTCGACAATCGACAGGCCGTGCACATCGAGGATGAGATTGCCGTTGTCGGTGGTAAAGCCTTCTCTCAATCTGGGTTGACCCCCCAGCTTCACCAGTTCACGCGCGACGTAGGAACGTGCCATCGGGATGACTTCCACCGGTAGCGGAAAAGCGCCCAGCACGCCGACCAGCTTGCTTTTGTCAGCGATGCAGATGAACTGCTTGCTGCAGGCGGCGACGATCTTCTCGCGCGTCAGCGCACCGCCGCCGCCTTTGATCATGGCGAAATGCTCGGTGATTTCGTCGGCACCGTCGACGTAGATTTCGAGTTCGCCCACGCTGTTCAGGTCCAGCACCTGGATGCCGTGGCTTTTCAGACGGGTGGCGGTGGCTTCGGAGCTCGCCACGGCGCCGTCGATGCGGCCTTTCACTTCGGCCAGTGCGTCGATGAAGTAGTTGGCGGTGGAGCCGGTGCCTACTCCGATGATGCCGCCGCGCGCATAATCCACCGCAGCACGCGCCACGGCTTGTTTCATTTCGTCTTGAGTCATGATGTCTTCGTCGATTTGGATTCAGCCGGCTAAGATAGCGGCATCGCCCCTTTTTATCAAACTCGCCGACTCTGCCATGAGCCAACCTGACGATTACCTCGAACGCATCCTGACCTCACGCGTGTATGACGTCGCGGTGGAGTCGCCGCTCGATGTGGCCCACAACCTGTCGCACCGCCTCAACAACCAGATTTTGTTGAAGCGCGAAGACCTGCAGCCGGTGTTTTCCTTCAAATGCCGTGGCGCCTACAACAAGATGGCCGGGTTGACGTCGGCCCAACTGGCACGCGGCGTGGTGGCGGCGTCGGCCGGCAACCATGCACAGGGGGTGGCGCTGGCGGCGCAGAAACTCGGTGTGTCGGCGATGATCGTGATGCCGGCGACCACCCCCAAAATCAAGGTCGACGCAGTGGCCGCGCGCGGCGCCCAGGTGATCCTGCATGGCGACAATTACGACGAAGCCTGTGCCCACGCCACCACCTTGGCCAAGGAAGCGAAGGCGACCTTCGTCCACCCCTACGACGACCCCGACGTGATCGCAGGGCAGGGCACGGTGGCGATGGAACTGCTGCGCCAGCATCCCGGCCCGATCCACTCGGTCTACATCCCGGTGGGCGGCGGCGGGCTGATCGCCGGCATGGCGGTCTACATCAAGCGGCTGCGCCCGGACATCCGCATTGTCGGCGTCGAACCCGAGGACGCCGATGCGATGGCGCGCTCACTGTGCAAGGGCAAGCGCATCACGCTGCCGCGTGTGGGCATTTTTGCCGACGGCGTGGCGGTGAAGACGGTCGGCAAGGAAACCTTCCGGCTGGCGCAGCTGTACGTCGACGAAATCATCCGCGTCAACAACGACGCCATCTGCGCGGCGATCAAGGACGTCTTCGAGGACACCCGCTCGATCCTGGAGCCGGCCGGCGCTCTGTCGATCGCCGGAATGAAGGCGGCCATTGCCGGCGACAAGCTCAAGGGCAAGACGCTGGTGGCGGTGGCCTCCGGCGCCAACATGAATTTCGACCGCCTGCGCTACATTGCCGAACGCGCCGAACTCGGCGAAAAGCGCGAAGCGGTGCTGGCCGTCACCATCCCCGAGACGCCGGGCAGCTTCAAGACCTTTTGCGGCTTGCTGGGCGCGCGCAACATCACCGAATTCAACTACCGCTACTCGGACCCGAAAATGGCGCGCGTGTTTGTCGGATTGTCGGTACCGGGCGCGGGTGAGAGTGCGCGCGTGGTCGAGCTGCTGCAGCGCCACGGGCTCGATGCGATCGACCTCACCGACAACGAAATGGCCAAACTGCACGTTCGCCATCTGGTCGGCGGGCGCGCGCCCGAAGCGGTCAACGAAGTGCTGTACCGCTTCGAATTCCCGGAACGCCCCGGCGCGCTAATGCAGTTCCTGCAGAGCATGAGCCGCGGCTGGAATATCAGCCTGTTCCACTACCGCAACCACGGCGCCGATTACGGCCGGGTGTTGGTCGGCATCCAGGTTCCGGAAAAAGAAAAGCCCAGCTTCCAGAAATTCCTGGACGGGCTGGGCTACCGCTACTGGGACGAATCACGCAATCCGGCCTACAAGCTGTTTCTGGCCTGAGCCTTATTTCTTGAGGCCGCAGGTGTTGATGCCGAACAGGCTGTAGGCAGGACAAACCCTGAAAATCCCGGTGGCGAGCGGCACCACGCCGATCCAGGCCCACACCGGGCCGTTGAAAAAAGCCGCCCAGGCGATGAGGGCGAGGCCGGCAAGAATCCGAATGATGCGGTCGATGCTTCCAACATTGGCTGACATGACAAGCTCCTGAAATTGAAAATTGACCTCGACGAGGTGCGTTCACTATAGCGCGTTGCCTGGACTCAGGATGGCGACCGCGGCTGCATGGTAATCTCGCCGCATGTTTAAAAAGTTCGTGTTTTTATTGCTGGGAGCGCTGCTTGGGACTTCGGCCTGGGCAGCGTCGGGGGATGCAGCGGTACTGCAGGCGCAGCAGGCCTTCGAAGCGCGCAAGCTCGCTAATCTGGAGCGCGCGGCGCGCAGTGTGCCGGACGATCACGTGCTGGCCCCCTACGTCGAATACTGGCGCCTCATGCTCGCTCAGGGCGTCGATGATGCGCGCATTGCTGATTTCCTGGCGCGCTATCCCGGCAGCCGCATGGCCGAATCGCTGCGCGCCGACTGGCTCAAATCACTCGGAGCACGCGAGGCGTGGCCGCTCTACCTGGCCGAATTTCCCCGCCTGGTCAGGCCCGATACCGCGCACCAGTGCTATGCCTACCGGGCCGAATCGGCGCAGGGCCAACGCAGTGCGTTGCGCGCGGCGGCAAGCCTGTGGTTCACCGGGCGCGACATGCCGTCGGCCTGCACCCCCTTGTTCGAGCAATTGATCGAGCAGGGTCTGGTGGGCGAGGACGACATCTGGCTGCGTGTGCGCCTGGCGCTGGAAGCCGGCAATCCCAGCGTTGCCCGCGTTGTGGCCGACTCCTTGCCTGCTTCGCAGCGGCCCGCGGCAGCGCTGATCGAGCAGGCCCGCCGCGATCCGGCGCGTCTGCTGAATGCGGGCAGCAGCCTTGATTTCAGCCGCCGTGGCGACCGCGAAGTTGCGCTTTACGCCCTCGAGCTGCTGGCCAAGCTCAGTTCCGCCGAGGCCGAGCGGGCTTTGCGCAAGTGGTCGCCGCAGTTCAAGGAAGACGAAGTGCGCATCGCCTGGGCGCGGCTGGCGACTTGGGCGGCGCGCCGCCATGAAGCTATGGCCTTGCCCTGGTTTCAGCAGGCAGGGGCGGCGGCACTCAACGATTTCCAGCGCGAATGGTGGGCGCGCGCCGCCCTGCGCGCAGGCGACTGGCGTACGGTGCGGCAGGCGATCGAGAGCATGGGCGAGGCCCACCGGACGCAGCCGGTCTGGCGCTATTGGCGCGCGCGCGGCTTGCATGCGACCGGACAGCGGGTCATCGCGAATACGCTTTTTCTGCCGCTGTCGCGCGAGCACCATTACTACGGCCAGTTGGCGCAGGAAGAGTTAGGTCCGGTGGTGCAGGCGCCGGTCATCAACATCAAGACCGGTGGTGACGAACTCGCGGCTGTCGCGCGTCAGCCCGGAATTGCCCGCGCGGTGGCCTTGTATGAGCTTGGTCTGCGACAGGAGGCCAACCAGGAATGGAACTGGACGATCCGCGAGTTCTCCGATACCCAATTGCTGGCGGCGGCCGAGCTGGCGCGCCGCATGGAGTGGTACGACCGCGCCATCAATACCGCCGAGCGCACCCGCGACCTGCACGATTTCGAGTTGCGCTTTCTTGCCCCCTACCGCGAACTGGCGCAGCAGGCCGCGCGCGAAAACGGCCTCGACGAGGCCTGGGTGTTCGGCCTGATGCGGCAGGAAAGCCGCTTCATCAATGTCGCGCGCTCCAGCGTGGGTGCTGCCGGCCTGATGCAGATCATGCCGGCGACCGCGCGCTGGATCGCGCAGCGGCTCGGCATCAAGGGCTTCAATCCACGGGAGATGCAGGACCCGGCGCGCAATATCCAGTTCGGCTCGTATTACCTGCGGCACGTGCAGGACACGCTGGACGGCTCGCCGGTGCTGGCCACCGCCGCTTACAACGCCGGGCCCGGCCGCGCGCAGCGCTGGCGCGACAGCCGCGAGATGGAGGCCGCGGTCTATATCGAGTCGATTCCGTTTAGCGAGACGCGCGACTACGTCAAGAAAGTGATGAGCAACGCCATGTATTACGCGGTGCGCTTCGATCAGCCCTCAGTGTTGCTGAAGGATCGGCTCGGCACCGTGCCGCCGCGTAAAACCCCGGCAGCCATGGCGCCCGCAGCGGGCACGGACCCGGACGCCGAGCCGGCCGATCGCTAGCCCGAATGGCTCAATCTGTCCCATTCGGGATAAAATCAGCGACGCCTTATATACCGAAAAGATACACATCATGAAAATTGAACGCATCTGCATCCTGGGCGGGTCCGGCTTTGTCGGCACCCAACTCGTCAGCCAGCTCGCCGCCCACGGCCTCAAAGTGCGTGTGCTCACCCACCGCCGCGAAGCCGCCAAGGAACTGATCCTGCTGCCCACGGTGGAGGTGATCGAGTCCGACGTCCACGATCAGCAGGAACTCATCCGCCAGTTCCGCGGCATGGACGCCGTCATCAATCTCGTCGGCATCCTGCACGAGCGCACGGTAGGCCGGGCTGATCTGCCGAGTGCCCGGCGCGGCGACTTCCAGAAAAACCATATCGAACTGGCCCGCAAGGTCGTCCACGCCATGGGCGAAGCGGGCGTGCATCGCCTGCTGCACATGAGCGCACTGGGCGCCAACCCGAATTCGCGTTCGGCCTACCAGCGCTCCAAGGGCATCGCCGAAGCCTTGGTGCGCGAAGCGGGCCAGCATCACATCGAACACGAGAACTGGTACCTCAACGGCCCCAAATTCATCCACGGTTACGGCCTCGACATCACGATCTTCCGCCCGTCGGTGATTTTCGGCCGCGGCGATTCTTTCCTGTCGATGTTCGCCCGCCTGCTGAAGGTTTTCCCGGTGCTGCCGCTGGCCGGGGCGGCGACCCGCTTTGCCCCGGTGCACGTTCAGGACGTTGCGCGCGCCTTTGTCGACAGCCTCGACAACACCGCGACCTACGGTCATACCTACGACCTGTGCGGCCCCAAGGCCTACACTCTGCAGGATCTGGTGAGCTACGTCGGCGAGGTCACCGGCAAGAAGCGCCGCATCGTGCCGCTCGGCCACCTGCTGTCCTACCTGCAGGCCTGGGCGCTGGAGTTCAAGCCCGGCCAGAAGCTGATGACGCGCGACAACCATTTCTCCATGCTGGTGGACAACGTCTGCAGCGGCGGCTGGCCGTCGGTGTTCGACTTCCAGCCGGCTGCACTCGAAGCCGTCGCCCCCGAATATCTGCGTTCCGACACGCCGCGTGCGCGGTATGAGGGCTATCGCGAAGGCGCTCACCGCTAACGCCGCCGCGCCGCGATGAAAACCTACATCGTCGGCGGCGCGGTACGTGACCGGCTGCTGGGCCTGCCGGTGGCCGACCGCGATTACGTCGTGGTCGGCGCCACCCCCGACGACATGCTGGCGCGGGGATTCCAGCCGGTCGGCAAGGATTTCCCCGTCTTTCTGCACCCCGACACCCACGAGGAATATGCGCTGGCGCGCACCGAGCGCAAGTCGGGCCACGGCTACACGGGCTTCAAGGTCTATGCCGCACCCGACGTCACGCTGGAAGACGACCTGCAGCGGCGCGACCTCACCATCAACGCCATCGCCGAGGATGAAAGCGGCGCGCTGATCGACCCCTACGGCGGCCAGCGCGACCTGGCTGCGCGCGTTTTCCGCCATGTGGGCGTGGCGTTTGTTGAAGACCCGGTGCGGATTCTGAGGGTGGCGCGTTTCGCCGCCCGCTTCACCGACTTTGTCGTGGCGCCGGAAACCCTGGCCCTGATGCGGCAGATGGTCGACAGCGGCGAAGTCGACGCACTGGTGCCTGAGCGCGTGTGGCAGGAAGTCGCGCGCGGCCTGATGGAGGCGCAGCCCTCGCGCCTGTTTCAGGTGTTGCGCGATTGCGGCGCGCTGGCCCGGCTGTTTCCCGAAATCGACCGCCTGTTCGGCGTGCCGCAGCCGCCCGAGCATCATCCCGAAGTGGATACCGGGGCGCACGTCATGCTGGTCATCGACTGGGCCGCGCGCCAGGAGTTTAGCCTGCCGGTTCGCTTCGCCGCGTTGACGCACGATCTCGGCAAGGGCGTCACGCCACCCGAACTGTGGCCGAAACATCACGGCCACGAAGCCAGGAGCGTCGAACTGGTCGTCAGATTGAGCGAACGCATCCGGGTGCCGGCCGACTGCCGCGACCTTGCCGTTGCGGTGGCGCGCGAACACGGCATCGTGCATCGGGCGCTGGAATTGCGCCCCGGCACGCTGGTCGAACTGCTGGAACGCGTCGACGCGTTTCGCCGGCCCGACCGTTTCGAGGCGTTTCTACTGGCCTGCGAATGCGACTTTCGTGGCCGTCCCGGTTATGAAGCCCGGCCCTTTCCCGCCCCAGACCATCTGCGGCAGGCGCTGCAGGCTGCGTTGGCCATCGACGCCGGTGCGGTGGCGCGCAGCGTCGAGCCGGCGCGCATTCGCGAGGCGATTTTTCAGGCGCGCACCGCCGCAGTGGCGGCGTGGCGCGAGCGCCTGCCGCACGGCACCTCCTGAGCGGCCACGCGACGCGCGCAGCATTGCCGCTGCACCTTGGCTGACCCACAAAATTTCGAGCGATCCTGAGATTCCACCTGCCAAGACCTATATTCAAATGGGTGTTTCATTTGAATATGGAAAGGGGGCTTTATGAAATCCAGACTGCTTGTTGCATGCTTGGCCATTGTGGCGGTACCTGCGCTCATTGGTTGCGAGACCGGTCCGCGCTATGGCGAGGTCGCCGTGCGCGACCCGCACTATTCGCTGAGGGTGGTGTTCAGCGATCACGACCGCCGACTGATTCATGACTATTACGCGCCGCGTTACCAACGTCTTCCTCCCGGACTGGCCAAGAAGGATCGCCTGCCTCCCGGACATGCCTGGCGGGCACGGATCAACCACCCCATGCATGACGATGCGCGCTGGCGCTATTTGCCTTATGAACTGGAACAGCGTCTGACGCGGCTCCCCGCCGAATATGTGCGCGTCGTTGTCGGCACCGATGTGGTGATCATGAATGTCCGCACCCGGGTGGTGGTGGACATCCTGGAAGACATCAGCGATTAGGTGCGGTGGCTCTGATGGAGCACCCCAGTTTGTCTCGGCCGCTTGAGGCCGGCCCGGACAACGCGTCCTGGGCGCACTTCCCGCATCAGGCCGACATGGGCGTGCGCGGCGTCGGCCCCACCTGCGCCGCGGCCTTTGAACAGGCGGCGCTGGCGATGACCGCTATCGTGACCGACCCGGCCGGGGTCGCTGCGCTCGAGGCCGTCGAGCTTCAATGCGAAGCGCCCGATCCTGAACTGCTGCTGGTCGACTGGCTCAACGCCCTGATTCTGGAAATGGCGGCGCGTCATCTGCTGTTTGGCCGCTTCGAAGTCCGCCTGGACGGGCCGCGGCTGCATGCGACCGCATGGGGCGAGGCGGTCGACCCTGACCGGCACCAGCCGGCCGTGGAAATCAAGGGCGCCACCTATACGGAGCTGAGCGTCGGCCGCAACCCGAGCGGCCAATGGGTGGCCCAATGCGTGGTGGACGTCTGACATGAACCTCACCCAATTCAAGCAGCTATCCGAAGTCGAATGGCAGATCGCGCCGTTCGGCAAGATGCGCGTGCCGGCGGTGATCTACGCCGACGCAGCGCTGATCCGCGCGATGGACGACAAGGTGTTCGAGCAGCTCAGCAACGTCGCCACCCTGCCGGGCATCGTCGAGGCCGCCTACGCCATGCCCGATGCGCACTGGGGCTACGGCTTCCCGATCGGCGGGGTCGCAGCGTTCGACCCCGACGAGGGCGGCGTGGTGTCGGCCGGCGGGGTGGGCTTCGATATTTCCTGCGGCGTGCGCACCCTGCACACCGGGCTCAAGGCCGCGGACATCGCGCCGCTCAAGCAGCGCCTGGCCGACCGATTGTTCGCGCAGATTCCGGCCGGCGTCGGCAGCACCGGTACGCTGCGCCTCAACGCGCATGAGATGGACGCGATGCTGCGCGGCGGGGCGCGCTGGGCGGTGGAGCACGGCTACGGCAGCGCCGCCGACCTCGACCGCATCGAGGAGCACGGCTGCATGGCCGGCGCCGAGCCGGACCAGGTGTCCGTGCAGGCCAAGCGCCGCCAGCGCGACGAGATCGGCACCCTCGGTTCGGGCAACCATTACCTCGAACTGCAGGAAATCGTCGAGATTTACGACGCCCGGGCGGCCGACCGTTTCCGTCTGCGCCAGGGCGAGGTGGTGGTCAGCATCCACTGCGGCTCGCGCGGCCTGGGGCACCAGATCGGCACCGAATTTCTTCGCCAGATGGTGATCGCCGCACCGGCTTACGGTATCGACTTGCCCGACCGCGAACTCGCCTGTGCGCCGATCCATTCCCCGCTCGGCCAGTCCTACCTCGGCGCCATGCGCGCGGCGATCAACTGTGCCCTGGCCAACCGTCAGGTCATTACCCATCTTGCCCGCCAGGTGTTCGCCGACGTGCTGCCGGGCACCCATCTGACCCTGATCTACGACGTCTCGCACAACACCTGCAAGCTCGAATCGCATACGGTAGAGGGGCAATCGCGCCGCCTGTACGTGCATCGCAAGGGCGCGACGCGCGCCTTCGGCCCTGGCCATCCGGACTTGCCGGGCGACCTGCGCGACATCGGCCAGCCGGTGCTGATCGGTGGCAGCATGGGCACCGCGTCCTACATTCTGGCCGGCACCGAGATCGGGATGACGCGTGCCTTCAGTTCAGCCTGCCATGGCGCCGGACGCGCCATGAGCCGCCATCAGGCCACCCGCCAGTGGCACGGGCGGGCGCTGGTGGACGAACTGGCCAGCCAGGGCATCCTGATCCGCAGCCCCTCGCTGCGCGGCGTGGCGGAGGAAGCGCCGGGCGCCTACAAGGACGTCAGCGCGGTGGTCGAGGCGGCCGACCGCGCCGGGCTGGCGCGCAGGGTGGCCAAGCTGAAACCGCTGGTCTGCATCAAGGGCTGAGCCGGCCGATCAATTTCGCGCCGCAGCCTGCGATTTCACCGCCGCATAAAACGCGTCGAAATTGCCGCCATGTTCGGCCAGCAATGCGCGGAATCCATCCACCTCGTCGAAATAGGTCGCCACCGCAGCGAGCCGGGCGTTGTTGAGATCGTCGGCAAACCAGGGGGCGTAGGCCGACCAGGCGGGTTCCTGCTGCGTGCGCTGGCGCTGGGTTTCGCGCAGCGCTTCGAAAATGCGTGCCTTGCCCTGCCGTTTGGCCGCGTCGTCGAGCGGCGCGGCATACAGTTCAGCAAGCGCTGCGCGCGCAGTCTTGATCGAATCGAAAAAGACCTCGGTGCGAACCAGCGCGACCCGATAGGCGGCGAGGCCGGCGCTGTCCTGCTGCTGCTCCAGCCAGCGCAGCGTGCCTTCGATTTCGACCGCGCGCGCGAAGGATTCGTTGAAGGTCGCGTCCCCCTTTACGTACACCACCTGGTGGGCGAGCTCGTGAAAGATCAGTCCGGCCAGGCGCGCGACGGGCAGGCGCAGCATGGCCGAGGTGAGCGGGTCGTCGAAGAACCCCAGCGTGGAATAGGCGGTGACGCCGCCAACCAGGACATCGTCGCCCGCCGCGCGAAATGTCGCTGCGTAGCGTTCGGCCGCATCGCGTGCGTAATAGCCGCGATAGGGCACGCAGCCGGAAACAGGGAAACAGGATTCGCGCGGCGCCAGGTCGAATTCCGGCGTCACCCAGACGCTCCACACCGGATAGTCGCGGTTCAGCCGGGCGTACTGGCGATACGAGCCGTTGTTCGGCAGCGCCAGTTCGCGGCTGGCGAATTCGCGCATCGCGGCGACGCGTTCCAGACGGACCTTGAGTGTTTCCGGCGTCGCCGGATCGCTGATCAGTACATCGACCGGCTGGCGCTTGGCCATCAGGTCCAGGTGGCCGTGCATCGCGTGCAGCGGGTAGCAGCCCGACAGCATGCCGGCGAGGCTGAGCAGAATGAGCGGTCTAACCCGTTTCAAAACGTGACCCTGTTGGAGACCTCGATTTCCCGGAGCATAGCCCAGGCAGGGGTGAGGAAGGGCACTGTCGGAAGCGTCGGGGCTGAAATCCATCAGTCATGGCGGATCGAAACCCTCGTGCCGTCGTCCGGGCGGGCCGCCTTGCGTGCGGAACTGCGTGCCGCCAGCATCGTCGAAACGATGTCGCATGCTCAATGGAGCAAACCATGCCTTACAGCGAACAAACGGTGCAGTCGGTCCGGCCCTGGTCGGACAGGACCTTCAGTTTCACGCTCAGCCGTCCGCAGGATTTTGTGTTTGAAAACGGCGAGTTCGTCACCATCGGGCTGAAGCGCGAAGGCAAGCTGGTGGCGCGCGCCTATTCCATCGTGTCCACCGCCGACCGCGATCATCTCGAATTCCTCAGCATTCATGTGCCGGACGGCCCGCTGACCAGCCAATTGGCCCATATCCGTCCCGGCGACGGCGTGTGGGTTAACAGCAAGACCACCGGCACGCTCACGCTCAACCATGTGCTGCCGGGGCGCACGCTCTACATGCTGGCCACCGGCACCGGTCTGGCGCCGTTCATCAGCCTGATCCGGGATCCCGAGCTCTATGCGCGCTTTGAAGAGGTGGTGCTGGTGCATTCGGTGCGAACGGTGACCGAACTGGCCTACCGCGACGAGATCGAGGCGCTGAACCCACCTCAATTGCATTACGTGCCGACGGTGACGCGCGAGGCTTTTCTTACATCCGAACGCGGTGGCGACCTGTTTCGTTCCGGCGCGCTGTCGCAGCGCCTCGGCCTGCCCGCGCCCGATCCCGAACAGGATCGCGTGATGATTTGCGGCAACCCGGCGATGACGCGCGAACTGACGCACTACCTCAAGGACACCGGCTGGACGCTGACCAACCATCGCGGCGTCGGCAATTTCACTACCGAAGTTGCGTTTGTCGTGCATCACCAATAATCAATCACCCAGGCCGGCCGTCAAATAAAGGGGCCCGGTAAAACCCGGGCCCATCGCCTGCCTAGTCGCGACCGTGGCGACGGTGTTCGCGCCGGTCGTTGTGGTGATCACGACGATCGTCGCGCCAGTCATCACGCCGGTGCTTGCGGTGTTTGTCCCAGCCCCCGTGATGGTCGTAGTGGTGGTAGACGTGCTGCACCCGGTGATGCTGGGGCGGCAGCACGATGACGTGCCCCGGGCGATACGGGCTGTGGGTCCAGTAGCGCTGGCCGCCGCTTTCATACAGCACCCGAAAGCCGTCGTGATAACCGGTGCCGAATGCGATGGATACGCGCGGCTCGACGGAAACGACGCGGCCGTAGACCGGGGTGTTGTGGGCGAGCGCGGCGCCAGAAGCGGCGAGCAGGGCAGTTGCGATCAGAAGTTTGCGTAGCATGGTCGTTCTCCTTTCAGGGATATGGGGACGATTGCACCGAAAGGGCGTCAATCGCGCCATTGGTTGCGGCTGCTGTTCCAGCGTTCGGCGCGTGGATCATCAACCACGGTGAAACTCACATTCAGGGTCAGCCATTTGCCCGGGTCGTAGGGCAGGCGCGTGCTGTATTCGCGGTCCTGGAAGCGGTAACGCACGTCGTAGCCGGTCAGCACCTGGCGGAAGTTGTCGCGGGTCTGGCAGCGTTCCACCTGCTGCGGTACCGACTCGAAGCGGGGGGTGCCGGTGTTCCAGCGGTCGCCCACAACCGCGCCGGTGGCGGCACCGACTGCGGCGGCGGCAACCCGGCCATCGCCCTTGCCGACGGTGGAACCGATCAGTCCGCCAGCGATGGCGCCGAGAATCGCGCCGCCGGTGTTGCTGCCGTTCGAGTAGCTGCGAGTTTCGTAGCCGACCGTTTCGACCCAGCATTCTCGCCGCGGCTCGTTGATGGTTTCAAAGACCGGCACGCTGGCCAGCACCTTGGCGCGGGTGGTGAAGCCATCGCCGCGGCTGGGGCCGGCCTGCGCGACGCCACTGGCGGCCAGCAGGGCAGCGATCAAAGTGGTATTCAGGGTGCGTGCGTTCATCTTGACTCTCCTTTTTGCTTCAGTCCGGCTGGATTCAGCGGCGGCCGCGGTTGCGGCCGTCATCTTCGGAATCCCGCTTTTGGCGACGTTCGTATCCGTAGCCATAGCCTCGCGGCTCCTCGTTTTCGATTTCGCGCTTCGATTCGCGGCGTCCGTCGCGGTCCTTGCGGACCTCGCGCGGCTCCCGCTGTGATTCCCTAGCGCGGTCGCTTTGGGCCACGATGAGCACGTCACCCAGAAAATCCGGGGCAGCCTGAACCGGGGCGGCCATCGCCAGTCCCAGTCCCGCCAGTCCAAAAATCCAGTTGTGTCGTGTGTTCATCGTGGCCTCCATTTCCGTGGTCGCCTTGTTCGGCTTCCACGCTTCGCAGTGTGGTTGAGGAAAGTAAGCGTACTGTTTCACGCGCGGATGTGTTTGTAACAGTGTGTAACCCGATGGGGAATGACCTGCCTTGCCTGCTGTTATATTTGCCGCATGGACAAAAACACCATCTACGTCACCGACGACGACCCCGGCATCCGCGAACTGGTGGCCGAATACCTGGTGAGCCAGGGTTATGCGGTGGAGACGGCGGAAGACGCCGCTGCGCTGGATCAATTGCTCGCCAGGCGCTTGCCCGATCTGCTGGTGCTCGACTGGATGATGCCGGGCGAGGACGGCCTGTCGATTGCCCGCCGGTTGCGCGCGCAGCCCGGCTTTCCGCCCATCATCATGCTGTCGGCCAAGGGCGAGGACATCGACCGCATCATCGGCCTCGAGGTCGGCGCCGACGACTACCTGCCCAAGCCGTTCAATCCGCGCGAACTGCTGGCGCGGATCCGCGCGGTGATGCGGCGACATGGCGGGGCGGCTGCACCGGAAGCGGCCGACTCAGCGCGTCGGGTGCAGTTCGGCCCTTTCAGCGTCAACCTCGATGCACGTGTCCTCAGTCGTGACGGCGCCGAAATTACGCTGACAACCGGCGAATACGAACTGCTGGAAATCTTCGTCACCCACGCCAACCGCGCGCTGTCGCGCGACTGGCTGATGGACCAGTTGCGCGGCTTCGAGCGCGACCCCTTCGACCGCAGCATCGACGTGCGGGTGAATCGCCTGCGCAAGAAAATCGAGGACGACCCGGCCAACCCGGCCTATATCCGCACCCAGCGCGGACAGGGGTATCTGTTCGTGCCTCAGGGCAAAGGGTGAAACACTTCCCGCGTTCGCTGTTCGCCCGTACCGCGCTGACGCTGGCGCTGGCCTTCATCGTGTTTCAGGCGGCGGCATTCTGGGTGGTGACGCGCACGCTGATCGTGCCGGTGGCGGAGCGCTCGGCCGACGACCTGGCCGGGCTGATCGTGCTGTCGGCGCAGACCTGGGTGGAACTGCCGCCCGAGACGCGCGCGGCCTTCGAGCGCGAGCTGGCGCGCCGCCACGGCCTGCGGCTGACCACGATCGACGTCGGCGCGACGGCGGATGCGCCGCGCTTCGCCTTCCGCAAACAGATCGAAGCCGCCCTGAGCCGACGCATGGGCGATGAAGTCGAGTTGCGCGGGGTGCCGGACAAGGCGGCGGCGTGGCTGGATATTCCGGTGGGCGGACACGACCTGCGGGTGGGCTTCTTTCCCGATCGCTATGCCGTCAAGCCGCCGCTGGCGGCCATCGCGGTGGTCGTGCTGGGCACCCTGCTGAGCCTGCTGACAGCCCTGTTCCTGGTGCGCCGCATCACCGTGCCGCTGGCGCGCGCGTCGCAAGCGGCGAGCCAGGTGGGGGCGGGCGAACTGCCCGAGCCGCTGCCGGAAACCGGCCCCGCCGAGCTGGCCGAGCTGGCGCGCCGTTTCAACATCATGGCGGCCGAGGTGCGCGAGCTGCTGGACAACCGCACCACCTTGCTGGCGGGCATTTCACACGATCTGCGCACGCCGATGACGCGCCTACAGCTCAATCTGGAACTGTTGCGCGATGATCCGAACCCCTCGCGCATCGACCGCGCCGTGGCGGATCTCGCCGACATGAACAGGCTGATCGCCGGGTATCTGGAGCTCGCCCGCACCACCCGGGCCGAAACCCGGGTGCGCATCGATCTGGCGGCGCTGCTGCAGGAGGTGGCGGACGAAGCCGGGCTGGCGTGGGCGGGGACGGCGCCCTGCGAAGTGATGGCCGGCCGGCTGGCGCTGCGTCAGATCGTGTCGAACCTGATCCAGAATGCGCAGCGCTACGGCGGCGGCACGCCGGTCGAGCTGGAGCTGGCGTGCCTGGAAAACCAGGCGCGGGTGATCGTGCGCGATGCCGGTGCCGGCATTCCCGAGGATCAACTGGAAAAAGTATTCAGGCCGTTTTACCGGCTGGAGACGTCCCGCTCTCAGGCCACGGGGGGAACCGGTCTGGGGCTGGCGATCGTGCGCCAGCTGGCGGAAACGAATGGCTGCAAGGTGACGCTGAGGAATCGTGCAGCGGGTGGCCTCGAGGCCGTGCTGGACATTCCCCGCTGATCAGTCCTGCTTTTGCGGATGCAGCGAGTGTTGCTGCATCACCCGGAATTCGATGAACAGCAGGGTCAGGCTGAACATGGTCATGCGGCAGGTGCTGCCGCTGAAGAATCTCAGCGGCGAACGTGACAGGCTGATGCTCACGCTGGTTGCTCTGCCAACTTGCATTACGCAGCGGGCTGACGCGCGAACAGCGAAAACTGCACGAACATCAGCGACAGGCTGGTCAGGCTCATGCGCTCGGTTTCACCGTGATACCAGGCAAAGGGCGAAGTGCTGAGTTCGAGAATCAGTTGGTTTTGGCCGAATTGCAGTTTCATGATGATCTCCTTGGTTGGGTTGCTTGCCTGAATACTTGCAACGCCTGTGCCACGTGGCCTGTTCCGGGGGGTCGACAAAAAACATCAAATAAAACAAGGCATTGAAAAACGTCGGCGAAAGGCTTGGAGAGGCGGGTCGGCGTGGATTGACGGAAAACCGTCATTCCGTGTCGAAGCGGCAAACAAATGACACCCCGAACCGGCGGGAAAAAGGCGACAGGGTAGAATCCGGCTTTCGATTTCGGCGGCGTGTGTCCTGCGCGCCGCAAGTTCTGCATGATCATCCTCAAAAATCTCAGCCTCAGGCGCAGCGCCAAGGTTCTGCTCGACAACGCGTCGGTGTCGATCAACCCCGGCGAAAAGGTCGGCCTCGTCGGCCGCAACGGCGCCGGCAAGTCCAGCCTGTTCGCGCTCATCAACGGCACCCTGCACGAAGACAAGGGTGACTTCTCGATGCCGTCGCAGTGGCGCATGGCGCAGGTGGCGCAGGACATGCCCGAGACCAGCGAGTCCGCGACGGATTTCGTCATCGCCGGCGATACCCAGTTGGCCGAGGCGCAGGCCGAGGTGACCGCCGCCGAGGAAAGCGACGACGGCGAGCGCATGGCCCACGCCTACATGGCGCTGCACGACGCCGGCGCCCACGACGCGCAATCACGCGCGCAGGCGCTGATCCTCGGTCTCGGTTTTCAGGTGCGCGAGTTGAACCAGCCGGTCAACAGCTTTTCCGGTGGCTGGCGGATGAGATTGCAACTGGCGCGTGCGCTGATGTGTCCGTCCGACCTGCTGCTGCTGGACGAACCGACCAACCACCTGGATCTGGATGCGCTGGTGTGGCTGGAATCCTGGCTGAAGAAATACCCCGGCACCATGCTGGTGATCAGCCACGACCGCGAATTTCTGGATGCGGTGACCGGCGTCACCATCCATATCGAAAACGGCCAGCTCACCCGCTACGGCGGCAACTACAGCACCTTCGAGGACATGCGCGCCGAGCAGATGGCGCTGCAGCAGGCGGCGTTTGCCAAGCAGCAGGACAAGATCGCCCATCTGCAGGAGTTCATCAACCGTTTCAAGGCCAAGGCCAGCAAGGCCAAACAGGCGCAAAGCCGGGTCAAGGCGCTCGACCGCATGGAACGCCTGGCGCCGATGCTGGCGAGCGCGGACTTCACCTTCGAATTCAAGGAACCGCTCAACCTGCCCAACCCCATGCTGACCATCGACGACGCCAGCTTCGGCTACCCGCCGCCGGCGGATGCGCCCGCCGGCACGCCGCCGACGGTGATCGTGCAGCACGTCAGCAAGTCGGTCTTCGCCGGGCAGCGCATCGGGATTTTGGGCGCCAACGGCCAGGGCAAGTCGACGCTGGTGAAGACCATCGCGCGCGACCTCGCGGTGGTCGCCGGCGCGGTGACCGAGGGCAAGGGGCTCAACATCGGCTACTTCGCGCAGCAGGAACTCGACGTGCTGCGCCCGCTGGATACCCCGCTGGAACACATGATCCGGCTCGCCCGCGACACCATCGCCAACGGCGGCGCCGGCCAGTTCAGCAGCCGCGAGCAGGACCTGCGCAATTTCCTCGGCACCTTCAACTTCAGTGGCGACATGGTCAAACAGGCGGTCGGCACCATGAGCGGCGGCGAGAAGGCGCGGCTGGTGCTGTGCATGATCGTGTGGCAGCGGCCGAATCTATTGCTGCTGGACGAACCGACCAACCACCTCGATCTCGCCACCCGCGAAGCGCTGGCGATGGCCTTGAACGAATTCGAAGGCACGCTGATGCTGGTCAGCCACGACCGTGCCTTGCTGCGTTCGGTGTGCGACGAATTCTGGCTGGTCACCCGCGGCGGGGTCGAGCCGTTCGACGGCGATCTCGACGACTACCAGCGCTATCTGCTGGAAGAAGGCAAGCGCGTGCGCGAAAGCCTGAAGGAAGCCGGCAAGGCGGCTAGCGCGCCAGTGGTCAAGGCGGAGCCTGCGCCGGTGGCGGCGAAGAAGCCGGTGTCCTCGGGCAAGATCAAGTCGCTGAGACAAAAATTGGAAAAACTTGAGAAAAGCATGGCGGCGCTGCAGGTGGAAAAGGCGGCGTTCGAAGCCCGTTTGGGTGGAACGCTTTCTGTCGAGGACATTACCGAAACCGGCAAGCAGCTTCAGCACGTCATTGACGAATTGGCGATTGAAGAGGGGGAGTGGTTGGAATTGTCGGGGGAGATTGAGGCGTTGGAGGGTGCTTGATTTAGCGATGGGCTGCTGACCGTTGGCCGGGGGTAGCCCGGCGGCTAGTTACTTTTCTTGTCTCGCCAAGAAAAGTAACCAAAAGAAGGCGACCCCAACAGTCCCGAATTCCCGAAGATCAAGCGCGTCGGGTGGGCGGC
>Ga0208244_100752_pt1 | contig 25016 bp, 29 predicted proteins | sample SubbioCR12Aug_5A_FD_184828 | JGI IMG/M metagenome (GOLD analysis project Ga0208244, IMG submission 184828) | Serpentinite rock and fluid subsurface biosphere microbial communities from McLaughlin Reserve, California, USA - CR12Aug_5A (SPAdes) | ecosystem: Environmental > Terrestrial > Deep... | reverse complement strand
AAATCGGCGTGCGGGATCACCGGAGGGACCGTCGCGCCGTCCGGCAGCGGAGGGCTTTCTCAGGTGACCTTCTCGCCTTCGGACACCACAAGGATTCTCCAGATGGCCTACCGCAGCCCGACGCGGACCTCACCGCGCGCGGCGAAGTTCGTCAAGCTGTTCGCGCCCCCCGAAGGCCGCCGCCGGCGGAATCCTCCCAAGTAGGCAGCCGCAGCGTCGCACGCGTGCCCTGTTTGGGCGTGCTGGAGATCTGTACCGTCCCCCCATGAGCCGCAGCGATCCCAAAGGCAATCGCGAGGCCGAGACCTGCGCCGCCCTCATCCCGGGAGCGACCAGGATCCACACGATAGAAGCGGTCGCCCAGGCGTGAAAGATGCTCCGCGCCGATTCCGATGCCGGTGTCCTCGACGACCAGGTTGACCAGGCCGTCACTCGCGCTGGTTCGGAGGGTTACCGTCCCTCCTGGCGGTGTGTACTTGACGGCATTCTCTAACAAGATTAGGGCCGCTTGTTCCAGGGCCTTCCGGTCGCCGAGGAGGCGCGTCCCCGCGCCGTAGTGTTCGCGGACGGCGACGTCCTTCTCCCTCGCCAATGGTGCGAGCCGGCGCGCGACACTCTCGGCCACCTCTGAGAGGTCTATCGGCTCGCGTTCAAGATGGAGCTGTCCGGTGTCGATCCGGGCGAGTGTCAACAGGTTGGTGGTCAGGCGTTCCATGTGCGCGGTCTCGGCCACGATATCCTCAACGAGATCCGCGTCGCCTGGGTCGGGCCGATCCCGATGCCGGAGCAGAACCTCGGCATTTGCCCGGATGAGGGTCAAAGGGGTGCGAAGCTCGTGCGATGCATCCGCTATAAAGGCCTGCTGGCGGGCAAGCGCCAGTTGGGCCGGTGAGAGGGCCCGGTTGGTAAGAAACAACCCGCCAACAGTGGCGATTACCACGGCCAGCAAGCCGAGGGCGAGCAGCAGGTCGCGCAGGAGCCGCAACGCGCTCATCTGCTGGGCGATGGAACGGCCCACCTGCACAACGCCCAGCACCCCGTCTGCACTGGGGTTCGGGACAGTGATGGCGATGCGATAGATCGGTCCGGTCTCCTCACCGCCGTCCACCACGTCACTGGCCCTCCCATTGACCAGGGCGTTCTTATGGAGCGACGGGCTGAGGAAGGCCTGGGGCAGGGGGTCGGTTTCACTCCCCGGGAAGCTCATCGAGCCGAGGATGCTCCCTTGCCGGTCCATGCAGGCAATGTAGATCGGCGGCCGTCCGGGCAGGCGAGGAGGAGGCGGTGGTGAGCCGGGAGACGCGCGCGGGTAGCCGCTCCTGCCGAATGCCGGCAGCGCGCAGGCCTCCGCCGGTGACTGCTGCCACCGGTGGGCGGTGAAGTCGGCGCTGGCGTTCAGCTGTTCTGCGACCGGCCTCATGAGCTGATCCCGCAGCCCGAGGTACAGAACCAGACCTGAGGCGCCCAGCGTCGCGACCAGCACCGCGCTGTACCACGCGGTCAGTCCTCGACGCAGGCCCCGCAGGAACGCGGCTCCGGGTTTGGGAGTGCGAATGGCACGCATGGGCAGCGCTACGCTCCGATCTTGTACCCGACGCCGCGCACCGTCCTGATCAACGGGCGCTCTGAGTTCCGATCTATCTTGCCCCGCAGATAGTGGATGTAGATGTCAACCACATTGGAGACCGCGTCCAGGTCGTATCGCCATACATGGTCTATGATCTGGGTCCTGGAGAGGGCCGCTCCGGAGTTCCGCATCAGGTACTCGAGGAGGGCGAACTCCTTTGGGGTCAGATCGATCACCCTGCCGGCCCGGCGCACCTCGCGGCGCAGGAGATCGAGGGTGAGGTCGGCCACCTCGAGCACTGTGGGGATCTCGGCTGGCCGGTCGCGACGGCGCAGGAGGGCGTTGACCCGCGCCAGCAGCTCCGCCATCGCGAATGGTTTGACGAGGTAGTCGTCTGCCCCGGCATTCAGCCCGGAGACCCGATCCTCCACCGTCCCGCGCGCCGTGAGCATCAGAACGGGCGTCCCGATTCCCTCTGCCCGGAGGCGTCGGCACACCTCAACTCCGTCGAGGTCCGGTAGCATCAGGTCGAGGATGACTAGGTCATACCCGGCACTCAGCGCGAGATCCAGTCCGCGCTCGCCTGAGTGCGCCAGGTCAACCGCGTGGCGCTCCTCGGTCAGGACACGCTGGAGCAGGCGCCCCAACCGCTGGTCGTCCTCTACGATCAGGATGTGCATAGCAACCCCACCTAATCATAGAACCTAGCCCCGGAAGATTGGAATATGATTGGAAGAGCCACGTCGGCCTGATTCTTAGAGAATCCCCATCTATCTCCAATCCCATTCACATGCGCGCTTCCTACGATGGCTCAGGAGGTGTCCATCATGCTGCGCAAGCGAGTTGTCGTCGCGACACTGATCATTGCCACGGTGGCAGCCGGTGTCTGGTTCCAGCGCTCACGGGGCGCTACCCAACCGGCCACCGAAACAATGCGGACTGCCCGCGTGGCGCGCGGGACGCTGACCGCCAGTGTCACCGCCAGCGGCACGCTTCGGCCCTACGCGCAGGTCGAGGTCCGCTCACGCGCAACCGGTACGGTCACAGACGTCCGGGTTCAGGAAGGCGACAACGTCACCAAGGGGCAGTTGCTGGCGGCGATTGACGACTCCGACGCCCGGGCAGGCTACGAAACCGCGCTGGCGCAACTGGCCGCGTCCCAGGCGAAGCTCAATCAGGCGCGGCAGCAACTGGATGCCACGCGCGCGCAGGACATCGCCCGCGTTGCGCAGGCCGAGGACGCGCTCCGCACCGCCCGTGCGCGTCTGGCGCTGGTGATGGCGGGATCGCGGCCCGAGGGGATCGAGCAGGCGAAGGCGACCCTGACGCAGGCGCAGTTGGCCGCCGACCTGGCCCAACGCAACCTGGAGCGCACCCGCGATCTCCACAGCCAGGGGTTGGTGGCCCGCCAGAACATTGACCAGGCCCAGAACCAGTACGAAGTGGCGATGGCGCAGGTCCGGTCGGCACAGGCGCGGCTGAACGAGGTGCAGGCCGGCAGCACTCCTCAAGACATCGCGGTGGTGCAGGCCCAGGTGAGGGAGGCCGAATCCGCCCTGGCCGGCGCCCGCGCCGCTCGGAAACAGGAAGGCGTACTGGCCGCCGCCGTGGTCGCCGCAGAGGCCGACTCCCGCAGCAGGCAGGCCGACGTCGCCCAGGCCCTCGAGCGGTCCGGTGAGATGCGGGTGACGGCCCCCATTGACGGCATCGTCGCCCGATTGGAAGTCCAGGTCGGCCAGACCGTCATAGGCGGCGTGTCGAGCGGCGGCACCCTGCTGATGACCCTCGCCGACACCAGGGTCATCCAGGCGGATATCGCCGTGGACGAGTCGGATATCGCCCAGATCCGCACCGGCATACCGGTACGGATCACCGTGGACGCGTTGCCCGAGCGTACTTTCAACGGCAGGGTGACCCGGATTGCGCCCCAGGCCTCGGTCATCCAGAACGTTACGCAGTTCAACGTGATCGTGACGGTCGAGAATCCCGGTCAGTTGCTTCGGCTTGGGATGTCCGCGGACGGCGAGTTCATAATCACCGAGCGCCGGGATGTCCTGCTGGTGCCCGGGGAGGCGGTCCGCGGGAAGGACGCCAAGATCGTTCAGCTCGTGCAGGGCGAGACCCTGGTACCCGTGGTCGTCGAGACGGGCGCGACCGACGGTCGTCAGGTGGAGATCGTCAAGGGCCTGCAGGAGGGCCAGATGATCTACCTGGGGCAGGCGAGCGGGACGTCAGGCCAGACGCCTGCACAGCAGCCGGTCAATCCGTTCCAGCCCCAGATCCGGCCGGGCAGTGGGCCGCCCGGTGGAAGGTAGGAGGCCGACCATGGCGCTCATTCAGATGCGCGATGTTGATAAGACTTATCACATGGATGGGGTTGAAGTGCGCGCATTGCGCGGCGTTTCCATTACCATCGAATCGGGCGAGTTCGTGGCGATCATGGGCCCCAGCGGCTCAGGTAAGTCCACGTGCATGAACATCCTGGGCTGCCTGGACCGGCCGACCTCAGGGACCTACTCCCTGGACGGGGCCGATGTGACCACCCATGACGACACCGCCCTGGCCAGGTTGCGCAACCGGCGATTGGGGTTTGTCTTTCAGTCTTACAACCTGCTGTCCCGGACGCCCGCGATCGAGAACGTCGAGCTGCCGTTGGTCTACGCCGGCGTGCCCAACCGCCGCGAGAAGGCCCTGGCGGCGCTCGATGCCGTTGGGCTGCGCGATCGGGCCGAGCACCTGCCCACGCAACTGTCGGGCGGTGAGCAGCAGCGCGTGGCCATTGCCCGCGCCCTGGTGACGGAGGCGCCGATCATCCTGGCCGACGAGCCGACCGGGAACCTCGACTCGGCGACGGCGAGCGAGGTCATGGCGATACTCGAACGGCTCTCGCGCCAAGGGAAAACGATCGTGCTGGTTACGCACGAGGCCGATATCGCCGCCCGCGCCGGGCGATTCGTGCAGTTCCGCGACGGCCGGATCGTCAGCGACGAGCCGGTGCGGGGGCGGGCAGTCGCTCTTGGGGGAGTTCGATCATGAGCCTCTCGGCAAGCTTCCGCATAGCGGTACGCGCGATCAGGGGCAATCCATTGCGCTCCCTGCTCACGATGCTCGGGGTGATCATCGGCGTCGCCTCCGTGATCGCCATGGTTTCCATCGGGCAGGGTGCCCGACTGGCCACGACGCAGCAGATCGAGGCGCTGGGCAGCAATCTGCTCACGGTAATTGCGATGTACGCCCGGCAGGGCGGGATCGCCGCCGCCGGCCCGGTGCAGACGCTGACCCTCGACGATGCCGACGCGATTGCCCGCGAGGTGCCGGGCGTGACGGACGCGAGCGCGGAGTTCTCCAGGCAGGCGCAGGTTGTCTTCGGGGGCCATAACACCTTCACACAGATCTCCGGCGTGACGCCCGCGTTCCCATCGGTCCGCAACTTCCGCCCGGCCCAGGGGCAGTTCTTCACCGAAGACGACCTGCGGCGGCGCGCCAAGGTCGCTGTGCTCGGGAAGACCGTGGCAGGCACCCTCTTCCCCGAGGCGGACCCCATCGGCCAGAGGATTCGGATCCGAGGCGTCACGTTCACCGTCACAGGCGTGATGGAGCCCAAAGGCGCCGGTCCTCCCTTTGGAGACCGCGACGATGCCGTCTTCGTGCCGCTGACCACGGCGCAGTACCGGCTCTTCGGGGTGACGTACGTCCGGTCGATCTACGTGCAGGTGGGCAATGCCGGCGATATGACCACGGTTCAGCAGGCGGTGACCAACCTGTTGAGGACGCGACACCGGCTCTCCCCCGGCCGCGATGATGATTTCATCATCCGCAGCCAGGCGGACATCATCCAGGCCTTCACCGGCGTGGCGCAGACGATGACGCTGTTACTAGGGGGCGTCGCGGCCGTGGCGCTGATTGTCGGAGGGATCGGCATTATGAACATCATGCTGGTGTCGGTGACCGAGCGCACCCACGAGATCGGCATCCGCAAGGCGGTGGGCGCGCGGCGCTCCGACATCCTGCTTCAGTTCCTGGTTGAATCGGCAACCATAGGCGTCACCGGCGGCATTATCGGAATTGCCGTAGGCATCCTGGGATCGAGACTCATCACGCAACTCGCGGGATGGGCGACGCTGCTCTCTGCGCAGGCCATCGTGCTGGCGTTTGCGTTCGCCGTGGCGGTGGGGGTCTTCTTTGGGCTCTACCCGGCGCGGCGGGCGGCGATGCTGGATCCGATTGAGGCGCTCCGTTACCAGTAGGATTGGAGCTCGGAAACAAGGAGGCATGACACGAAGACGCGTTGGGTATGGATAGCGGTAGCCGCGGCTGTCGTTCTCGCGGGGGCAGGGTGCTATTACATGCGCACGCGGGCTCAGGCGCCGCCGCAGGGGCGCGATCCGGCCTTCGGGCTGCTGGCGGGCATCAGGATGTTGGAGCGCGATCCCGCGACGCAGCTCACGCAGGAGCAGATCTCGGCGGTTCTGCCGCTAATCAAGGCCCTGAAGGACATCCCGGTTTCCGACACCGAGCAGGTCAGGGCCGTCGTGCGCACCATCAGCGAGGCGTTCACACCCACGCAGAGGGCGGCCCTCGATGAGATGCGCCGGCGCATTCAGGCCGGCCGGCGTCCCGGCGGTCCGGCCGCCGGCGATCGAGGATTTGGTTCCGGGTTCCCCGGTGGGGGCCCAGGCGCCGGACTCGGTGGGGGGTTCGGCGGAGCGCAGGGCCAGGGTTTCGACCCACAGCAGGCCCGGGCGCGCCTATTCGAGGCGACGATACGCATGCTGGAGCAGCGAACACGGTAGGTATCCTGGAGGGCGGCGATGATCCGGAGAGCAGCAATGATGAAGATGCGCATTCCTGTGCTGGTGGTTGTGCTCGTGCTGCTTGCTGCCGCGGTTGGGCCCGCGGTCGCGCAGACCCAAGCACCGCAGGCGACGCAGACGCCACAGGCGCTGCGCGCGTATTCTCTGGCTGAACTGGTTGCAGCCGCCGAAGAGCGGAACCCCACACTCACCGCCGCGCGACAGGCCGTGGCAGCGGCGGAAGCCGCCGTGGCCCTGGCCCGTGCAGGATTGGGCGTTACGGTGACGGCCCGGGGTTCTGCGGCAACCGCCGGGGGCGGCACGACGACAACCGCTTCCTTTTCCAGTTCGGCTTCCCTTGTCGCTTCCTACACCCTTTACGACAGCGGTCAGACCGCCTCCGCGGTGCAGCAGGCGGAGGCCAACCTGCGGTCGGCCCGGGCGGCGCTGGATGCCACCCGCCAGGACACGGCCCTTGCCGTAGGCCTGGCGTACGTCGCCGTACTGCGCGCCGAGCGAACTGTCGTGCTCCAGCAGCAGCAGGTGGTCCGTAGTCAGGAACTGGTACGCATCGCCCAAGGGCAGCTTGACGCCGGGGTCGTGGCGAGATCAGACGTGGTGCGTGCGCAGGCCGGGCTCGCCGCGACGCAGAGCGACCTGATCGTCGCCCAGAACGTGGTGGATCAAAGTAAAGCCACGCTCAACGTTGCGATGGGTGCGAGCCCGATGATACCGATCGCAGTCGCCCCGCCGCCGCCGGTCCCGCCGGTAACAGTGGCATATGCAGATCTCTCGCGCCTGGTCGAGCAGAGGCCGGAACTCCGCAAGGCGCTCTCCGACGCCGAGGGTGCCGAGGCCGCCGTACGCCTGGCCCAGGCCGGTGGTGGATTGAAGGTGACCCTCGACGGTGCCGCCACACAGGTGCTCTCGCCCACTGCCCAGACCACGTACTCGACCGGCATCGGCATGAGCTTCCCGATCTCCGATGCTGGGCGCGCGTCGGCTGCGGTCGCGCAGGCCACGGCCAATCTGCAGGCGGCACGTGCCCGCATCGAGAGTGTCCGATTGACAACCGTTCAGGACGGGGTCGGCGCCCTGCTCAACCTGAGCAGCGCCGCAGCCCGCATCGAGAGCGCACGCGCCGGCCTGGCCTTCGCCGAGGAGTCATTGCGGCTTGCCCGGGCTCGATACGCCGCCGGCGCCGCGCCGATCTTCGAGGTAACCGACGCGCAGACAACGCTGCTGCAGGCCGAGGTTGCGCTGGCCAACGCGATTTTCGATCAGTTGGTCGGTTCCCTGCAACTACGCCGTGCTCTGGGCCGATCGGTTGTGGATGGGGCGATCTGAAACAGACCCAACAGTTGCGCTGGGGTTAGTAGCTGAAGTCCGCGTGGAAATCGAACTGGCGCGCCTGGATCGATCAACGACTTGATTCGGGGTTCCATATACGGTACCATAAGCCCATGGGACGATGGGCCGACCTGCTGGCGGCGATGCGGGCGAGTCCTGCCAACGTCCGGTTCCGGGATTTGCGCCGGCTCACCGAGCACCTGGGATATGTCGAGCGACGGCGGATAGGTTCACACCGAATCTACCGGCACGCGACGAGGCCCGACCTACCGCTCATCAACCTGCAAGAGGGAAGCGCAGGGAAAGCAAAGCCCTACCAGGTGCGGCAGGTGCTTGCCATTATTGACGCTTATGGTCTGGAGGTAGAACCGTGAAGCCGTTTCGGTATCGGATCGTCCTTGAGTGGAGCGACGAAGACGCGGCATTCGTCGCACGTGTGCCCGCGTTGCCGGGCTGCGCTGCCCACGGGAAGACCGCCGAGGAGGCGACTCGCCAGGCGCGGCGGGCGGCCGAGGCTATGCTGGCAGTGCTGCGCGAGGATGGCGACCCACTGCCACCGGAAGACGCTACCGCCGGCTATTCGGGGCAGATTCGCCTGAGACTCCCGAGGTCGCTGCACGAGCGGCTTGCGCGCCTCTCGACGGTCGAAGGGGTTTCGTTGAACCAGATGATGGTGACGCTGCTCGCCGAGGGATCCGGCTTGCCGGGAGTCCCTCATCGATCGCGCGAGCGGGGACGCGGTCCACGCCCCACGCCTTCTTCACGCGCCGGCTAGCGACATATCCGCGGCGCCGGCGATCAGTCGCCGGTGTTCTTTCAGCGCCCCCTGGTTTCCGGCAGCGGGGTTAGGGTCCGCTCCAACTCCGCGCGGAGGTGCTCAAACTTCGGCGGCAGTGAGAGCGACTCCCCGAGATGCTCCGGTGGCTCGTCGGTGGCAAATCCCGGGCCGAGCGTCGCGATCTCGAACAGAACGCCGTTGGGTTCGCGGAAGTAGATTGATCGGAAGTAGAACCGGTCCACGATGGGCGTCGGCCGGCCCCCGCCCTGGATTACCCGCTCGCGCCAGGCTTCGTGGCTTTCCATGGGCGACGACCAGGCGACGTGGTGCACGGTGCCGGCGCCGGATCTCCCCGGTGTGGCCGTGAGGTCGAGAGCGTAGAACGAACCGCGCTGTCCTCCCCTGACTTCGAACTGCCCGTCGCCCGCGGGCGCAAACCCGAGCGCGTTTTCAAAGAAGTGCCGGCTACGGTCGGGATCCGGACCGTAGGCATGTACGCCGTCGAAGCCCTGCAGCGCCAGATGAGGAGGGATCTCCGGGTGGGCGGCGACCAGCGGAGCATCCGTGGTCCTTGCTATCCGAAGCTCGAGCGCGAGCCCCTCGGGGTCCTCGAAGCGCAGCGAATCGGCGTCGCGGCCTAGGGCGACGCCCTCGCTGTGCAGCCGCGCCGCCCAGAAGGCCAGCGCCTTAGGCGAGGCGATGCGCCAGACGATCCGGTGCACCATCCCGGAGCCGGCGTGTCCGCGCGCGATCCCCGGGTACTCGAAGAAGGTCAAATCGGCGCCGGCGCTTCCGCGCTCGTCGGCGTAGAAGAGGTGGTAGACGGTGGGGTCATCCTGATTGACCGTCTTCTTCACCAAGCGCAGACCCAGCACGCGCGTGTAGAAGTCAACGTTCCGGGGCGCATCGCCGGTGATGGCCGTGATGTGGTGTATGCCTTCTAACCTCATGTGCGCCCTCCCGAGCGAGGATCTGGGACCACGAACTTCACCTCGCCCTCAAGGCCTCTTCCAACGCGGCCACCAGTGGCGGCAGGTCCTGCTCGACCGTTTGCCAGAGAATCTCGGGGTCGATCTCGAAATAGGCGTGGACGAGGCGATGGCGCATGCCGATGATGTCCGCCCAGGGCAGTCCCGGGAGTTGTGCTCTGGTTTCCTCGGAAACTTGATGTGCTGCTTCGCCGACAATCTCCAGGTCCTTGACGAGGGCCAGGACCAGCATCCGGTCGCTGTCCAGGTCAGACCGGCTGCGGCCACGCGCGAACCCCCGCGCTTCGCGTCCCGCATCCAGCATGTGCTGCAACCGGACGGCATCATCCTTCCGCATACTGCACCTGCGCCTCCTTGAGGACATCCTCGCGGAAATACCGGCTGAGATCGTCCAGCGTACGCAGGTCGACCTCGCGCCCCCCGAAAACCGCTGACAGCTCCCTCTCCAGTCGGGCGATGCCCAGGAGTCCCGGCACATGTCCGGGCTCGAACTCCACCAGCACGTCTATGTCGCTTCCATCCCCGAAATCCTCACGCAGAGCGGATCCGAACAGCGCCAGGCGCTGGATGTGGTGCTGCCGGCAAATGGCGGCGACCATTTCCCTGTCCACAGAGATTCTTGCCATGACCTCAACTCCTTGGCATCGGGTCCATTGTGCCACGTGGTCCTCCACTTCTCGACTGGTGCCCGCCCTTCCCCCGGCTTTCAGGTACCCGACCCTATCGGGGCTATGGAGGAGTGGCCGCGGGTAACACGTCAAACCCGAGCTGCCGCGCGGCTGCCCGCAGGCGGTCGTTGAGGCTGAGCACGGCAAGGCCGGCCAGGGCCCCTCGTGCCACCAGCGCGCCGGCCAGGTGGATAGCGTCGAGTGTGCGGATCGGTTCGGTCGGGAACGGACGCCGGGCGCGCTCGATGACCGGTCCATGGATCCTGAGCAGGTGCCAGTGCACGGCTGCCGCGTTGAGTATCGCCCGGCGATCCGCGGCGGCGGCCTCGGAGATATCACCAATCGCCTGCGCCCTGATCAGCACCCGGTCGCATTCGATGAGCGTCAGGTCAGACGCCACCACCGCCTCGGCTTCGGCGAGCAGCATGCGCGCGGCTTGACCGTCCGGCCCGCCTAGCAGCCAGGCCAGCACCGCGCTCGACTCAGCATACAGCTTCAGTGGTGGCCTCGCTCTTCGTCGAGCAGGCGCTTGAGTGATGTGGAGGACAGCAGGCGGGGCAACGATGGATAGGCTGCAGGATTGTTACCGGCACCCAGCGAGAGGATGCCCTCCCTGGCCATGGCCGACAGCCCGGCGTCGATCCTGGAACCCGGCGGCACGCGACTGGGAGGTCTCAGCTCCGCGACCACTTCACCGTGATCGGTTACCAGGAGTTCGTCTCCGGCCCGCACGCGCCGGACGTACTCACTCAGGCGGTTCTTGAGTTCTCGAAGACCGACGGCTCTCATCACACCAAAATGTAGCCTCATGGAGCCACATTGTCAAACGCCCGGTTCGATCCGGCTGACCACCCGCCGGGTGTTGCCCCAAGTTGCGCTCGCGCCCTCCGGGATCTTCAGACGGTCAAAACCAGGTCGGCCTCCATCAGCAGTGCCACGATCTCGTTCATCCCGCAGACCTCACCGACTGCGACCTGATCCCGGAGGCCGACGTAGTCCAGGCATGTGCCGCACGCCACCAGGCGCACGCCCATCCCCTCGAGGAGCTTGAGGCTCTCCACCACCGACGAACCCTGGCAGACGAGCTTCACGCCCTCGGTGTAGAAGCAGACGGCTCGGGGTCTGACCGGGCGGTTTTCCAGCGAGTGCAGGAACCGGTCGAACATCTCCGTGCCGAACTGCGCATCGGCAGGAGCCACGTGCCCCAACGCAGCCTGCCGTACCAGGACGACGATCTGCCGGCTCATTCACTTCCTCCTGTGGGGATGCCGTTGGTCTCGTGTGGCGAGAATGCCCGTGGACGGTTGGCAGTGGCGCGCCCGGCGGGACCTGAACCCACGACCTTTGGCTCCACAGGCCAACGGTCATTGTGACCGCTGGAACCTGCTCCACATGCGGGCTCCGGAGTGGTGAGCGTTGGCTTTTTTGTGGGCTGGTTCATCGTGATCGCCTCCTGAACCGCTGGTCCCCTCCCGGCTTGGTCAGCGTCCAGCCTCACCCTATGAGAGCATCATCAGGCCATACACCGGTTCCGGTTCTTCAGATGCTGTCTTGGTTTCGTTGATCATGCTGTCGCCGCCTGCCTGGCGCTCGACGAGGGCCTGGACCCGCCATGCGCAGTCGGTGAGCTCTTGAGCAAGATGAAGATTAGTCGCCGGAATGGGTACCCGTGGGGGCATGTTGCAGGATCCTCAAGGCTAGGCCGACCTGGATTCCTGCGGGGCCGGCTGGTACACAAGTTGCGTCATCGCGGACGTGCCCGCTTCACCTCCCCTTGAAGATCGACAGCGGCAGGTATGCCGACACGATCCAGTTCGGCGCGTCCACCACCTCGCTGATCTTCAGGTCCACCGCCACGCTGCACAGCACGTAGGCGTCCTCGGGCGACAGCCCGTAGGTGCGCCCCAGGTGGGTGATCATCGCCCGCACTGCGTCCTTCGTGCACTGCATCAGGTCAGGCCCCACGCCCGTCGTCGCGTAGTACCCCAACGCGTCGTGCCGGGGCGTGAGGGGGCCGGGCGTCTGGAACTGCGGGGCGGGAATGGTCAGCCCTCTGCGCACTCCGAAGCGCAGCGTGAACTCCATCGGGCACTCGATGCCGGTCACGCAGACCTCGCCGTCGCCCTGCGCCGCGTGGCAGTCGCCGGCCGAGAACAGGGCGCCAGGGACTTGTACCGGCAGCAGCAGCCGCGTCCCCCTGTTGAGGTGACGGATGTCCATGTTGCCCCCGAACGGTCCGGGCGGCAGAACGAAGTGCTCGCCGGACTCAGCCGGCGCCACGCCCATCACCCCGCAGAAGGGCTGCAGCGGGATGATGATATCGTCGCGCATCCGCGTCGTATGCCCGTCGGAGAGATCCCAGTGACGGATGTACGGGCCGGCGAAGTCCTCCGCCAGCAGGCCCAGGGTGGGGATGATGCCCGTCCAGCCCCAGTCCAGCGGTCGCAGGTCGAGGATCTCGACCTCGAGCGCGTCGCCCGACGCCGCCCCACGGACGGAGATCGGCCCGGCCAGGGGATAGATCCGGTCAAAGTTGATGGAGGCCAGGACCGACGCATCGCATCCCGGCGTCACCTGGCCATCGGTCACGTCCTTGGTGCGGCAGGTGACGATGTCACCGTGGTCGACCTCCAGTGCGGGTGGGAGGTCTTTGTTCCACTTGTAGTGGACCCTCTCGGGCGGAAGGACGTGCGTGCTCATGGGTACCCTCCTTCCTTTGGCCTTCCACTTCATGGGAGTCAGGCGTTGCGATAGCGGGATTCCTCGTCGATGATCATGGTCCCTGCCACAAACCTCGCAGGCGGACGGCGGGCCGCCATTCGTCCCCTCGCTCATGACCGAATAGTGGGCGCCAGGCGCGGTGAGGTGACGGCCCGCGGAGAGTGGGTGGCTACGCCTGGGTCGAGAAGATCCGTCCCAGCCTGCGGTTGAGGGCCTGCAGCGCTGCCCTGACCGCGGCCGGGCCGGGGTCAGGGCCGGCGATCGCGCTCCCGACGTGCCGCTCCGGGTGCATGCCCACCATTCGCAGAAGGACGGTCACGGTCACCACAGCCCCCGAGGACGCGTGGGTCAGGCGCACGTCGTCCACCGCGGCCATCCATCCGTCGGGCAGCGCCTGGTTAACCGCCGCCAGCGTGGATTCCGCGAGCAGCCGCAGCGGAACCGTGCCCATGTCCGGCCCGGTGGCCTCGCCGAGATAGCACTCGGACCTCAGGTCCAGCTCGACGGTCGCCGTCACGGTGTGGTCCCCGGTGGACAGGTTGACCCGCCGGAGCTGCGGGCGCGGCCCTAGCGGCGCACGATCCCCGGCAGCCGCGTCCGCGGCCGGGGTCTTCTCGCCCTTGGCCTGCGTGGACTGGCGGCTCGCGATGGTGACGAGGTCGTCCACCGTCGCCGCGAAGTGGACGTCCTGCCGCTCCGTCGTTCGCTTCCCTCCGGCGATGCCCATGCTGGCCCCTAGGGCGAACCCTGCGGGAACCGCGGACACGCGCAGCCCGCCGATCGCCTCGATGGCCCTGAGGCCGAGCGCCTGGGCCTCTTCCAGCGACCGTGTGGTCAAGATGGCGAACTCGTCGCCGCCGTACCGGCAAAGCAGGTCGCGACCGAAGTCCACGGTGGCGAGCAGGGTCTCTGCGACCGCCCGGATGTAGCGGTCACCCACCGCGTGTCCGAGTCGCTTGTTAACCGACCGGAAGTTGTCGAGATCGAGGAAGAGGATGGTGATCTCGATCCCGTCTCTCAGGTACTCGATCGCCCGCTCCCGGAGGGTGGTCCCCCACGGGAGATTCGTAAGGGGATCCACCGGACGCCCCAGCGCCTGGAGGATGTCCTCCCGCGTGATGAGACCAACCAGCCGGTCGTCTTCGAGGACCGGAAGGTAGCCGATCCGCCGTTTGTCCATCAGATCGAAGGCGGCGACCAGGTTCGTTCCGGGGCGCACGGCAGGAGGCTCCCGGGACATCACCTCGCTGACCGGGCGATAGGGCGGGGCGCGGAGGAGATCCCGCATCGCGACGACGCCGACCAGGCGCTCCTCGCTGACCACGGGGAGGACACTGAGGTCGCGGTCGAGCATGAGGGCGACGGCCTCGCCGGCGGTGCGGTCCGGCCCGACGGTGACCACGCCGGTGGTCATTACCTGCTCGACCGTCCTCAAAGGGTGATCCTCAGCAGGGACGATTCAAGATCCGAGCCCGGTTTGCCTTCTAGCGGAGGGGTGGGGACTGATCTGGCGCGCCCGGCGGGACTTGAACCCACGACCTTTGGCTCCGCAGGCCAACGCTCTATCCACTGAGCTACGGGCGCACGCCATCGCCGGCCGCCGACATCCGCCGGCGGCCAGCAACGGTATTCTAGCAGGTTCTCCCTAGACCCGCCACGGCGCGGCTCGCCTGGGGGTGATCTCCTGTCACCGACCTATCACTCCAGCCTCTTCAAGAACTCGTCGTGGGTAAGGGCCTCCCCGATGTACGGGAAAAACTTCTCCTCCACGTACTTCTGCTCCTCAGCAGAGATCGCGGCGCAGCAGTCCTTCAGCAGGAAGACCTTGTAGCCCTTGTCATAGGCAGACCTGGCCGTGCCCTCCACGCACACATTGGTGAGGAACCCGCAGAGGGCGACGTTCTTGATGCAGTTGACCCGCAGCAGGAAGTCGAGGTTGCTGGAATTGAACGCGTCCAGGGTCCGCTTTCCGTCAACAACGATGTCTGGCTTCGTGGGGGTCAGCTCCTCGATTATCTCCCCACCCCAGGTGCCCTTCCGGAACGCCTTGGCATTCATGGCGTTGACATGGATCGGCCCCAGCACTCCTTCGCACCCTGCGTCACAGTAGTCCTGCTCGAACAGGATCGGAACTAGCAGCGTCAGGCACTTCCCCCTGGCCTTCTGAATGCAGTCTTGGGCGTTCGCAATCGTGTTCTGCGCGTTGATCTGGTCCTTCACCGCTTCATACAGACCCCCACCCGGCTTGCAGAAGTCATTCTGGAACTCGATGAAGACGATCGCGGTCTCCGCAGCCTTCATGGCGTCCTCCTTTCAGCATGGGGAGCTCGATCCCCAATTCCCCTGACGGCTACCCTGCGTTAGGGTCGTCCTGCCAGAGGGCGAACACGTTCTTCTCTGGGTCGAAAAGAATGGCGAACCAGCCCGCCCCTGGAACCGGTGACTTGGGCTTGAGCACCTTCCCGCCCGCCTGCTGCGCCTGCGCGACCGTGTCGTCCACCGACTCCACCGCGACGTAGTTCAGCCAGTTGCGGACCTCCGGCGACGGCCGCTTCATCAGTCCCCCGTTGACCCCTGGAGCGGTCGGGCGGCCCTGAGCATCCGTCGGCACGGTGTGCACGCGCCAGTACTCGTTCGGCCCAGGGGCTCTCTCGATCTTCCATCCGAACAGACCTTCGTAGAAGCCGGCCAGCTTGGACGGATCGTCGCCGTAGATCTCGAAGTAGGCGATGGTCTTGTGCATGATGCCTCCTTGAATTCGCGGACTTACCGCCAGGCCGCCAGAAGCGCGCCCATGACAATCAGCGACACGAGCGGGTAACCGGTGTTGATCGCGTACAGCCGGCACGGCCGGCCCTCGAAAAGGTAGTTCGCGCCCACCGTGGTGGCCACGAAGCCGAGCCACGCCAGCAGCCCGATCAGGGCGCCGCCGGTCACCGATTGGGCCCCGGCGTACCAGAGGATCCTCGCAAGCGCGTACGCCATCAAGAGTGATGCCACGAAGGTCCAGGAGTAGGCCCGCCGGGCGCCGGCTGCGCGCTTCTCCGCGTCCTCAGGCCGGATCGCGGCCAGTTCCATCCAGTTCTTGCCGAAAAGGGAGTGGGAGTACCAGATCGCGCCGATCACCATGTTGATGATCGCCGCCACGAGCACCGCCAGGTAGTTGACTCCGGCCACGCAGCCTCACCTCCACGGAATCGCGCATCGAACAGGGCAAGGATCTGCACGGTAAGACTACTGGCGGAGGAGGTGGGATTCGAACCCACGAGGCGGGCTCAACACCCGCCCACCCGCTTAGCAGGCGGGCCGGTTACCAGGCTACCGTACTCCTCCGGGACGCAGCGCTAACTACGCCAGATAGTATAGCACTCCTGCGCTGCAGCGCGAACCGCTGCTGGGTCCGCGAACCGCTCCGACGCGGGCCGGGTCGCTCCGTGGTCAGCCGAACCGCTCCAGGATCAGCGCGATGTGTTTGATCCCCTGGATGTAGTCCGCCAGCCGGATGTTCTCATTCGGCCCGTGGCTGTTCCCCTTGGCGTGGCCGACGCCGGTGCCGACCGCCGGCATGCCGAACTGCCCGCACACAGCGTGCATCGGCCCGGTGCCCGCCTGCGTCGGCAGGATGATCGGCGCCTGGCCGTAGACTTCCTCGGCGGCTTCGGCGACCACGTCCACGATCGGCGCGTCAAACGGCGTCTTGTAGGGGTCTTCGAGCCCGAACGCACGCACCGTGATATCGCCGTAGGCCTCACGGCGCAGGTGCTCGCGCAGCTTGGCCACGATCTCCTCCGCCCTCTGGTTGGGCACGAGCCGGAAATCAACCTTCGCGCCGGCCCGGCGCGGCAGCACCGTCTTCGAGCCCGGACCGGAGTAGCCCGCGGTGAGGCCGCAGATCGTGCAGGTGGGCCGGAACAGGTGATGCTTGACGAGTTCGACGCCGGTCAGGCCCTTGAGGAACACCCGAAGTCCCAGGTCGCGGCGGATGGCATCATCGTCACGCTGCGCGGCTATGCGCTCCAGTTGGGCCATCTCGGCCGGACTGGGCTCGACCACGCCGTCGTAGAACCCGGGGATGCGGACCTGCTCGTCAGGGCCCTTGAGAGTGGCCAGCGCCCACACGAGCCGCCAGGCCGGGTTGGGGATGGTCGCGCCCGCCGATGAATGAAGATCCCGGTTCGCGCCCGCCACCTCCAACTCGACATAGCAGATGCCCTTGACGCCCAGGTAGATGTTCAGGATGCCACGATGGTCCTTGGCGCCCGACTCCCAGATGCAGGCGTCGGCCCGGGCCAGCTCAGGCCGCTCGCGCAGGGTTTCCCCGAGGTGCGGGCTGCCGATCTCTTCCTCTCCCTCGATGAGGAACTTGACGCCGACCGGCAGCCGGCCGCGCACGCGCAACCATGCCTCCACCGCTGCCAGGCGCGCCATGATGTTGCCCTTGGTATCCTGGGCGCCGCGGGCATAGAGACTGCCATCGCGGATCTCGGCGGCGAACGGGTCGGAGGTCCACTCATCGAGCGGCTCGGGCGGCTGTACGTCATAGTGGTCGTAGATCAGAAGCGTGCGCGGGCCATCTCCGGGGATCTCGGCCACCACGAGCGGCGGGCCGCCCCGGACAGGCTCCGTCCGTGCAGGGATGCCCTTGGCCTGCATCTGCGCAACGAGCAGCGAGGCGCACTCTTCCAGGCCCACACCCTGCGCCGAGATGGACGGCTGGCGGCAGAGGCGCTGCAGGTCGTGAACGAACGCCTCGCCGTGCGAGTCTATGTAGCGGAAGAGGTCGTCCATCAGCAATCCACCCTCAGCGATTCTCCCTCGGCTGCGCCCCCTACGGCGCCTTGCTCTTCTGCTCGACGAAGTTCAGCCTCAGATTCGTGATCAGCGCCTCGATGTCGCGGCGCTCGCGCTCTGGCACGCGGGGGCGGATGACGTCGGCCAGGGCCGCGGCTGCGTCAATTGCGAGATGCGCGTCGTCGAGCTTCCGCTCGACCTGCTTCGTCGCGGGATCCGGCACAAGCCCCATGGCCTGCCAGGCCTTCGCGGCCAGCAGGCTGAGGCACGTGCCCACCAGGGTCATGGCGTCCGGCAGGGACTCGGCTTCTTCACTCATCTCGATCACCTGTTAGGTGGTTGATGTGGTGACACGGCCTCGCGTGAACCACTGGATTGTCGCGACTGCCAGCACCGCGGCGATCGCCACCGCGTCCTGCAGCGCCGCGGGATAGATGAGCACGATCCCGGCGGCTGCGAGCACGGCCCGCTCCACGATGGTCGCCCGGCGGATCAGCCACCCCGTCACCGCCGCGGCCAGCGCGCTCAGACCGAAGACCGCCGTGGTCATGGTATACGCCACCGTCTGCCATGGCGCCTGCAGCAGGAGCCCCATGCCGTCCTTGTGGAGGGTGAACATGAACGGCACCACGAACGCGGGCAGCGTATACTTCCAGGCCATCATCATGGTCTTGAACGGCCGGCCGCCGGTCAGTGCGGCTGCGGCCAGCGGCGCCAGGCCGACCGGCGGCGAGACCTCCGAGAGGATCGCGTAATAGAAGATGAACATGTGGGAGGCCAGCTCCGAGACGCCGAGTTTGGTTATCGCCGGCGCCACGATGACCGCGGCGATGATGTAGGTGGCGGTGATCGGCAGCGCGAGCCCCAGCACCCAGAGCGCGATGGCGGCGAAGATCAGCGTTGGGAGCAGTTGTCCGCCCGCGTAGGTGATGATGACATCTGAGATCTTCAGGCCCAGGCCCGTCAGGTTGACCACCCCAACCACGATCCCGGCCGCGGCCGTGGTCACGGCGACGTTGAGCACCTGACGGCTGCCGTTGTCAAGCGATGTGATCAATCCGGACGGATTGACCACTGCCGGACCCAGCCGCAAGCCCCGGCCTGATGCGCGGAACCGCCCCTCGCCGGGAGCGGCGAGGCGCGCGGTCACCAGCGCGGTATCCCGCCGTAGCAGGCTGGACGCCGCGGCGGCGATGATTGCCCAGAAGACCGCCCTGATGGCCGTGAACCCGATGATCATGAGGACCGGGACCAGGATCAGCGATGTGAGCAGGAACCAGTAGCGCCGCACGAGCTGCCAGGTGTTCCCCGCCGCGATCTCCACCTTCTTGAGCGACATTCGGCGGGCGTCGAACTCGATCATCAACATGATCGAGAAGTAGTACAGCACGGTGGGGATGGTCGCCATTATCACGACCGTCAGGTAGGAGATCTTCAGCATCTCGGCGATGATGAAGGCCGCCGCACCCAGGATCGGCGGCGAGATGACCGCGCCGATTCCTCCGGCCGCGAGCAGCCCGCCGGCCGATTCCCGGTCGTAGCCCGCGCGCTTGAGCATCGGGTAGGTGATCGCGCCCACGGTCACGGTGGTGGCGACGCCGCTGCCGGAGGGGCCGCCCAGCAGGAACGATGCGATGGTGGTGGCCTGTCCCGGAGCGGTCCGCCGGCCTTTGGTCAGCGCCAGGGCCAGGTCCACGAAGAACCTTCCGGCTCCCGAGGTGTCCAGCACGGCGCCGTAGATCGTGAACAGGATTATGAAGGTCGCCGAAACCTCGAGCGGAACCCCAAAGATCCCCTCGAGCGTGATGTAGAGCTGTCCGACCACGCGGACCAGGTCGTACCCACGGTGGGTCCAGGGCTCGGGCAACCAGGGCCCGACGAACGCGTAGACCAGGAAAGCAACCACCAGGAGCACGAGGGCGGCCCCGACCGTGCGCCGCGTGGCCTCCAGGATCAGGAGGATCGTGATGATGCCGAAGACCAGGTCGAGCGGGGTGGGGATGTACGAGCGGTAGACGAAGGCCTTGAAGTCCACGAGGATGTAACCCATCGCCGCCACGCTGAGCCCGGCGAGGATCACGTCCCACACCGTGGGAGAGGTGCGCCCGAGGGATCGCCGCGTTCCCGGGTAGAGCAGGAAGCACAGCACGAGCACGAAGAGCAGATGCCGGGTCAGGTGGACGTGCCGGATGAAGGTGGCCGTGGCCGCGTGCAGGTGGTACAGGGACATCGTGACGGCGAGTGCGGCCACGAAGGTTCCCCACCGGCCTGCCAGCCGCCGCGTCTTCCCCTCGTACTCCTCGACGATCTCCTTGAGCTCTTCCTCGGTCCTGGCGGGTGCCGCCTCTTCGGGCCGCTTCATGGGCTGCTCCTACGGCGGACGGGGTTGGCCTATCACAACGAGCACGCGCGGCACTTTCGAAATGGTGAGTCGCACCGCCTCTCCTGTGCCTACCCGGTACAGTGGGATCTCCCGGCCGCCCACCACCAGATACTGCCGTCCGGTCTGGCCGATGCGGATCGTGAGTTCGCCGACGGCAGGTCCGTACCTCCTGGACACCAGGCGTCCGTCCCGGGACTGGTACGGGGGGTCGAGTGCCAGGTACTGGAGCACGGCTTCCTGGGTGCTGCTGACCTCCACCAATCGCAGACTTCTGCCAGAGACCTCAAACCGCTCGGTGGTGGGCGCGTTGAAGATGGAGTTCGTGTAATCGAGGTCCACCGTGGATCCATCGGCTGCCGGAACGCGCCAGAGGAGGCGGCCGGTGCGGACGTCGGTGACCTCCAGGGAGCGCACAGGCACCAGCAGCAGAGCGGCCGCGGTTACCAACGCGGTTACCGCGGCCGCCTGCATGAGAGTTCGCATGGAACCCTTTGAGCTAGAACCCTTCGATGCCGCGCTCCCTGAAGAACCGGATCGCGCCGGGATGGAAAGGCACCGGTGAGCGACCGGCCGCCCCGATCGTCGTGATGTTGGCCGCTTCCTTGTGGATCTGGGCCAGGTCCGCGCGCCGCTCGAAGAGGAGCTTCGTGACCTGGTAGGCCAGTTCCGCGTCGAAATCCTGGTGCACTACCAGCAGGTTGGCGACGCCGATGGTGGGCGCATCGGCCGCCATGCCGGAGTAGAACTCCTTCTGGATGACCGAACGGAAGTAGAGGTTGCCGAACTTCCGCTGCAGGACGGGCACCAGCCCATCGAGAGGGACGATCTTGATGCGCACGCCCGGGCTGAAGGCGAGGTCGAGCACGGCCGCGGTGGGCAGCCCCCCGCTCCAGAAGAAGGCGTCAATCTTCCGGTCCTTGAGGGCGTCCACCGATGGCGCCGCGCCCAGTCGCTCGCGGCGGATGTCACGGTCCGGGTGCAGCCCGGCCGCCTCCAGGATGCGCAGGGCGGTGATCTCGGTCCCGCTGCCCGGCGCGCCCACCGACACTCGCTTGCCGCGCAGGTCGCCGATCGTTGCGATGCCTATGCCTTCTACGGTCACCAGGTGGTTGAAGTTGTTGTAGAGTGGGGAGAGCGTGCGGATCGGGACCGGGGATCCGCGGAACGGCTCCTCGCCCTTGAACGCGTCATGGGCGGTGTCCGCCAGCGTAAACGCCAGATCCGCCCGCTTGGCTTGGAGGAGACGCATGTTGTCAACCGAGGCAGGCGTGACCTCGGCGGTGGCGGTGGCCCCGGGGATGTGCTTGGAGATCAGGGAAGCCAGGCCGCCGCCCATCGGGAAGTAGACACCACCGACCCCGCCGGTGGCAATTGAGAGCCGCACCGCCGGACCCGCGTAGATTGAACCCAGCCCGCCTGCCAGGACCACGGCGGCGAGCACCGTGACTGCCAGCACCACAAGCATCCGCGCCTTCATGGAACACCCCCTCCATGATCGCTTCCGATAGACCGGGCGTGCTCGAAAAGTGCCCTAAGCTGATTAACCCTCGACCGCGTGGCGTACCGCCCGCACGTTCTCCTCGGGCGCATCTATGGGGATCACACATCCCGCGGTTACGATGAACCGCTTGCCCTGGATCTGAGCTATGGAGTCCTTGACCTCCGCGGTCACCTGCTCGGGCGTGGCCTTTCCGATCGTGTCCATGGAGTCCACGCCGCCGGCGATCGTGCCCGAGAACTGCTCGCGAGCCTCCTTGAGAGTCGGAGGGGTGCGCCGATCGTGCCAGTTGACTATCTGGACAGGGTAGTCCATGAGCTGCTCGAACATGATTCGCTCGCCGTGGATGTGCAGCAGCACGATCTCGGCCTTGCGCGCCGCTTCGAGCACGCGCAGGTCGTAGGGCCGCCCGAACTCCTCGTACTCTTCGATGGTCATGTACCCGGTGGAGGCGCACTGGGTGGCCAGGAACAGGCCGTCGGCTCCTGCGGCGACGCACTCGGCCGCGAACTGGCCGGTGGTCTCGGTGATGATGTCGAGTCCTTCGTGCGTCTCGTCCACCGAATCCCGCAGGTATCGGAGCAGCGCGGTCTCGCCGGCCAGGCCGCGGGCGATCGAGAGCGGGCTGAAGACCGAGGCCAGGATGATCGCCTCCGGCAGCGCCTTCCGGAGCAATCGGATCGCCTTCAACTCGCGCCCGTGGGCCCCGGTGCTGACGTCCAGCCGCTTTAGCTTGGGCCAGTCGGTCTCCTTCTTGATCGGCCGCTCGGTGTAGTGCCGGACGCCCTCCCGGTTGGGCTTGTAGGTTGAGCGCAGGCCCCAGTCGTCGCCGTAGAAGGCGCTGGCCGGGGTGACCTTCAGGAAATCCCAATCGAAGGTCTTGTAGAACGCCGCGTGGGCTTGGGCTAGCGTCTCGGCCCGCTGGTCCTCTTGCGGGAAGTGCCGCCACAGCGCGACCGGCGGGCGGTCCACCGGATTCCCGTCAATAGCGGCATAGACCCGCTCGTGCTTTGTCACCTCTCACCGCTCCCTTCGTTCTTGGCCAAGATCCCGTGTAGCGCTTCCAGGGTTATGTTCCCGCCGCTCAGAATCAATCCCACCTTGCGGCCGGCGATGCGCTCCCCCATGCGTAGTGCCGCGGCCACCGGAGCCGCGCCGGCGTGTTCGGCGACCTGGCGGGTTGTATCCAGGAGGATTCGGATTCCATCCTCCATCTCCTCGTCGTTGACCAGAACCATCTCGTTGAGCCCATCCCACATCATGGCCAGGGTGAGGGAGAACGGGGATCGGGTGGCCAGCCCCTCGGCCCGGGTGTTCATTGTGTTCGTGCTGACGATCCGTCGCTCCCGCCACGAGTGGGCCACGGCAGGAGCGCCCTCGGCCTGCACTCCGATCAACCTGATCCCCGGGTTGACCGCCTTGGCCGCAATCGAGTGCCCGCCGGCTCCTGAGCCGCCACCCACCGGCACTATGACAACTTCCAGGTCGGGCACCTCCTCTATCAGTTCGAGACTTCCGGTTCCGACCCCAGCGATGAGCAGCGGCTCATTGCCCGAGTGCACATACCGGTACCCCTCGGCCGCAGCCGTTCGCTCCACCCACTCGCGCGCCTCGTCGAAGTCGCGTCCCACCTCGATGACCTCGGCGCCGAACTCACGCATCGCCATCACCTTGTCGGGATTCGCCCCTTCCGGCACCCCAATTATGGCGCGGACCCCGAAGATCTGTGCCGCCAGCGCAACGGACTGCCCGTGGTTGCCCGTGGAGGCGGCGATGACGCCCCTCCGCCGCTCCTCAGCGGTCAGCCGCGAGATCAGGTTGATGCCGCCGCGGATCTTGAACGCCCGTGTGGGGTTGGCGTTCTCGCACTTCACGAAGGCGCGGCAGCCCAGCAGGCGGTCCAGCGCAGGCGAGGTAACCACCGGCGTTGGGCGCAGGAACGGGGCGATTGCGCGCCTGGCAGCGAGCACGTCCGCGAATCCAGGACGGCCGTCTTGTGCCATGGGTCACCTATCTCCTCACGGGGAAATCCTCGACCAGGTAGTACCGGCCTTCCAGGTAGTCCACCACCGCCAGGGCCAAATCGGGGAGGCTGTCCACCTGGTCGCGCAGCACCGCGGTTTGGGCAATGTGCGCCCGGAACGCCAGCAGGATGATGGGATGGCTGACCACCAGGGTGGTGCGGCCGTACCCGATGTCGCCTATCATACGCAGCTCAGAGGTGATGCGCTCTGTGCCGTCGGCGAGGGACTCGCCGTCCATCGAGGTCCGGTAACTCTCGAAGAGCCGGTCCGCCCAGTCCGCCCAGGCCTGGGCGTCGGCGAGCGGGGCCGCGGTCCTGATCTCGTCCAACCCTTCGCGCCAGGCGACCGGCACACCCCGGGCCTGGCTGATGATCTCCGCTGTTTCCCGCGCGGCACGCTGAGGGCTGGCCGCAATTGCGTTGAAGTGCGGCAGGGTGGCTGCCGTCATCTCCACGTCGCGCAGGCCCTCGGCTGCGAGCGGCCTGCCTGTCGGCAGACACGGTGGCTCGCCCTCGACAGCCCGCGCCCAGTCCACGGCACCGTGCCTGAGCAACAGCAGGCGCGTCCTCACGGGTTCCAGGATAAAGGGTTCCACGGCGGTTAGCTGCGGGTGGTCAGCGCCTCAAGATGCCGGGGGTGGAGGGTGAGGACCTCGCATCCGTCACCTGTAACCAAGACGGTGTCGGAGTGTCGGAACCCGCCCGCGCCCTCGACGTAGATACCCGGCCCAACCGACATCACCATGCCCGGGACGAGAACGGTGTCATCGCCCTGTGCCAGGGATGGAAGCTCATCGCGGTCGATTCCTAACCCGTGTCCGGTCATGCGGGTGAACTGATGACCGTGCCCGGCTTCTGCTACGACCGCTCTGGCGGCCCGGTCCACCTCCAGGCAGGGCACTCCGGGCCGTATCGCGGCGCGGGCCGCGGCCCCGGCGCGCAGCATCCCCTCGTACAGGCGGCGCAGATCGTCGGGGACGGTCTCGATCATGACCGTCCGTTCCGCCTCGGCGTGGTATCCGTCCACGGCGCACACCGTGGAGCAGACCACCGCATCGCCCGCGGCCAACGCCCGGCGCGTGGGCGGTGCGTATGGCGATGCCGCGGCCACCTGGTGCTCCGGGTGCCGTGCGGCGCCGGCGCGCAGCATCGCGGCGGTGGCCTCGATGCCGATCTCCAGCCGGGTATTCCCAGGGCGGCACGCCTCGACGCCCGCGGCAACCCCGTGATCCGCCAGCCCGGCGGCGGCGCGGATGAGCTCCAGCTCACCCGCGTCCTTCACCATTCGCATCTCTTCGACGATCCCGCGAGTGGGCACCACCTGGGCCGGGATGCGGCTGCGCAGCGCGAAGAACCCCTCTGCCGAGATCCCTTCCGACTCGAACCCCATCGGTCCCGACACGCCCGATTCCTTGAGCGCCTCGAGGGCGACGGCAAGCGCCAGGTGCATATGCG
>Ga0208244_100751_pt1 | contig 25046 bp, 17 predicted proteins | sample SubbioCR12Aug_5A_FD_184828 | JGI IMG/M metagenome (GOLD analysis project Ga0208244, IMG submission 184828) | Serpentinite rock and fluid subsurface biosphere microbial communities from McLaughlin Reserve, California, USA - CR12Aug_5A (SPAdes) | ecosystem: Environmental > Terrestrial > Deep... | reverse complement strand
TGAGCAGAGCATGGACTGGCCCGTTGAACCCTTCCCCGAGAGCCGACCATCCAGCTCCATCCCACTTCGCGATATGATTCACCCTCATCCCATCCGCTGTCTTGAAATCCCCTCCGGCATAGAGATTACCTCCATGAAGTCCCAGCGCTCGAACCGTACCATCCAACCCATGATGCGCAGGATTCGAAACTGCTTGCCACTCGGATCCGTCCCATTCCTGAACATTTGGTTTTCCATCAGTGACGACGTACAGTTTTGTCACAGATGCCGCAAAGCCATAGACCGTACCGTCGGGTCCGCGACCGCCTTCATCGAGAACCGGACTCCACGACTCGCCGTCCCATTTGGCAGCGTATTTCAGTCCTTCCTCCGAGAGGAAAAAATCTCCCCCGGCATAGAGATCGCCTCCAAAGAGTTGGAGGGCGTACACCTCATCCCCCGCACCAGTCCCCAACGCACCCCAAGTCGTGCCACTCCACGTCGCAACGTAGTTGGCGGATGCACCCCCTGCTTGTGTGAACGTTCCTCCAACGTAGAGCGTAGTGCCGTCATTTGTTAGCGCGAAGACTCCGCTGTTGGTACCGTTCGCGGCGCCAGCACCGAGTGAGGACCAGTTTGTGCCGTCCCATTTGGCGATCTGGTTCGCTGTTATGCCCCCTGCAACTGTGAACCAGCCACCGGCGTACAGATTACCTCCCATCACCGACAGTGCATGCACGCGAAAACTCATGCCGCTCCCGAGTCCAGACCAAGTGCTTCCATTCCACTTGGCGACGTAGTTCACTGTGGTCCAGACATCGGGTGAATTTGCCACTTGCGAGAAATCACCCGCGACGAAGAGACTTGTTCCATCAGTCGCCAGAGCGTACACTGTTTGACTGGTTCCCCCACCAAGTGGTGACCATGTTGTGCCGTTCCATTTCGCGATGTTATCCGCGCGTAATCCACCCGCATTCCAGAATCTCCCGCCGGCATAAAGATCTTCCCCCACAAACGTGAGAGCCTGGATCCATCCATCGACCCCCTCCCCAAGCGCTGACCAACTTGTCCCATTCCACTTCGCGATGTTGTTCGCGGGGATTCCTCCCGCAAGGAGAAATTGCCCTCCAACATAGACATCCGTTCCTTTTACAGCGACTGCATACACATCGCCGACAATACCTCCATACCGAAACCGATCGTCCCAACGAGTATTGTCAACTGAGTAGGGAGCAAAACTCTGCCTCCCGAGCGACATTGAACGTTCTCCGGGGCCCACGCGAAGAGAACGCGTCGCTAGCTCGACTCCTCTCGGCTGATCCCGGACGAATCGAGGTTCACCCCGAGGGCCGCTCTCCATCTTCCACCCATCAACATTGAGGATACCGGAGACACCAGACATCAGATTAAGCGTCCCGTCGATCTTGAGAACAGATTTGATCGGAATGTGTTTCGGCTGGGAGACTTGGGAATTGTGCTGTGCGACGACGTGCGGAACGTTCGTTCCCAATACGCACAGAACGACGATAACCTTTTTCATCAGTTCTCCTCCCGGAAGGGTAGTCGGTGTGGAGAGATCAAATCAGATTAGTATCCTCGCTAAAAGGTCTTATGATCTCTTGAGAAGATCAGACTGAAAACATTCATCAACCGATATCAAACAAACTGCGACAGTTTTCTATGAAAACGAAGCAGACAATGGTGAGAAGATTGGATATGGGAACGCACTCGTAGCATTGTAACGCCTTCACTTGCGGCGGGGGGAGGAAGACCCCGCCAGATCGAGTCGGAACAAATATGCCATTGGAATGAAAGGTGGGTTCCACCAACACGAAAATCACATGCGCTCCCTCCAGGTGGAGTACTGCTGGAACACCCAATCAAACATCAAAAAAAAAGAATTCGATGTCAAGATAAATTTCTCCCCTGCAATTGCCTAAATAGCGGCCAGCCATAAGCTATATTGTCCGTATAGGTTTTTGTAGGTGTTACCGTGGGTAAGATGAAGCACAATAGAGGAGGCTAGAGATGCGGCCGAAAACCCACACTGGTAAGCCAATGTCATTCCGGACTAGCTCCGCCTGCCTGTCCGTCGGGCGGGGAATCTGCTCCAATGAAGAAAGTCCGCCAGCAGCGGACGGGTCCCCGTGTTACAACATCACGGGGCAAGCGGTGCCCGCAATGACTGTAGCGTGGGCATGTAAGGCTTCGTATAAAGATTGTTTGAGACAGATGTTCACTTGAGGTTTTCGGCCAGACTTCTAGGAGACAGCAAGCTCCTTGTGCAGAAAGTCCCCCGTGTACGATTTCTTGTTCTTCGCCACATCTTCGGGACTCCCCTCGGCCACCACGTAGCCGCCCTCATCACCCCCTTCAGGACCAAGATCGATGATCCAGTCGGCAGTCTTAATCATGTCGAGGTTGTGTTCGATGACGATGACCGTATTCCCCTTTTCAACCAGGTCATTAAGTACCGAGAGGAGCATCCGAATGTCTTCGAAATGGAGCCCGGTGGTGGGCTCATCGAGAATATAGAGCGTTCGGCCGGTGCCAATCTTCGAAAGCTCGGTGGAGAGCTTTACCCGTTGGGCTTCCCCGCCGGAAAGTGTTGTTGCCTGCTGTCCAAGTCTGATGTACCCCAATCCAACGCGCGCAAGCGTTTCGAGTTTCCGGACGATACGTGGCAGCTCGCTGAACAGTTCCAGCGCTTCCTCAACGGTCATATCCAGAACGTCGGCAATCGAATTCCCTTTGTATCGGACTTCGAGCGTTTCGCGATTGTATCGCTTACCTTTGCAGGAATCACACAGCACATACACATCAGGCAAAAAATTCATCTCGATCTTCCGAACACCATCCCCTTCGCACTCCTCGCATCGTCCTCCCTTCACGTTGAAGCTGAATCGGCCTGCCCGATAACCGCGAATCTTCGATTCCGGAAGTTGTGTGAAGAGATCTCGAATCAGGGTAAAGAGGCCGGTGTACGTGGCTGGATTTGATCGCGGAGTCCGACCGATCGGCGATTGATCAATGTCGATCACTTTGTCGATATGCTTCAATCCGTCGGTTGACTCGTATGGCAAGGGTACGACTTTACTCCTGTAGAATTTCCTAGCCAGCAACGGGTAGAGGGTCTCATTGATGAGTGTTGACTTGCCTGATCCACTTACGCCGGTCACACATATGAGTAGCCCCAATGGAATAGTCAGATCGACGTTCTTGAGATTGTTCCCCCGGCAACCCTTGATCGTTAAGAACGCAACTTGCGGCACTCTTCGACGTTCGGGGAGGGGAATAGAAAGCTTGTCCTTGAGATACATAGCGGTAAAAGAGCGTCCATCAAAACGATCTCCGTTCGTTCGCAGGCTTTCATTTCTAAGTTTCAGGCGGCCCGGAGAACCGCTTGTCACAACTTGCCCTCCATGCTCCCCGGCTCCGGGTCCCAAATCAAGAACGAAGTCGGCGCTCCGGATCATTTCTTTGTCGTGCTCAACCACGATGACGGTGTTGCCGAGGTCACGCAGTGATTTCAGGGAGGTGATGAGCTTAATGTTGTCGCGCTGGTGGAGGCCGATGCTCGGCTCATCAAGGATATAGAGCACGCCGACAAGCTGTGTCCCGATCTGGGTCGCCAACCGGATGCGCTGGCCTTCTCCTCCCGAGAGAGTCCTCGCAGAACGATCGAGAGTCAGGTACTCGAGTCCCACGTTCAGAAGAAAATCAAGCCGTTGACGGATTTCCTTAAGAACCTGGCGGGCGATTTCGCTTTGTCGATCCGTCAACGTTATTCGCTGAAAGAACGATTTGCACTCCTTGATCGAGAGACCGACAATTTCGGGAATGTTCACGGTCTGTCCTGTCGATTCATCGATCAGTTTGATTGCCAGACTCTCCTTTTTCAGTCTTCCCCCCCGGCACTCCGGGCAGGCAGCCGTTCGCATAAAGGACTCCGCCCACTCACGGATTTTGTTGGATGAAGTTTCGTCATAGTACTTCTGCAACATGTCGACCACTCCCCCAAACCGGTGCCGATACACGGTCCGACGGTGACGACTTGAGGTTTCGTACTCGATCTCGATCTTCTCAGAGCCGCTTCCGTAAAGGAGGACATTTCTTGCTTCAGGAGAGAGTTTCTTGAGCGGTGTATCGAAATCGAAGTCGTACCGTTTCGCGACTCCCCGGATCTGACTGAACATCCATGTTTGTCTCGGTTTCCCGAGAGGGGCGAGCCCCTCCTGATTGATAGATTTCGATTCATCCGGGATAATAAGCGAGAGGTCGAACGCCCGCTGTTCACCAAGCCCCTCACAAACCGGGCAGGAGCCCGCCGGAGAGTTGAAGGAGAATGAGTTTGGCGCCGGCTCATCATAGCTGATCCCGCATCGCTGGCAGGAGTAGTGCTGACTTAATAGCTGATCCTTTTCCCCCTGGTTGACGATCAGCGTTCCGTTCCCGAATTGCAGGGCAGTCTCCACAGATTCTGCCACTCTTGAGCGGACGTCCGACTTCACTTGCAGGCGATCTACGACGATCTCAATGTTATGAACCTTGTAGCGGTCGACCTTCATCCCCTCGGTGATCTCTTTTGTCTCGCCATCAGTCCTGACTCTGACAAATCCATCTCTCGCGATTTGCTCAAAGAGCTCCCGGTAATGTCCTTTTCTCCCTCGCACAACAGGAGCGAGAATATGTACTTTGGAACCGGTGGGAAATTGCATGATGCGATCGATGATCTGATCAGCCGACTGGCGCTCGACTTTCTGACCGCATTGGCAACAAAATTGAATGCCGACGCGGGCAAACAGGAGGCGAAGATAGTCATAGATCTCCGTAACTGTGCCGACCGTCGAGCGCGGATTATGGCTAACGGTTTTCTGCTCGATCGAAATGGAGGGACCCAATCCCTCGATGTAATCAACATCCGGACGCTCCATGAGGCCAATGAACTGACGCGCATAGGCCGAAAGACTCTCGACGTATCGCCGTTGTCCCTCCGCGTAGATCGTATCGAACGCCAGACTCGATTTCCCCGATCCGGAGAGACCGGTGATAACGATCAGTTTTTCACGCGGAAGATCGACGTCGATGTTCTTGAGGTTGTGGACGCGTGCGCCACGGACAATAATGTGGTCTTCAGGCATGGAATCGGTCAGCGGACTTACCCGCCACGGCGGGTTGATCCCGGAGGTGTGAAAGGAGTCCGGACTTGACGGCCCGGACAAGAATATTCAATGGATTCTCTTTCGCTTCGTCAGGTACTCGACAAGAGCCCGGTCAAAGGGTGTTTGGGTATCAAGCAACACATAGTCGATATTCGCTTCCCTACACTCGCGTTCATATTTCTTGAGCAAGTCACCGAAGGCTGTTCGGTAAGCAATCTGAATGTGCCACGGCTGTGTCATGATCTCCTCCTTCGTCTCCAGGTCCCGAAAGAGCGCATCGGCCCCGAAGGCAAAAGATCGTTCCAGTGGATCAAGAATCTGCATCACAATCACTTCGTGCCCTCGGTGACGGAAGTGCTTCATTGCCTTCATGACCCTCCCGGGATCATCAAGCAGATCGCTGAGAACGATCACGAGTCCCCGCCTTTTGATTCGTTCTGCGATCGTATTCAATGAACCGGCGGTATTGGTTCCGTTTCCCCCTTCGACGACCTCCAGTTCAGAAAAAATCTGTTTGAGATACAAGCGAGCCGACCGTGGCGGCATATAGGTTCTAATTGCTTCGTCGTATATCGCCATCCCAACAGCGTCCCACTGCTCGGTCATGAGATGAGCAAGAGCTGCGGCAGTGTACGTCGCATATTTCAACTTGGAAATATGGTGTTGAGACGAAAAGACCATTGATCGACTCGCATCGACCAGAAGGTACGACTTGAGGTTTGTCTCTTCTTCAAACTGCTTGACATAGTATCGGCCGGTTTTTCCCAGAGCTTTCCAGTCGATGTGCTTGATATCATCTCCCGGCATGTACTGCCGGTGCTCAGTGAATTCAACGCTGAAGCCGTGGTACGGGCTGCGGTGGAGACCTGTCATGAATCCTTCAACGACAAGCCGCGCACGCAGCTCCATGGTTGCAAGCTGCGCCACAATTTCCGGTTTCAAAAATTTGGTCGGCTCTTCCATCAGAGGGACGCTGACAATCTATCATTGCGCGGGTTGCCGTTTTTGCCTGGGTGCGTGAGGTGAGGGCTTCTTGGTCGATGTCAGGTTTTCAAAGACGTCGTCTGCCCGCTTGCCGAGATTGGCAAGCTCAAACTGCGCGGATGGGGCCATTTCGTGATCGGGGTAACGCGCAAGGAACTCATTGTAGGCGACTTGCGCGCTATCGACTTCCCCCATTTCATTATGGAACACAAATCCGACGAGAAAGAGAGCTGACGCCGCATTGGGGTCGGACGGATACTCATTCGCCAGCATCCGATACAAACGAATAGCCGACGGATAGTCTTTGCGCGCATTTTGGTATATGCTTGCCAGGGTGTAGATCGCCTCAGCCCGGAGTGAGCCTTTCGGATGCTCCTCGACCAGCTGTTCGTAGGCGGCAATCGACTCGTCGTACTGTTTCGCCTCCTGCGTTTCTTTCGCTCTGGTCATCAATTCCTCCTCACTGGGTCCTCCGCAGCCGGCAATAACCAGCATACATGCCATTCCACCTAACAGACCGAGTTTCATACGCGTCGTCATTCCTTCTTGAAAGTTCATTTTCCGGCTCAAGGTATCAAAAAGATGATGCAGAAGCAACGAATCCGATGTTCGTGCGTGCAGTCAAAAAGAATCCCCGGCACTGCTGGTAGCGCCGGGGATCAGGGAGGTTATCCCGGAACCTGCATGGAGATGCAGATTCTTGTCAGGTAAAACATCTGTGTGAAGAGAGAGGTTCCCTCATCAGAACGCGTGGCCAACTCCCCTGTGACATTCAAAGCATCTCAGTCCACCATTCCCCGATCCGGAGAAGATTGCCGAAACGCTCGACTCGTGGCATCGTATGCAGTTCTGCTCGACGACTCCTTCCCCAATTGGCGCCAGGCGAACCACCTGTGTATTTTCGAAGGTAAAGACATACGAATGCCGAAATCCGTTTTCCGCTTTGACGAGATACTTCGTGATTGGAGAATGGGGTACGTGACAGCCGTTGCATCCCACTGATCGGTGTGTCGAGACCTGCCAAGCGTTGTAGTTGTCCCGCATGATATGACAATTCACACACGCCTCGGGATCATCCTGCAGGTACGAGTATCCGCGGGCGTAGTAAACAGTGTATCCACTCACCCCTATCAAGATGCCGGGAATAATGTACAAGAGAGCGCGGAACCATCGGGCATGCGTCATCATTCGTTCCGCCTACCGGATTTGGAGTGAAGTCCGTTGGCCCTTCACGGATCGCACGGTGAGGACCTTGTATGCGGCCAGTTCCGATTGGCGGGCGAAATCGATGGCATCCCCCAGTATTCGGGCCACTTCCTGCGGGCTATGGAATCCCATGCTGTTTTCCGCGCTGACAAAATCCCACCGCAACTGGGCTTTGCGATGTAGATTTCGAGCTCCTTTGAGCTGCTCATCGGATGCGCCTGCCGCCATTGACGATTTGATCCCATCAATAGCCGCGATGATCGCCTTCTCCGCCCGCACCATCAACCCAAATGTCCGATCCTGGATCTGAATGACTCGCTCCTTCATTTCCCCTTCAGACTGACGATGGCACGTGAGGCAGGAATTCGTGATGTTCACCAGCGGGGTGCGGATCCAGTGGTCCGTCACCTTGACGGCCCCCTCCTTCTTGTACGGCATATGACAATCAGCGCAACTGACATTCGAGCGGGCATGAATCCCCGTCGACCAGATTTCGAATTCAGGATGCTGCATCTTGATCATTGGGGTTTGGGATTCCTGATGCACCCAATCAGAAAATGCCTCCTTGTCGTAGTACGTTTCAATATTGTCAACGCTCAGACCGTCGTCCCACGGGAACGTGACATATTTGCCCGGGCCCTTGAAGTAGTACTCCACGTGGCATTGTGCACAGACATAAGATCTCATGTCTTGACGCGAGGCCTTGGAAAGATCAATCCCCCTCCGCTGCATCGCCTCTGAAAATGCCGGACGAGTGATCTTTAACTCCATCGTCTTCGCGTCATGACAATCGGCGCAGGTGATCGAATGAGTGAAGCCGTGTTTCTCGACCAACTCCTTCACAGGGGTTTTGTAAAAGGTTTCCGCTCCAAGCGAATCGATGAACTTCGGAACATTCGAGCTTTTGCAGGTCATGCAGGAACCGGGCTTTTGGTCTCCCAGTCGCTTGCTATTGAGCATGTCCTCGAGCGCTCGCATGTGACCCTGGTCCTCCCTGTAATCGACGCTGAATGCGTACCCGGCGAAGAGTCGCTTGTAGTCCGGATGGGCATCCAGTTTGGAAAAGCTCTCAGACCCTCCGTATCGTCCCCATTTACTGTATTGCACCATCTCGCTGGTGCGCATGGTCTTCATATATGCTTCATGCTCACGCGGAAAGTTGGCTTTCCAGACTTCCGGATCCGGCTCAAGCTCCGGAATCTCGACGATTCTCAGATGTGTAAGACGGGCTTCTTGTTTTCTCTCAAAAATATTCATCAAGAGCGCTACAACGAGAACAGTCAGGATAATGCTTCCACCAAACACCATTATCTTCTTCATGAGAACTCCTTATTGTCGCGTTCCTTCGGTACAAAACTCGCTGAAATGCCTCGCTACAGGTTATCGCTCGCCCTGTGGCGATTTCCCGGAATCACAAGTAAACCAGAGGAGATGTAGTGCCGTACCAAAAAAATAATCTTGTACTTTTTACAAAGGTTTAGGATATTCGAGGAGTCGATCACCAGTTGAAAGGACTCCTCGATGTGCTCGTTTGTTCGTTCTTTGACAATCGCTGAAGGCAATCACATTCAGCGGATCTTGCGTCATGGGAAGAGCCGAACACCATTTCGCCGCGCACAAGTGATCATTCATTCGGCTCACGGCTATACCGTACAAGAGATCGCTCAGGTCACCTGCTTGCACGAGGAGTATATCCGCGAGCTTATCAGGCGTTTCAACCGTGAAGGTGTTGCTTTGTTCAAGGAGCGAGCCCGTAGCGGCCGACCCGTGGCGTTTATCCCGGAAGTCCGGGCCGATATTGTTAAGATCGCTCTTTCACCGCCAAAACTCTTAGGTTGTCCGTTCACACGCTGGTCGGTGCCAAAGCTACTGGAACATGTCCTCAGGGTTGGTGTTGTTCGCCGCATGAGCGATGAGACACTACGCCAGATCTTGAAAGAAGAAGGCGTGCATTTACAGCGCACCAAGACCTGGAAAGAGTCGAAGGATCCAGCCTTCCGTACTAAAAAAAACGCCTAGACCGCCTCTATCGCAAGGTCCCGCTACGATCGCATTTGATATGCTATGATGAAAAAGGACCTTTGGAACTGCGCCCCATCCATGGCCGAACCTGGGCTCCTACGGGGCATCCCGAACGTCTTCCAGCTACCTATAGTCGCCCTCATGGAACGCGCCAGTGGCTGGCTTTTTTGGACATCAAGCGCAACAAACTCTGGGGATACTTTAGTCGTCGCAAACGTTGGCAAGATGTCTTACGGGCGTTTCAATGGATGCGAACGCACTATCCTGTCAAAGAACGTGTCTATGTGATCCTGGACAACTTCTCGCCACACCTGCGACCCGAGATCCGCAGATGGGCTCGACAGAACAATGTGAGCTTGGTTTTCACTCCGACGAATGCTTCATGGCTCAATCACATTGAACCACAGTTTACTGAACTCCACGACTTTGTCTTGGCAAACTCAAACTACACGAGCCATGCTGAAATGAAGCAAGCCTTCATCGATTTCCTCAAATACCGAAACACCCGAAATGCTAAACACAAGAAAACTTAATTGGCACGGCAGTAGTAGATCCAGTATACGATGGGAATCACGACTCCGATCGCGGTCAACCAGGCCCCCCGACCAGTGATGCCGTTCTTTCCCTTGAGAACGAACAAGCCGGTGACCGCCACGACCAGGAGCGCGACTGCGTACAGGTCGGCAATGTACGTCCAGAGCTTTTTTGGACGATTGAGATGAAGCTGATTCATTTCGAACAATACACGTCGTTGCGCAGTGCGTTCGATGAGGACATTTCCGGTAGGAAGATCGACGGAGATTGTTTTTTGGTTATAGAAGAGTTGCAGCGTGCTCGGATCGGGACGAAAGATATTTCGGGGCGCTTCCTCCAGTTGGAGCGAGGCGAGCGCCTGACGGATGATATCCTCTCGCGATTCTCCCTGAATAGGAGGGATGGATTGGAATTCCTTCGTAATCTGGTAGTTTGGATTCCAGTCGCTGATATGATTGACCGCGATCCCTGAAATGGAGTAGACCGCGGTCAATGCCATAACCAGATAACCGATATCCCTGTGGAGTATATTATTCCACTTTCGCCAACGAATTTTTCCCACAGACCTTGCTCAACCCCTTTACTTCGTGATGACTGCGCCTTCTCCGTTCAATCGAATGACCTTTTTCGGTCCTTTAATTGATTCGGGGTTGAATTGATCCAGCGTTCCCTGTTCTTCAGCATGGTGGCGGGCTTGTTCGATCAACTGCTCACGAGTCAGGGTGCTGACGGAGAGGATCCCCTCCGCGCGGACTTTCATTCCCTTTGCCTCCATCGGAAAGACGATCACTCCATCTTCCACTTTGAACTGAATCATCTCGAATTCCTTGTCGCTGCCAATCTGAATCCAGCATCCGCGTTTTGCACAGACATCAACGATCGGTCCTTCCACGAGGACCCGCTTGCCATCGAATTTCTCCGGGTTCGCGAGGATTTCTGACACTTTGGTAGCCTTTTTGACAGTCAGAGGTTTGCCGTACTGTTTTGGATCTCCGCTCGACCAGGCAAACGAAACGAGCAGAACAGAGGCCAGCATCAGAACCAACATTTTTTTCATATTCGATTCTCCATAATGGATTGTGAAGATTAAACGGTTCGTGAAAAGATTGGTGTTGTTCCCTTCATCGCCGGGAGGTAGGCGTCAAAGCACATGGCAATATTCCGGAGCAGAAGTCGGCCGGCTCCCAAAACCTGAATCTTGTCCAGGGTGTGCCGTACGAGCCCTTCGGCCACGAACTCCTCAAGTTGCTCAAGGGCGCGGTCGAAGTACTCATCAAAATCTATGTGAAAACGATCTTCAATCTCTTCCTTTGTGATTTCGAGATCACACATCAAACGCACGATCACGTGTTTGCGAATTTCGTCATCACGATTCATCCGGTACCCGACGCGCACGGGAAACGTTCCCTTCGCAACGGCGGCGAGATATTCTTCCATCGTCTTTTCGTTCTGGGCATAGACATTTTCAAAATGGGAGATCGAAGACATGCCGAACCCGAACAAATCTGCCCCTGCCTTGGTCGAATATCCCTGAAAATTCCGGTAGAGCGTTTTTTCTTTCTGGGCGACTGCCAGTTCGTCCGTTGGTTTCGCAAAATGATCCATTCCGATGTATTCGTATCCTGCATCTGCAAGTGTCTCTATGGTGACACGCAGGAGCTCGAGCTTCATTTCCGGGTTGGGAAGATCTTCTCCGTGAATCAGTTTTTGATGTGGTTTCATCCAGGGGACATAGGCGAAGTTGAAGACCGCGATTCGATCAGGCGAGATGCGGACGATCTCGTCGAGCGTTTTCTTGAATGTTCCGGGAGTCTGGAGCGGCAATCCGTAGATAAGATCGACGTTGATGCTGTTGATGCCCAGCTTCCGCGACCAGTCAATCGCCTGATAGGTGAGATCGGCCGGCTGGAGACGGTGGACCGACTTCTGAACCCGTTCGTCAAAATCCTGGACACCGATGCTGACGCGATTCACGCCCCCTTCCCGAAAGGCCTTCATATGGTCGAAGGTCAGCCCCCTCGGATCAATTTCGACGCTGATCTCTGCGTCGTCGGCAAACGTAAACTGCCGGGCCATGAACGCGTTGAGAGAGCGAATCTGCGCGGGTTCAAGATACGACGGTGTCCCTCCCCCCCAGTGAAGCTGTGTGACCCGACGTCCTCTCTTCAAATACGAGCTCGTCAGCCCGATCTCGGACTGGATCGCGTCCAGATACTTGCCGATGCTTTCACGATTATTGGTGACAAGTGTTGTGCAGCCACAAAAGTAGCAGAGCGTGTCGCAGAACGGGATATGCAAATAGATGGAGAGAGGGTGGGCGCCGTCGTGGTTGTTTCGAATGAGGTCAACCTCGAAGCGCTTCGGCGTGTACGCCGAGGAAAACATCGGCGCGGTCGGGTAGCTTGTATAGCGCGGACCCGGTTTGTCGAATCGTTTCAGCAATTCTACATCAACGGTGAAACCAAGATCTCCCATATTCCTCACTCTCCTTCCCGCACCTCATTCGCAAACAACATACCAGAAGGCGAGGCCACATTACGGCCGAATATCCCAAAAACCCTGAAATTTCTTCGCAATTGGGGGAATAATGTCTTCAATCTTCTCATTTATCGGAACATTTCACAACATTCGCGGGGAGATTTGAACTCTGATTCCAGCTTCCAAGAACGATCGTCTGCAATCAGGAAGTAAGACAACGAAATCGGGAAAAAGTCACATCCTCTTAGAGATTATTTTTACGTGGCTTGGGCTGAGGATGCTCCTCCGCCGGAACAGCGGCCAATGGTCGACTGTGGAAAAATTGCAGACGTGTTGAAACAGACCTACGCGCCAAACCTCCCCCCAACGACCTCGGTGGACCCCTCAGTGGATTTCCACTTCACTAATCCTTCGCTCGCCGGGCGCATCACGTACGATTCTTCTTGCCCAAGTTCAGATCATCCTTCCTCCCTCCCATCAAACACTCCATACTCTCATGCGGTTCCCAGCACAAGGAAATGCTCTGCTTCATTGCATTGTCGCTCCACGCTCGAATAGACTGTCGGAACCCGTTCTCCGACAGAACAAATGATTGAACCTTTGGCCTCTGTTCCGATTTTATTGACGAAACAGAGAAGCCACGCTCGGAGAATCCTCTCGTCTTTTGCCAGACAATTCTCTATCTTCTCTCGGCCGAGAGTCGGAATGCCACGCCATCGATCCATACCATTGCGAACAATCACCTAAATAGCACACAGGAACACGACCAGCCATGAAGGTTCTCAAATTCGGAGGCTCATCGGTTTCAGACGCAGAGAGGATCAAAGAAGTCGCGAAGATCATCCTTGCGGCAAGAAAGAAGGATCGGGTTATCGTTGTTGTATCCGCATTTCAGGGTATCACGAATCAGCTGCTCTCGGCTGCTCGCCTTGCTGAGTCAGGCGATCCTTCATATCAGTCACTCCATCGGCAAATTATTGATCGACACATATCCGTCCTCGATTCTCTTCTTTCCGGGAGGGCAAGAGGGACGACACGGAAACAAGTCGGGAAGCTCGCTCAGGATTTGAAGGACGTCCTCCATGGAATCTACCTGCTCCGATACGGCTCTCCCCGAGTTCTTGATCTGACCGCGAGCTTTGGTGAACAGATGTCCGCGACCATCATCACGGCGTTCCTCGCCCGGTCTCATCCCTCACTCTACGTCGACGCCCGCTCGTTCATGGTCACCGATGACCAGTATATGCGCGCAGGCATTCTCTTCGGTCAAACGAATAAGAGAACTCAAAAGTACTTCAAAGAGGCGCTGAAGAACAGCGGATCACGCGCAATTCCGGTTGTGACCGGATTCATTGGTTCCACCGAGGAAGGGAGAACAACAACCATTGGAAGAAGCGGATCAGACTATACTGCAACCATCATTGGTGGCGCTCTCAAAGCCTCGCTCATCGAAATCTGGACAGATGTCGATGGAATCTTAAGCGCTGATCCGCGTGCCGTCCCCTCAGCATTCGTCCTTCCGCACGTCACCTATGAAGAGGCGATGGAGCTCTCATATTTCGGAGCGCGTGTTCTCCATTCCTCAACGATCGCCCCGGCGGTTGCGCACGAGATTCCCATTCTCATCAAGAATACGCTGAATCCAGATGCACCCGGGACTCTGGTATCATCGCGAAAGGAATTGTGGGAGGGAGTTGCGAAAGGGATCACTTCCATTGATGACCTTGTCCTGCTGACCCTCCGAAAAACGAGCACCGTCGGAGCCGCGAGTGCCGCAGAGCGATTGTTCAAAGCATTGGCCTCCGCCAACGTCCACGTTATTCTGATCTCCCAGGCATCCTCCGAGCACACCATTTGTCTCGCGATTACGAAGTCCGATGCTGTCCGCGCAACACGTGCAATCCAGAAGGAATTCGATCTCGAACTCCATGCAAAACTCCTTGCCCTTGATGAAAAAGCCGACCAGGCAATTGTGGCCATCGTTGGCGATGGGATGATCGGTACGCCGGGGGTCTCCGGCAAGGTGTTCCAGGCACTTGGACGGAACAACATCAACATCAGCGCAATCGCCCAGGGGGCATCGGAACGGAACATCTCGTTTGTGGTCGGGTCATCTCAACAAGTCCGCGCCTTGAACGTGATCCACCAGGCGTTCTTCGAAAAACGAAAGAGGCTCGATCTTGCGGTGATCGGCGTCGGGAATATCGGCGGCGCGTTCCTCAGACAGCTACACCAACAGCGAAACGCTTTGCTGGAACAGGGTTTTGACGTGCGCGTTTGCTGTATCGCAAACAGCAAGAAATATGCGCTCGATGTGGAAGGAATCAACCTGACACATTGGAAAGAGGCTCTCAGTCGGGCTGAACACACCATGAATCCCCATCAACTGGCAATTGAGCTTGGCAAGTTGGAATTCACAAACCTCGCAGTGGTCGATTGCACGGCAAGCCTGGAAATAGTGGATTCATACTTTGAATTCGTCCGGGCCAATGCTCACATTATCACGCCGAACAAAAAAGCGAACGTCCTTCCGTGGAAGCAGTATCGTGAGCTCACGGAGCTGATCCGAAGGCGCCAGAAGTTTTTCTTGTACGAGGCTAATGTCGGAGCAGGTCTGCCGGTCATCTCCACGCTGCGCGATCTCGTGGCCAGCGGCGACACGATCGTCCGAATCGATGCCATTCTCTCCGGCACACTCAGCTATCTCTTCAATCAATTTGACGGGACTCAACCATTCAGTTCCTTTGTGAAGAAGGCACACCAGCTCGGATTTACTGAGCCTGATCCGCGTGACGACCTGTCCGGACAAGATGTTGCCCGAAAGCTCCTTATTCTCGGGCGAGAGCTTGGACTCAAGCTCGATCTCAAGGACATTCGGAGAGAAAACCTAGTGCCCCCGAAACTGAGATCCGGCAAATTCTCTCCCGAGTTTTTTCCTGCGTACGCGTCACATGATCGCGTTATGCAGAAGAAACTGGATCGCGCCAGAGAGGCGGGAGCTGTTCTCCGATTCGTCGGAACACTCCGTGGGAAAGCCGCGTCAGCCGGTGTCAAAGAGATCCCGATGAGCCATCCCTTTGCATCAACCAAAGGAAGCGATAACATCCTTGCATTCACGACCCACCGCTACTCCCACACCCCCCTCGTTGTGCAGGGTCCAGGGGCGGGGGCAGATGTGACCGCCATGGGTGTGTTTTCCGATCTTTTGAAACTCCTTAACTATCTTCCGTACTGATATGCGACCTCGGAAAGTTCGAGTCTTTGCCCCTGCGACAATCGCCAACCTCGGTTCGGGATTTGATGTTCTTGGCCTCGCTATCGATCGCCCCGGAGATTCCGTTACGGCGGAACGACAACAAGAGTGTGCGTTGTCGTTTTCCGTCCGCTTGAACCAACGCAGCATTTCGACCGACGCTCGGAAAAATGTCGCCGGACATGTTGCCCAGATCATCCTGGACGAAATCAAGCCGCCATTTGGGATTCGTCTTATCCTTGACAAGAAGATGCCGATTGGCTCGGGGCTTGGCAGTTCCGCCGCGAGCAGTGTCGCGTCCGTGGTCGCGGTCAATGCTCTGCTTCCGAAACCTCTGAAGAAAACTGATCTCCTCCAATTTGCGATTGAAGGCGAGCGACTGGCCTCCGGCACAGCACACGCGGACAACATAGCTCCTTCACTTCTCGGCGGCGCATGCCTGGTCCGAAGTTATGATCCTCTCGATATCGTGCGGATTCCCATCAGGAACACCATTTTCTGGGTCGTCGTCCATCCTCACCTTGAAGTTCGGACAGAAGAGGCGCGTAACATCCTCCCGAATTCAGTCCCACTCAAAACAGCGATCCAACAGTGGGGGAATATCGCAGGACTGACGATCGGACTTTCGACCGGTGACGCGGAATTAGTTGGAAGGTGTGTGGCAGATCAGATCGTTGAACCGGTTCGGAGTCAGCTCATCCCCGCCTTTCACGACGTCAAGGAAACCGCCCTTGTCGCCGGTGCAACCGGGTGTTCGATTTCTGGATCCGGACCATCCCTCTTCGCCGTTGCTCCATCGCTTTCCATAGCGAAGAAGATCGGCGCTGCAATGAAACGACGTTTTGCCGCCTCGGCAGAAGTTCGGAGTGATGTCTACATTTCCAAGACGAACATGAATGGGGCGACGATCGAGTGGATGAAGTGACACTTTGTGCGAATCGATTACGACGTACTATTAACCAACATGTGGCACAGAACCAGTGAAGTATCGATCGATCAAAGGTGAGAGTCGGGATGTTTCATTCCGCGATGCGCTCTTCCGGGGAATCGCACCTGACGGAACTCTCTATGTGCCGGAAGGAATTCCCCCCCTTCCCAGTTCCTTCCTGCATAATACCAGCAGCTTGTCATTCCACGACATCGGCGCGGAGATCGTAAAGCGGTTTGTTGATGAAATCGATGAATTCCACCTCCGCGACATTCTCAGACGGGCGTGGGATTTTCCAGTCCCGTTGAGTCAGATTGACGATCATCTCTTTCTTCTCGAGCTGTACCACGGTCCAACGCTCGCGTTCAAGGATGTCGGGGCCCGATTCATGGCGCACGCAATGTCGTATTTTCTCCAACAGAAGAAGCAAGAGGTGACTATCATTGTCGCGACATCCGGCGATACCGGAAGCGCCGTGGCCAACGGATTCTTTGGGGTCGCGAATATCTCCGTCTTCGTCTTGTATCCATCCGGTAAGATCAGCCGACTGCAGGAACAACAGATGACCACGCTCGGCGGAAATATCCATGCCGTCGAGGTGGAAGGAACGTTTGACGATTGTCAACGACTGGTAAAACAATCACTCGCTGACGCGGAACTCCTGAGACTCAGAAGCCTGACGACCGCGAACTCCATCAACCTTGGCAGATTGATTCCGCAGATCGCGTATTATGCCTGGGGGGTCGTTCAGTTGAGATCTCTTCATTCCCACCCTGAAAATCCGATGTTCGTGGTACCAAGCGGAAATATTGGAAATCTGACAGCGGGAGTATATGCAAGACGGATGGGGATTCCGATCGAATCGTTCGTCGCAGCCACGAATGCCAATACCGTAGTCCCCGAATACCTCGGGAGCGGAAATTATCGTCCTCGGTCATCTATTCAGACGCTTTCGAATGCCATGGATGTTGGCGATCCGAGCAATCTGGCGCGACTGCGTCACCTGGTCAACGACGAGATCGGTCGACTACGGTCTGAGTTTACCTCTGAGAGTGTGTCGGATGCTGAGACAATCAGTGAGATACGACGAACATACGAGTCAAGCGGGAGAGTGATTGATCCTCATACTGCGGTAGGGGTGTTTGCTGCGCGGCGCGTCATTGGAGAGCGATCAGAATCGGTTCCGGTGATTGTCACAGCAACGGCGCATCCGGGGAAATTCCCCGAAGTGATTGAGCAGGCTTTGGGAACATCCTTTCCGCCCCCCGAATCGTTACAGCGTGCAATGGCTCTTCCTAGGATCAGCACGTCGATACCATCGGATTATCACGCGCTACGAAAGCTTCTGTTGGGCTGATGATTGGTCTTTCGAGAGCAGATCTTCTAAATGTTGCGAGCAGACCTCTTGATTCCTCCGGCGGTAGTTTTCTCGGTCTTCCCGTTTACCAACGACAGGTCGGTGGGATGGGAGTCCTCTCCCGTCCAGTGTGAAGATTCGGACGACTCAGGTTCCAACGGAATGGCTTCGCCAAGAGTCGTCTGCCAAAAAAGAGCGCGCTGATTGCTTCAGAATTTCGTGCGTTGCGCGAATTGTTGCTCAAATGAGATTTGATCAGCGAATAACCCTTCCGAAGGTTTTCGTGTAGCTATTCCAAGTAACCTTCGGAAGGGTATTTGGTTCTACCCCACCAAAGCAATTCCTCAGACCGTTTTCCCTGCCTCGTACGATCCCAGAATGCGGATGAAGGTGCAAAACTCCCCAAGATGAGCGATTGCCTGGCGAACGATTTTGTCGGAAGGGCGGCCGCTGATGTCGAGATAGAAGAGATATTCCCAGGGGCGACCGACGAGCGGACGCGATTCGATCTTGTGGAGGTTGATTTCTCGAAGAGCGAATACGGCGAGCGCCTTGAAGAGCGCGCCCGGCACATCCCGGACTGAAAAGACGAGCGATGTTTTGGGACGCACCTTGGGAGTGACAGGTTTTTTTGAGAGGAGTAGAAAGCGGGTGAAATTGTTGTGATTGTCTTCGATGTTGCGCTTGAGAATCTTCAATCCATACGTTTTTGCGGCCTGTTCGCTGGCGATCGCAGCAGCATCAAATCGCTTTTCATCTGCGACCATCTTCGCAGCGCCTGCAGTATCGTAGAACGGCTTCGTTTCAACTCCCTTCAACGCGCGCAAAAACCTCTCACACTGCCCCAACGCCTGAGGGTGTGAAAAGACTGTCTTGATATCTTTGAGTCGGGTCCCCGGCAGTGCCATGAGTTGGTGCCGGATTCTCAGCTTCAGCTCGCCTACAATGAAAAGCTTCGACCGGAGCAGATGGTCGTAGTTTTCATGCACGCTGCCAAACAGGGAATTCTCAATTGGAATGATGCCGAAGTGTGCACCCCGCTTCGACGCGTGTTGAAAGACCTCGCTGAACTGGGTACACGGATAGAGGCGCGTGGATCTCGCAAACATCGCGCGTGCGGCCTGTTCACTGAATGCCCCGGGTTCTCCCTGATATGCGACGGTGGTTCGCGCCATTCGCTCCCGATCCTCTCTTCATTATCTCAGAAGAATCATCTTCTTTGAACTTCTGTATTCGCGGGAGACCATGTGGTAATAGTACACGCCGGAGGAAACTCTGGTTCCGCCATCATCGACGCCATGCCACACCACTTTGTAATAGCCCGCCTCATACTCTCCACTCACGAGCGACTTTACCTTCTCACCCAATTGATTGTAAATGTCGATACTCAGGTCAATTCTGCCCCGATCACCGCGTGGTACTTCAAATTCAATCGTGGTGGATGGATTGAACGGATTTGGATAGTTCTGTGTCAACTTGAATTCTGCCGGAATGGCCTCAGCCAGAACCGAAGTGCTGATGGAATCCAGGGCTTGCATGGTGAAGAGAACCGGGCTACCCGTCAATCCCTCTAAACTTGCACTCACGACATACGATCCGGCCTTATTACCGAGTGTCACCCTCGCAGACGCGATTCCGAGAGAATCAGTCTTGATACTTGTCTTGCTCAGGAGATGTCCCGTCGCACCGGATGGGACCTGAGCGAAGACAAAAGCGATAGTGGCGGTGTCTACAGGATTCCCACCCAGATCGGTCACCCGAACCGTCAAAGCCGTGTCGATCACGCTTCGGATAGTCTTCCGTTGATTGTTCCCCGCAACATATTCCAATGCCGAAGCGGGTCCGGCCACCCCCCGTGCTCTGAAGTAAAGGGGACTGCCTGACAATCCGTCCGAGGAAACACGAATCCTATAGATACCTGTCTTGTTCCCCAGCGTAAGATATGTCATCGCCTGGCCCACGGCATCCGTTGTCCTCAACGTATCCTTCAATCGATGGCCGGTAGCACCCGAGGGGATACTGTCAATCACAAATCGAACGGCTATACTTTCAACCGGAATTCCGGCATCGTTCAATACCGTCACCACGATGGGCGTTGGCAATTCGGTCAAGACCGGAGCGATTTGTTGATTACCATACGACATCACGAGGGTTGTTGCCGGTCCGCTTCCGCCCGAGGAGGCCGTGGCAACGAAGATGACAGGCCCGCCAATCAGTCCCCCCGTTCCCGCGGCGGCGGAGACGGTATATGAACCCGCGACATTGCCCAGAGTGAACAAGCTTGAGGCGCGGCCGAGAGAATCGGTTGCAGTCACCAGCGGTTCGAGCTTATGACCCGTCGCACCCGTCGGTGTGGAGGTAATATTGAAGCTGATACTTACGCCGGCGACGGGGTTGGCGAATTCGTCCGACACGAGAACCGTCAGAGGCAATGGAAGGGCCGTCGATGGAGGTCCGATCTGAGCATTGCCCGATGCGATGGTAAACGCAACTGGCGGACCGGCAACGGCCGATGCCGTGAAGGACACCGGACTTCCCGCGAGCCCAACGGTGGTTGCCAGGACTGAATAAGGACCGGATTTGGTGCCAAGTGTGAGTCGCGTGCTTGCCAGACCGGCGGAGTTTGAATAGACGAGTGTATCACGGAGAATTTGACCTGAGGCGCCCGGTGGAGCCGTGCCGATCGAGAATCTCACTTCCCTTCCTGCGAACGGGTCACCCAATTGATCCCTCACGATGACCGCTAGCGAATCGGCAAGCTGCGCTCCCGCGATCGCTACTTGGTTGTTGCCGGATATGGCTGCTATGGCAGCGGCAATCGGTTGGCTCGAGCCAAGAGGTACGTTCTGGGTGCTGCCCTGATAGAATGTCGGATTGCTCCTGTCGGCACCGCTGATCTCCACATACCACTCTCCACCAGGAACGGCGTTTGTCAATTCGAACGTGCCTGTTCCTGAACCCGATTGATTTACCGTAACAGTAAACAGCTCCACGTCAATTCCCGCTGTCCAATCCAGTGGAGTATTATTCGCAGCCGCGAATTTCTGGTACGCATAGATACCTGATTGACCTTCCGCTCCCTGTTTTGTGATTCGGTAGGTGGGTGAACTGACGGGACCCAGTGATACTCCATATGAACTAGGCCAGCGGATTGTTACGACAATATTGGACAAGATGTTCGGTTGGCCAATTGTTTCGGAAGCTTTTGCCCTGACCGAAAGAACGTTTGCACTCGGATTGAATATTCCACCCTGAACATGATTCGTCTGAGCTTGCAACAGACTTTGAAACAGTAGCAGGAGGAGCAGTGTCCATGCGTATGAATATCGAAGCACCGATTTCACCAGCACTAGTTCAAAAGAATTCGTGATCACTTCTCTCGCAATCCTCACTGGATAATCCATCTCGCACACAATCCAATCTTGTGGAATATGCGGAGCAGTATGAGACAGCACTCTCTGCTACGGAATGATGAACCTCGTCCCGCAAAACCTATTCATTGGTCCTCGTGGATCATCAGTCTCCGGGAATATCAGAACTATTTAACGAGGATCATCTTCCTTATGATCTGTTGTTTTGCTCCTCCTGAACTTCTGTCAGGCTCGAATTCTAGTCTATAGAGGTAGACACCTGACGGGAACTGGGAGCCATCAAATGTAACGCGGTGGAGCCAGCCAGCCGAACTTTTCTCGTTGAAGAGGGTCGCCATTTCCTGACCGATCGTATTGTACACTTTTAGGGAGGCCTGACCATCCTCCGGTAATGTGAACTCGATGACGGTTGACGGATTGAACGGATTCGGGTAGTTGGGCTCCAAAGCTAAGACTTTTGCAGTCCGGCCGACCTCCACTTCTACAGCGTAGAAATATTCGAAGTTGCCACCTGCATCGATTTGCCTGAGTCGGTAAGCATAGCGTCCAGATGTTAGCTTTTCATCCGTGAATGTGTACTCACGCGGTGAATTGCTTGTTCCAGCTCCCTCAACATATCCGATCTTTTTCCAGCTCGACGAATTACTCAATGATCCAGCAGCAAGATCGCTCAATGTTCTTCGCTCTACATCAAATCCATGGTTATTGACCTCCGTAGCGGTGATCCACCGAAGTTCCACGTCGCGAAGCGTTGCCGTAGCTGTGAAGGAAACAATCTGAACGGGTAGAGGAGCATCAGTGCTGGGTTGATAAAACGTTGGATTTGTCTTGTTTCGACCGTTAATCTCGATATACCATTCTCCATTGTTGATGGCATTAGTCAATTCAAACGTGCCAGTTCCAGAACCTGTTTGGTTCACAGGGACGGTGAACAATTCGATCTCGGCGTTTGCTGTCCAATTGATGGCGATGTTTGGTAGCGCACCGAATTTTTGGTACGTATATGATTCCGAAGTACCCTCGCTCCCTTGTTTGGTGATCCCATATGTCGGCGAGCTTACCGTGCCAAGAGATACACCATACGATGTGAGCCAGCGAATGGTCACGATGACGTTCGAAAAGAGAGAATCTTGGAACGTCACTGATGGCTTGGCTCGCACGGACAAGGTATTACCGCTTGGATTAAATATACCACCTTGTACTTCATTCGTCTGCGCCCGGAGCGATATCCCAACAAAGAGAAGATACGCCGCAAGATAAATTGATAGTTTTTTCATATGCCGCCTCCTGAACATCCCTGCATCAGATCCATCGTGAGAAGAGTATGATCATGGTACCTGAGTTGCTCTCGTCAAGGTGATATCCGTGCCGCCAATGTTTGTCAGAATCACTGCCCGGTCATTCTCGGCGCCGGAATACTTAACAATCCCATTCATATTCACATCTTCAGCATAATAACCGCTTACTGTCAGTGTGATATCGGTTCCACCTATCCTTGTGAGGATCAACGCCCGGTCATTCCCTGAGCCGCTGAACTTCAGTGTGCCGTTCGCATTCACGTCCCCCGCCCACATTCCAAACACTCCGCCTCCAAGATCTGCCATCGGTTCTGTTCCAAAGGCCTTTGACTGAGATGTCGTGAAGTCGTACAGCTCGCTGCTTGAGCTCAGCGTAACAACATTCGCGCTCATAATTGCCAGGTGATTGCGATGACGAATCACAATATAGTAGTCCCCTCCAGAAACGTCCGAGAACGCAAGCGGACTTGATCCATCGATATCCACAACCAAGCCGTCGCTCTTCACAAATCCCGCACGCCTCGCCACCACCGGTCCATCCGACGTCGATCGCAGATCTACCAGCATCCAGTCAACCACACCTGCCGGAACACTCGTCACACTCTCCGTCCCCGCGTAATTCCACGGCGAGGTGTTATAGGGCTGATCGAGCGGGATATAGCCGCCGCCGTTCAACGCCGTGCTCATACTGCCGTTGCTGTAGGGACCTTGCAGGAAGATCTTGGCATTGACAACAATTGCAGATGTTCCAAGTGGATGGTCAGCATCCGCTGCCGTCCATAAGGAGAACGAAGTAATGCCGTCCTTCGTGATGGTTTTTGCCGCGGTGTCCACGGCCCCACCCTGCCGTATCCACGTCACGCCGCCGTCGATCGATCTCCACAATTCCAGGGTGGAAGCATTTTGACTGTTAAGTTCATCATCCGAATATTCAAAAACAAGAGTTGCGTTCAGCCCGCTGTTTGTGGTTGGAACGATGTCGTAGTAACGCTTGATGGACTGGTTTCCGTTACCTGTCAGTGCCGTGCCGGAGGAGCGCATCACCGATGTTGAACCGGGCTCCGTTCCGCTCCAGCTTATCGTCGCACCGATCCCGCCGAAGTCGGATGACGTGGTACTGCCCGAGAGATCCACGGTCTTCTTGATCGCGCCGGTGAGCTTGCCTTGCTCACTGAGCGTGCCCCCCAGTGTGATGGTCGAGCTGCTCTCGATGCTCAAAGTAACCAACGACGCTATGGAGAGGTCTGTTGTCACACCGAAGTCGCCGGTTTCCGTTGACTTGGTTCCGGAACCGGATAGCACGAGATTCTTATACTGGACCGCAGGGACATTTTGGCTTGCTCCAAAGTACTCGAAAATCCCGTCAATTGCGGAGGGCAAACCGCTCGCCTCACCTTTGACGCGTATCGTCCCGGTGTTGTTGATCGTGCCGCTGTTGATCAGATTCTGGGCGGAGGAATGCGCTATCATCGACACGATGAAGAGCAGAACAAGCATTCCCCTGGCCAGAACCGGCGGCGATTCATAGATCGGCCCGTGCCGTCGACCGTGCGGAGATTTCCCTTGCGTCACCATCGGAAACCCTCTCCGATCCTTGATATGTACCATCGGATCATTCATAATGTTTGCCTATGTGCCCGTTTGGTCCGCATAGATGACCGGTTTTCGCCAAATTACTCTCAGTCTTCTGTTCACATTCATCAGACAACTCCAGACCACCTTCCCCAGACTATCCACCATCCGTTCCATACGTGTATCTGCCAATTCCCTTCTGCTTTCCGTATACTGCGTACTCACTACTCTTCACTCTCTACTCCTTCTACCCCTACCTCTCACTGTTCATTGTTAACTGTTAACGCTTCACTCTTCACCTTTCACTTCTAACTTTTCACCGCTTTTCCCCACCGGCCTCCGAAGAGACGAAGAAGGAGTCCCCGTCATGGAGGGATGAAACTCCGCCTCTTCGTGATGTCATGAGTCTGTTCATGTCATCTTCAGCCAATGAGTATTTCCTTCGTGTCCGCATATCCCGAGGTGAGCAGCCTCAGATCTGCCGACATCAGCCCGCCTACGCATACAGCGCTTCGGCGGGTGGGCCCGCCTACGCAAAGAGCGCTTCGGCGGGTGGACCCGCCTGCTCAAAGAGCGCTTCGGCGGGTGGACCCGCCTGCTCAAAGAGCGCTTCGGCGGGTTGGAGCAATGTTCAATCATGTCTCACCAGAACATGATATGTCATGAAACGCATTCATTTGTGTCCCATTCACATAATCTTCTGATCGCAACGTCGTTTCGATCGCCCGGTCCGGGAGGATGTCTCCCTCCGTTCGATGTTTCTCTTCGAACTGCGGATGACCCCATCAAGGGCGATATGTCATCGCGTGCTTTATGCATCATGAGTCCTCAAGGATGTCCGCCTCCACAACCTTCCGAAGGGTGTGGCGGAAGCGGGTAGAACCTTCGGAAGGTTTCTACGC
>Ga0208244_100750_pt1 | contig 25064 bp, 26 predicted proteins | sample SubbioCR12Aug_5A_FD_184828 | JGI IMG/M metagenome (GOLD analysis project Ga0208244, IMG submission 184828) | Serpentinite rock and fluid subsurface biosphere microbial communities from McLaughlin Reserve, California, USA - CR12Aug_5A (SPAdes) | ecosystem: Environmental > Terrestrial > Deep... | reverse complement strand
TTGGCGTCACCCGCGACCTGCCAGCCGGAGAGGTAGATTGCCTTCAGGCCGGCCTTGACCTGCTGCATGGCCTGGTTGCCGGTCAGGGCGCCCAGCGCGTTGACGAAGGGCTCGTTATTGACCAGGCTCCACAGTTTCTCGGCGCCGCGGCGGGCCAGGGTGTGCTCGATTTGCAGGGAACCACGCAGGCGGACGACATCTTCTGCGGTATAGCCACGCTTGATGTTCTTCCAGCGGGGATTCTCGGCCCAATCTTTTTTCAGCTTGGCAACTTCGAGTTCGTTGTTCATTCCAATCCTCTTCGTCTGTACTTTGGTAGGGTAAAAAAAACGGCCGCCGGGTATTGCCGGACGACACATGTTTCAGGAGGAAAGTATAGAGGGAATTTTGCGAAGCAACAATAAAAAAAGCAGTCTTATATATAATTAATTAACCAATATTAATCATATTGGTAAAAGAAAAATCCCGGAATATAAAAAGCGATTCATTTCGTGAAATGAGATGTCTGCTGCGATGCAGCAATAGTCGGTCCCGGCACACTGGCGAGTTGTTAAAGTAACGCTGTAGGAGAAATCAGCACACCATCCTCGTCGGCATACAGATAATGCCCGGGTACGAAGGTCGCGCCGCAGAAGCTCACGGCAATCTCCGCCTCGCCGACGTTTTTTTTGATGCTTTTCAGCGGATGGGTGTCGATTGCCAGGACGCCGATGTCCATGTCACCGATGGCACGCGAATCGCGGATGCAGCCATAGACGACAATGCCGGCCCAGCCGTTCTTCACGCCGAGCGCCGCCAATTGATCGCCGACCAGGGCACAGCGCAGACTGCCGCCACCGTCGACCACCAGCACGCGGCTTTCGCCGGGTGATTCGAGCGCCTTGCGCACCAGCGAGTTGTCCTCGAAGAGCTTCAGGGTGGCGATGCGGCCATGGAAGGCGGTGCTGCCGCCGTAGGAATTCAGCATGGGATCGAGCACGCGCAGTTCGCCGGTGCGCACGCGTTCTTCGTGTTTGTCGCAGAGATCGGCTGTTTGGTATTCCATTTCAAGCTCCAAAAAAGAAAACGGCGGCATTCTGGCCGCCGCCGCGTGACGCGTGGTGAATTCAGGCGACCGGCTCGGCCACCTCGTCGTACACCAGGGTTACCTTTCCCTCGGCATCCAGGTCGATGGTGACGCGGCCGCCATTGGCCAGCCGGCCGAACAACAACTCGTCGGCCAGCGCGGCGCGGATGGTGTCCTGGATCAGGCGGGCCATCGGGCGTGCGCCCATGAGCGGATCGAAGCCCTTTTCCGACAGCCAGTCCTTGAGCTTGTCGGTGAAGACGGCCTCGACCTTCTTTTCATGGAGCTGGGCCTCCAGTTGCATGAGGAACTTGTCCACCACGCGCAGGATGACCTCGCGGTCGAGCGCGGCGAAGGAAATAATGCTGTCGAGTCGGTTGCGAAATTCTGGGGAGAACATGCGCTTGATCTCGGCCATCTCGTCGCCTGCCGCGCGGGAATTCGAGAAGCCGATGCCGCCCTTCTGCAGCAATTCGGCGCCGGCGTTGGTGGTCATGACAATGACGACATTGCGGAAGTCTGTCTGGCGACCATTGTTGTCGGTCAGCGTGCCGTGATCCATCACCTGCAGCAGGATGTTGTAGATGTCCGGATGCGCCTTCTCGATCTCGTCGAGCAGCAGCACAGTATGCGGCTTCTTGGTTATGGCCTCGGTGAGCTGGCCGCCCTGATCAAAGCCGACGTAGCCGGGCGGTGCGCCGATCAAACGCGATACGGCATGCCGCTCCATATATTCGGACATGTCGAAACGCACCAGTTCGATTCCCATGCAGTAGGCGAGCTGGCGGGCGACCTCGGTCTTGCCGACGCCTGTCGGGCCGGAGAAGAGAAAGCAGCCGATCGGCTTGGTGGGACTGCCCAAGCCGGAACGCGACATCTTGATTGCCTTGGTCAACGCTTCGATGGCCTGGTCCTGGCCGAATACGACGGACTTCAGGTCGCGATCCAGGTTCTTTAGTGCGGCGCGATCATCCGATGACACATGTTGCGAAGGCACCCGGGCGATCTTGGCGACGGTCTCCTCGATCTCGGTCTTGCCAATGACCTTCTTCTGCTTCGATTTCGGCAGGATGCGCTGCGCCGCTCCCGCTTCGTCAATGACGTCGATAGCCTTGTCCGGCAAGTGGCGGTCACCGATATAGCGAGCCGATAGCTCTGCGGCGCTGGAAATGGCCTGCGCCGAATACTTTACGCCGTGGTGCTGCTCGAAACGTGTCTTGAGGCCCTTGAGGATCGATACGGTCTGTTCGACGGAGGGTTCGTTGACGTCGATTTTCTGGAAACGCCTGGACAGGGCGTGATCCTTTTCAAAAACGCCGCGATACTCAGTATAGGTGGTCGCACCGATGCACTTCATTTGACCGGAGGCGAGGGCCGGCTTGAGCAGGTTGGAGGCATCGAGGGTGCCGCCGGAGGCCGCGCCGGCGCCGATGAGGGTGTGGATCTCATCGATGAAGAGGATGGCGTTGTGATTCTCCACCAACTGCTTGAGCACCGCCTTGAGGCGCTGCTCGAAGTCACCGCGGTACTTGGTGCCGGCCAGAAGGGAGCCCATGTCCAGGGCGTAAATCTGGGCGTGGGCCAAAATTTCCGGGACACGACCCTCGACGATGCGCCGCGCCAGCCCTTCGGCAATTGCGGTCTTGCCAACGCCGGCTTCGCCAACCAGGAGCGGGTTGTTCTTGCGCCGGCGGCACAGCGTCTGTATGACGCGTTCAAGTTCCTTGTCACGGCCGATGAGAGGATCAATCTTTCCCATCAAGGCCTGGGCGTTGAGGTTTTGCGTGTAGTTCTCAAGCGCGCCTCCGGCCTGCTGGCCTTCCTGCTCCTGTTCCTGCTGTTCGCCCTCGGTTCGGGGCCCTGCCTGTGCGGGCGCCTTGGTGATGCCGTGCGATATGAAGTTGACCACGTCTAGCCGGGTAATACCCTGGCGCTGCAGGAAGTAAACAGCATGGGAATCCTTTTCGCCGAAGATGGCGACCAGGACGTTTGCACCGGTGACTTCCTTCTTGCCGGAGGATTGCACGTGAAGGATGGATCGCTGAATGACCCGCTGGAAGCCCAGCGTCGGCTGCGTGTCGATCTCGTCGCTGCCGGCGACTGTCGGCGTATGCTCGGCGATGAAGGCGATCAGTTCCTTGCGAAGTTCCTCGATATTGGCGGCGCAGGCGCGCAAAACCTCTGCAGCGGAGGGGTTGTCGAGCAATGCCAGCAAAAGATGCTCCACGGTGATGAACTCGTGTCGCTTCTGCCTTGCTTCGACAAAGGCCATGTGCAGACTGACTTCCAATTCCTGCGCAATCATCTCAAATTTCCTCCATCACACACGCCAGCGGATGCTGGTGCTCTCGGGCGTAGCCCACCACCAGTTCAACCTTGGTGGCGGCAACATCCCGCGGAAAGACGCCACACACGCCGACGCCCTCCCTGTGCACTTTGAGCATGATTCGCATCGCTTGTTCTCGATTCATGCCAAAAAAACTCTGCAACACAACAACGACAAACTCCATGGGAGTGTAATCGTCATTTAGCAGCAAAACCTTGAATAGCGGCGGCGGCTTGCTTTTGGTCCGCTCCGCTTCGAGCACGGATTCGCTCTGCTTGCGCGTAGCCATGGTTCAATTCTAATCAGAAATAACGAATCTGCAACACGATGCGAGCCAAGGTGATGCGTCACAAGCAGCAACAAGTAGCATGATGGCTCAAAAATGATTGCAATGCTTCGTGCCAAAAAGCCACAAATTGCTGTCATGCAACATGAGAAAACCAGGAAAAGCACTTGACGCGTTGTATTTGATTGGCGTAAAAATCCATGCGTATTTGCTACAAAGTCTATGCAATGCTGCCGGTTGGACGCTGTGTTTCTTCTTGATTCCTGCTTCACTTCCGTGGATGCCAAGTGCTTTAAAGCAAATATTCAGGTCGGGCATACGCTCGACCAAGACGTTCAACAAGAGGGAAAGAGCTTTATATGGCAACAGGTACTGTGAAGTGGTTCAACGACTCCAAGGGGTTCGGGTTCATCACGCCGGATGACGGCAGCGAGGATCTGTTCGCCCATTTCTCGGCGATCCAGATGGGTGGTTTCAAGACCCTCAAGGAGGGGCAGAAAGTCTCCTTCGAGGTAACGCAGGGTCCGAAAGGCAAGCAAGCCTCCAACATCCAGGCTGCCTGAGGCGGCTTGGGTCGGCTGCGGGCATGACCCAAGCCGGCGGTGAATTGCTCAATTGACAAAGCCCGACCCTTCTCGGGGTGCGGGCTTTCTTCTTTCCGCAGAGAGAAAAAGCCGGCTTGCGCCGGCCTTTGTGCTTGATTCTTCCGCGTTCAGCCCGTGCCGGCCCCCCATCCGGACTGCTCGACGAGGCGGAACAGATCGGCCTCCGTGATGATACCCAGCGGTTGACTGTTCTCCATGACGACGATGCGCCGGATACCATTGTTCATCATCTGCCGCGCGACTTGCGGCAGCGGCGTGTCGCGCGTGCAGGTGATGAGGTAGCGGTTGGCGATTTCGTCCACCGTCATGCTGCCGGGTGGGCGGTTGGGAACGATGATTTTCCGCAGCACGTCACGCTTGGTCATGATGCCCCACTCGCCTTCCGTGTTCGGTTCGACGAGTATGGCATTCAGGCCATGCTCGCGCATGACGTGCATGGCCGAATCCACCGTTTCCGCCCCGTTCACCATCTGGAAGGGGGACATGATGGCGCCGACACTGCGTTCCGCCGTCCTGGTGCTCATGATTACATCTTGGCGATCATTGCATTGCCGAAGCCGGAGCAGGAGACTTCCTTGGCGCCTTCCATCAGGCGCGCGAAGTCGTAGGTCACTGTCTTGTCGGCAATGGCGTCCTCCATCGAGCGGATGATGAGGTCTGCAGCTTCCTTCCAGCCCATGTGGCGCAGCATCATTTCGGCAGAGAGGATGAGCGAACCTGGGTTCACATAGTCCTTGCCGGCGTACTTTGGCGCGGTGCCGTGGGTGGCCTCGAAGCAGGCGTACTGGTCGGAGATGTTGGCGCCGGGGGCGATGCCGATGCCGCCGACCTGTGCCGCCAGGGCATCCGAGATGTAGTCGCCGTTCAGGTTCAGCGTGGCGATCACGTCGTATTCCGCCGGGCGCAGCAGGATCTGCTGCAGGAAGGCGTCGGCGATCATGTCCTTGATGACGATGTCGCGACCCGTCTTGGGGTTCTTCAGGGTGCACCAGGGGCCGCCGTCAAGCAGTTGGGCGCCGAACTCTTTCTGGGCCACTTCGTAGCTCCAGTCGCGGAAGGCGCCCTCGGTGTACTTCTGGATGTTGCCCTTGTGCACGATGGTCACCGACTTGCGGTCGTTGTCGATGGCGTACTTGATGGCGGCGCGCATCAGGCGCGAGGTGCCCTCGCGCGAAACCGGCTTGATGCCGATGCCGGAGGTGTTCGGGAAGCGGATCTTCTTGACCCCCATCTCGTCCTGCAGGAACTTGATGATCTTCTTGCAGTTGTCGGTTTCGGCGGCCCATTCAATGCCGGCGTAGATGTCTTCCGTATTTTCACGGTAGATCACCATGTCGACCTTGCTCGGATCCTTGAGCGGACTGGGTACGCCCTTGAAGTAGCGCACCGGGCGCACGCACTGGTAAAGGTCGAGTTCCTGGCGCAGGGCGACGTTGAGCGAGCGGATACCTCCACCGACAGGCGTGGTCATCGGTCCCTTGATGGAGACGGAGTACTCCTTGAGCAGGCTCAGCGTTTCCTCTGACAACCAGACATCGCCGCCGTACTTTTGCGTCGACTTCTCGCCGGCATACACTTCCATCCAGTGGATTTTCTTCTTCCCGCCGTAGGCTTTGGCCACCGCGGCGTCGACCACCTTGATCATCACCGGGGTGATGTCGACTCCGATACCATCGCCTTCTATATAGGGGATGATCGGATTGTCCGGTATCGGCTGGCCGGGGATGATTTTCTTGCCGTCTTGGGGAATCTTGATCAGAGAACTCGCGCCCATTGCAACTCCATCAGTAGAAGTGAGACAAAACGGACAGCGCGGCACTCCTGATGACGCGGGAGTCTGCAAATGACGCGGGACAGAACCTGGGGCAGACGCGCGTTGCAGTTGCCTTGCTGCTAACCGGAACTTGTGCAACCACGGACCGTTAGCCGGCCAAATAGCGAGATGACCGCGGCCCTGCATATAAATTATTATTATCCGCCATTCCGAAAATTTGTGCCAGTTTGCCCTCTGATTGCTCCTCAGCCTGATTTCCCGCTATTCTCCGCAGTGCAACATGATCGATAGGTGATGAAGAAATGGATATTCCATCCGGCGAGAATCCGGTCGCCCAGGCGATTGCCCAGACACTGATAGAAGGTTTCGACAAGCACTACCGATTGTTCCGGGAATCCAGCACCCAGGCCAAAGTACGGTTCGAGACAGGCAACTGGCTTGCGGCCCAGCGCGCCGTGCGCGAGCGCATTGCCTTTTATGATGAACGCGTCAATGAGACCGTTGGACTCTTGCAGGACAAGTATCACGCGGACAAGATCGATACCAATACTTGGCAGCTTGCCAAGCTTCTCTATATCGGCCTGCTCATCAACCACAAACAGCCAGAGCTAGCGGAAACATTTTTCAATTCGGTTTTCTGCAAGATCATGCACCGCACGTATTTCCACAACGATTTCATTTTCGTGCGCCCGGGTGTATCAACGGATTTCATCGAATCGGACCCGCCGGCCTATCGAAGCTATTATCCGAACAAGACCGGATTGCATCAGGTCATTCGAGACATCGTGGGCGATTTCGACTGGCAATGCCCATTTGCGGATTTGGAGCGGGACGTGGAAAGCGCCATCCGCGCGGTCGTGCTGCAGATGGGCGGCAGGCTGACGGCCGCCGAGGCGAATTTCCAGTTGCAGGTGCTGAACTCGGCCTTCTATCGAAACAAGGCAGCCTATATCGTAGGCAAGGCCATCAACGGGGATTATGAGTATCCGTTTGTCGTACCGATTCTGCACGATGCGCGAGGCCGCTTGTTCATTGACGCCGTCCTGCTCGATCCGGCGCAGATTCGAACGCTCTTCAGTCTCAGTCGCGCCTACTTCATGACGGACATGGAAGTGCCTTCCACCTTTGTGAAGTTCCTCTCAGGTTTGATGCCGCACAAGCCCGAAACGGAGCTCTACACCATGCTGGGCCTGGCCAAGCAGGGCAAGACCATGTTCTATCGGGATCTCATGCACCATCTGAAGCATTCGCAGGACGAATTCATCGTCGCCCCCGGCATACGGGGCCTGGTGATGACGGTGTTTACCCTGCCGTCATTCCCCTATGTCTTCAAGGTCATCAAGGATGTCTTTGCGCCACCCAAGGAAGTGGACCACGCTACCGTCAAAGCCAAGTACCTGCTGGTGAAACAGCACGATCGCGTCGGCCGCATGGCGGATACGCTGGAGTTTTCGGATGTTGCCTTGCCCAAGGCCCGCTTCAGTCAGAAACTCACCGAGGAATTGCGGCAAGAATGCCCATCGCTTCTGGAGGAGGATGAAAGCGACATCGTCATCAAGCATGTCTACATCGAACGGCGCATGAAGCCCCTGAATCTCTACCTGGATAGCGCCGATGATGAAAGGCGTGAACATGCCGTGAGGGAATATGGCAATGCGATCAAGGAGCTGGCCTATGCCAATATTTTCCCGGGAGACATGCTGTTCAAGAATTTCGGCGTGACGCGATTCGGGCGCGTGGTGTTCTACGATTACGACGAGATCGAATACATGACGGACTGCAATTTCCGACGTATCCCGGAAGCACCCAATCCCGAGGCGGAGATGTCGGGAGAACCCTGGTATTCCGTGGCGCGCACCGATGTTTTCCCGGAGGAGTTCGGCACCTTCCTGCTTGGCAACCCGGAGACGAGAAGGGTGTTCATGAAGCATCACGCCGATTTGCTGGAGCCCGAGTTCTGGCAGAAGACCAAGCAGAAAATCCTGGATGGTTTCGTTCCGGACTTCTTTCCGTACCCGGAGGAAGTGCGCTTCTGCAATCTGATGGCAAAGGATGCGGGGCGGGCAACGGAAGCCAAGGCGATCGAGACGGCGTGAGCCGCCTCGTCCTCTTCAACAAGCCCTACGGCGTTCTCAGCCAGTTCACGCCAGAAGCGGGACATCGCAGCCTCGCGGATTACATTTCCCTCCCCGGCATATATGCGGCCGGTCGCCTTGACGTCGACAGCGAGGGGCTGCTGATCCTGACTGAGGACGGCCGTCTGCAGAAGCGCATTGCCGATCCACAGCACAAACTGCCGAAGACCTACTGGGCGCAAGTCGAAGGCATGCCTGCTGACGAGGTGTTGCAAAGGCTCAGGAGTGGCGTGGGCCTGGGCGATTTCGTCAGCCGGCCCTGTGAAGTGATGCGCATCGACGAGCCGGCTGGTTTGTGGACGCGCGAGCCGCCGATCCGTCAGCGCAAGCATATCCCTGCCGTTTGGCTGGAGATCGTGTTGCGTGAAGGCAAGAACCGGCAGGTCAGGCGCATGACCGCCAGAGTGGGGCACCCAACCTTGCGCCTGGTGCGGACCTCCATTGGCCCATTTTCGCTGACGGGTCTGCAGCCGGGCGAGTGGCGTGAAGTGGAAGCGACGCTTGATTGACGTGCGTCAATGTGGCTTTCGTCAATGTTTCCAGAATCGAAGCTTGAACAAAACCACTGACCAGCTTGCAGCACACACGCCGGATGACGATGCTTAAATTGCACTGCGGACTTGTCGCAACTGTTTTCCTCGGCCAGACAGCGTTGATGATGCCGGCGGTCGCGCAGGAAAGTTATGCCATTGCCGGACTGGCGCCGCAGGCACGACCTGCAGGGGCGCCGGTCGTCGCTACATTTGAGAAGGCGTCTGATTGGTACGAAAAAACGCTCAGCGGGATTGGCAAACCCCATCCCCCTGGCTTGGGCTTTCTCGCCAGCCAGGGGGCCTGGTACACACCATTCATGCATCCGGGTATGCCCGTCCCCTATGATCTTCGCGGCTGGCATGCGCGTGGCCAGGCAGGCGTCAAGACACGGCAGGACGGGCAGCAATGAAACAGACAGTCGGCGCCGTCATGCTGCTCGTGCTCGTGGCGGTCGGTTTCGTCATGTGGATAGCCGCCGATATGGCGCCGCGTGCGGAATTCGTCCCTCATGTCGAACCGCTGCAAGCGGCAGAATCAGACTATCTGCGCACTGCCTACAGCCCATTGCATTTCCGTCCGGCGATCGTGACGGCGACGGATGGTCAGTGTCTGGCCTGCCATCGCGAGATCATCGAGGACAAGGTGCGTGCCCTATCCCCCGCCGGCCAGAAGGCCGAGTTGATGCGTGCCTGGTATCAGCAAACCCCTGCCTATGCCGGCGAACAGGACACTTTTCATAGACGCCATCTGGTCACGCCGCTGGCGAAACAATTGATGAGCATTCAGTGCAATACCTGCCACCAGGGCCACGATCCGCGCGAGGAGGCACAGGGCGCTGCGGCGGATTCGATGAAACAGGACGACACATCATTCACCCTGAGAAAACAGGTGAATCCGGAAACCACTTGCCTGAAGTGCCATGGCGAGTTTCCCTGGCAGTTGATGGGTCTGCCCGGCCCATGGGAGGAGCACAAGGCGGTATTCGGCAACAACTGTCTGACTTGTCATGCCGCGATTCGAACGAAGCGGCATGAGGTAACGTACCTGAATGCCGAGGCAATCGAGCAGGCCGGCAAGAACGATTCCGATACCTGCATCGGCTGCCATGGTGGGCGCAGTTGGTACCGCATCAGCTACCCTTACCCGCGTACGCCCTGGCCCGACATGCCGGCTGAAATCCCTGAATGGGCAAAAAGCCGTCCGACGCAGTCCGAGGCGCGCTTTCTCAAGCCGGCAGTGGCGCAAGGGGGCAAGCCATGAGCATCACAGAGCGCAAGACCGAGATCCTGCTGCTCAATCCGAATAGGCGCAGCTTCCTCAAGACAGCCGCGGCTGGCAGCGCGATCGCCGCAGCCGGCGGGCTGACGGAGCTGACTTTCGGCAGCAAGGATGCGCAGGCCCATGCCTACGAACCCTATCTGCGTGACGACGAGCTCACTACGGTGGTGACGAGCTGCGACCACAACTGCGGTTCGCGCCACATGCTGGTCGCGCACAAGAAAGGCGATGTCATCGTGCGGTTGTCGACGGACAACGGCGCTTACCAGGAAGGCGGCGCCTTCGGCTTCGAATCGGAACAGGTACCGCAACTGCGCGCCTGCCTGCGCGGTCGCGCCTATCGCGCCCGCATCTACTCGCCGGAGCGGCTGCTTTATCCGATGCTGCGTGTGGGCGCGCGTGGCGAGGGCAAGTTCAAGCGCGTGTCGTGGGATGAGGCCCTCGACCTCATCGCAAAGAAAATGGTCGAACTGAAGCAGAAATACGGCCCGACGGCAATTCTCGACCAGGCGTATGCCGGCACCTCCTACTGCGTACTGCACAAGTCGGATCAGATCGAGGGGCTGCTGGCGCGCTTTCTCGGCATGTTTGGCTGCCGCTCCAGTTCCTGGTCGGTGCCTTCCTATCAAGGCACGACCTTCTCCAGCCGCATGACCTTCGGCACCATCGAGGACGGTAACGAGGATGACGCTTTTGCCCACTCGAAGCTGATCATCATGTGGGGCTGGAACCCGGCCTATACCTTCCACGGCGGCAACACTTTCTACTACATGCGCATGGCCAAGCAGCGTGGCTGCAAGTTCGTCCTGGTCGATCCGCAATACACCGACTCGGCGGCGAGCTACGATGCCTGGTGGATTCCCATCAAGCCCAATACGGACGCCGCCATGCTGGCGGGCATGGCTCACCACATCTTCACCAATAAGCTGCAAGACCAGGCGTTCATCGACAAGTTCGTGCAGGGGATGGACGCCGGTACGCTACCGGACTGGGCCAAGGGCCGGGAAAGTTTCAAGGACTACATCCTTGGCAGGAACGACAAAACGCCGAAGTCACCTGAATGGGCCGAGCAGATTTGCGGCGTGAAGGCCGCGGATATCAGGAAGCTCGCGCAAATGTATGCGACGACCAAGCCGGCGGCACTGAAGGCTTCCTGGGCGCCTGGCCGCGCCGCCTACGGTGAGCAGTACAACCGTATGGCGGCGGCCGTGCAGGCGATGACCGGCAACATTGGCGTGCTCGGCGGTTGCGCAGAAGGCGTCGGCAAAGGCTGGCACGCCGAGAGTGTGGCCTATCCCTATGATGAGTACGCCAACGTCTGGTACGCCTCGATCAAGTCCGACCGTTGGGCGCACTGCGTGCTGAACTACCCCAACGTCAAGCGCGAGGAGATCGGCCTGTGGCCGCGCAGCGACAATCTCGACGGCGTGATTCCCAACATCAAGGCCATCTGGTGGCACGGCTCGGATTGGTTCAACCAGCTCACGAACGTCAACAAGGAAATCGAGGCGGCGAAGAAACTGGAGTTCATCGTCTGCCAGGATTCCACCATTACACCTTCGGGTCTGTGGGCCGATGTGTTGCTGCCCATCGCGACGCATTTCGAGCGGCATGGCGTGGCGCTGCCCTGGTACAAGGGCCATTACTACATCCATCGGCCCAAGGCGATCGAGCCGCTCGGCGAGTCGAAGACCGATTTTCAGGTGTTCACCGAACTGGCATACCGCCTCGAAAAGCTCGACCCGGCGCTCAAGGATTTCGGCAAGCGCTACAACCCGCGTGCAGAGCGCACTTATTTCAACAACCCGGACGCAGTCGACGAAGCCTATCTCGTGGCGTGGTGGAAGAAGGTGCAGAACAATCAGGGCGTGAATATGTCCTGGGAGGAGTTCAAGCGACGCGGCATTTACAAGTTCCGGTTCGACCAGCCGCTGGTCGCATTCCGCGAGCAGATCGAGCAGGGCAAGCCGTTCAATACGCCTTCCGGCAAGATCGAAATTCTTTCAACCACGTTGGCGCGAGTGACCGACTGGACCAAGACCCAGTACGGCTACCCCATTCCGGAAATCCCAAAATGGATCGAACCCTTCGAGTCGCTCAACCATCCGATGGCGAAGATCTATCCCTTCCACATGATCACGCCGCATCCGCGCTGGCGCACCCATTCCATTTTTCACAATATCCCCTGGCTGCGCGAGACCTACCAGCAGGAAATCACCCTCAATGCCGCGGACGCCAAGCGACTCGGCATCCGTACGGGCGATGTGGCCGAAGCGTGGAACGCGCGCGGCAGGATCGTGCTGCCCGCCTTCGTCACCGAGCGTTGCATGCCGGGCGTGGTGGTGGTGCACGAGGGCGCATGGATGGATCGCGACAGCAGCGGCACGGATCGTGCCGGCAACCCGGATTTCCTCACCCTCGATGAGCCCTCGCCTGCCGGCGCTTTTGCCTACAACACCATCCTGTGCAACGTGAAGAAGACGGCACTGGCTCACAAGCCGGGCTGGGATGTCCAGGCTACGACGCGCTCCCATGTTTTCCGCCGGGATTACTGACGTGGCGAAAAAACTCGACCGCGCGGAAGCCAAAAAGGCCCTGGAGCGCAAGGTTGCGCAAACCTATCGTCCGGTGAAGCCGAAGACACAACTCGGGTTCATTCACCACAACGTCGATTGCATCGGCTGCCGCGCCTGCGAGATCGCCTGCAAGGACAAGAACGGGCTACCGCCCGGGCCGCGCTTCCGGCGTGTCATGTACGTCGAGGGCGGCACTTTCCCGGACGTGTATGCCTACAAGGTCAACATGTCCTGCAACCACTGCGCCGATCCGGCCTGCCTGCCGACCTGTCCCTCGGGGGCGATCTGGAAGCGGGCCGACAACGGCGTGGTCGACATCGACTCGACGCTGTGCATCGGCTGCCGCCGCTGCGAGGCCGCCTGTCCCTACGGCGCGCCGCAGTGGGATCCAAAGGAACAGGTCGTCAAGAAGTGCAATATGTGCATCGACGAGCTGGAGGCCGGGCGCAAGCCCTACTGCGTCATGGCCTGCATGATGCGCGTGCTCGACATCGGCCCCATCGACGAGCTCGCCGCCGGTACCTGGAAGACGACCGCGCTGGGGCCGAACGAGAAACCCGTGAGACAGGTGAAGAACATGGCGAATCCGGAACTGACCGGCCCGTCCATCGTCTTCGTGCCGCACAGCAAGGGCAGAACATGACATCCACCCCCCTCAATCCCCCCTCGCGGGGGGAAGCCTGCGTGCTCGCTTCGCTCGTGTATTACGGGGCGCTTCGTGGTTACCGCTGGATGGATGCCGCCTCCGGCGGCGCACCGTCCGGCCTAGGGGCGGCCCGGCGGCCGGACTGCGTCCTATGAATCGCGAACTGGCGCAAGCCCTGGCCGAAGACGCCGAAGCGCTCGCGGCGCTGCACGACCGCGAACTGACGGCGGAAACGATTGCCGCCCTGCGCGAAGCCGGCTTTCCGGCGAACCTCGGCCTGCTGCCGGCCGGCGAATGTTCGCAGGAGGCCTGGCGGCTGATGGCTGCCGCGCTGGCAGAAACGCAGGCAGCCGATCTCGACCTGCTGGCGGCGGACTACGCGGCCATCTACCTCACCGGCGCCTACGGTGCCTCGCCCTGTGAATCGGTGTGGACCGACGACGACCATCTCGTCTGCCAGGACGCCATGTTTGATTTGCGCGAAATATATGCCGCGGCGGGACTGGCGGCGGCGGACTGGCGGCGACGACCGGACGACCATCTGGTGCTGCAGCTTCTCTTTCTTGCCCATGCCTTGCGGCGCCCGGGCGGACCGGATGAATTGCGCCGGCTGGCGGCGATGCTGGACGAGCACCTGCTGCGCTGGCTGCCGGATTTCGCCAACCGTGTCGCCGCACGCGCCGAGACGCCTTTCTTCGCCGTGCTGGGGAGACTGACTTTTGCCTGGTGCGAACAACTGCGCGGCCTCCTCGCGGAAAGCCTCGGCGAACCTCGGCCGACGCGCGAGGAGATCGAGGCCCGCCTCAGGCCGCAGCGGCGTGTCGAAGCCGTGCCGCTTGCCTACATGCCGGGTGCGGCGCCAAGCTGGTAAGCTTTCGCTCTGATGAAATTCCTGTCCCTTGTTTTCTTCCTGCTGCTGACGAGCGCCGCCGTGCTGGCTGCGCCGCCCATCGAACTGTCCGCCGGCATGCACCGCATCGAGGCCGAGGTGGCGAGCAACAACACCGAGCGCGCCAACGGCCTGATGAACCGGCCGTCGATGCCGATGCAGCGCGGCATGCTGTTCGTCTTCCCAGAGCCCGGCGTGCAGTGTTTCTGGATGAAGAACACCCTGATCCCCTTGAGCATCGCCTTCCTCGACGATGCCGGGAAGATCGTCCAGATCGCCGACATGCAGCCGCAGTCTCTCGACAACCACTGCTCGGCCAAGCCGGTGCGCTTTGCCCTGGAGATGAACGCCGGCTGGTTCAAAAGCCGCGGCCTCGCCGCCGGCGCGAAGATCACCGGCCTGGAAAAAGCGCCGCCCGGTCGCTGATTTCGCCGTGCTGTGCAGACTGACTTTTTTGCTCGCCGCCGCATTCCTTGCCGCGCTGCCCGCTCAGGCGCGCGACATCCGACTGTCCACCACCACCAGCACGGAAAGCTCCGGGCTGCTGAAAGTCCTGCTGCCAGTGTTCGAGAAGAAGCACGGCATCAGGGTGCATGTCATCTCGGTCGGCACCGGCAAGGCGCTCGAGCTGGGCAAGAACGGCGATGTCGATGTCGTGCTGGTGCATGCCCGCAGCGCGGAAGACAGATTCGTCGCCGACGGCCACGGCGTGAACCGCCGTGATGTCATGCACAACGATTTCATCCTGGTCGGGTCGCCGGAGGACGCGCTGGCCCTGCGCGGCACGCGGGACGTCATTGCCGCCTTCCGCAAGCTGGGCGAGGGGCGCGCCAGATTCATCTCGCGCGGTGACAATTCCGGCACGGACCTGATGGAGAAAGCCTGCTGGAAGCAGGCCGGTGTGACGCCGAAGGGCGCCTGGTTCGTCTCGGCCGGCCTCGGCATGGGCGAGGTGCTGACCATGGCCGGCGAGATGAAGGCCTACACTCTGAGCGACCGCGCCACCTTTGGCGCCTACCGCGCCAAGACAGGGCTGGAGATCCTCGTACAGGGTGATCCGAAAATGTTCAACCCCTACGGCATCATCGCCGTGAGCCCGAAGAAGTATCCCGACATCAATTACGACGGTGCGAAGAAGCTGATCGAGTGGATCACTTCACCGGAAGGGCAGAGTCTGATCGCCGGTTTCAAGGTGAACGGCGAGCAGCTGTTTTTCCCCTCCTACGGGAAATAGGCAACAAAAAACCGCAGCGACGGTTTCCCGTTGCTGCGGCTTCTTTCAGTTCGCTATCAGCCGGCGAAATTCTTCGCCGCGAAGTCCCAGTTGGCCAGGCTGGCGAGGAAGGTCTCGACGAACTTCGGCCGGGCATTCCGATAGTCGACGTAATAGGCATGCTCCCACACGTCGATGGTGAGCAGTGCCTTGTTATCGGTGGTGAGCGGGGTGGCGGCGTTGCTGGTATTCACGATGTCCACCGAGCCGTCCGGTTTCTTCACCAGCCAGGTCCAGCCGGAGCCGAAGTTGCCCACGGCGGAGGTCTGGAAGGCCTTCTTGAACTCGTCGAAGGAACCCCATTTCTTGTTGATGGCGTCGGCCAGGGCGCCGGCCGGAGCCCCGCCACCGTTCGGCTTCATGCTGCTCCAGAAGAAGGTGTGGTTCCACACTTGCGCGGAATTGTTGAAGATGCCGCCGGACGCCTTCCTGACGATATCCTCGAGGCTGGCATTCTCGAACTCGGTGCCCTTGATCAGGTTGTTCAGGTTGGTCACGTAGGCCTGGTGGTGCTTGCCATAGTGGTATTCGAAGGTTTCCTTGGAGATGTGCGGCGCGAGCGCATCCATCGCATAGGGAAGCGGCGCAAGGGTGTGTTCCATTTTGAGTCTCCGGTTTCAGTCAGGGTTGCGATCCCCGAGCATTTTAGTCGGGATAAATCCATTTGGCAATAATTGCATGTTCAATTATCACCCAGTCGGGTGACCTGCGCGTCGGCTTCGCCGGCGCCGAAAGTCAGATGCAATGCCTCGCCGGATGAAATCTGCGCGCTGGCACGGACGATGCTGCCATCTGCCTTGCGGACGAGACTGTAGCCGCGCTGGAGCACGGCTTGCGGATTGAGATGATCGAGGCTGGCGACGAGTTGTTCCATCCGGTTTCGCCGTCGGGAAAGTCCGTTCGAGGCTGACGCATACAGCCGTGCGGCGAGTTCATCCAGGTCGCGCCGCGCATGGCGCAGATCCGGGCGGCGCAGGGCGAAGCGGGCCTGAAGCCGCTGAAAGCCCGCGAAACTGAAACTGATTCGCTGGCGCAGACCGGCGTTGAGACGGGTGGCGAGGTGCGCCGTCTCCGCGCGCAAGCGGCCCAGGCGCTCGCCGGGATGAATCAGGCGGCGTCCCAGCAGGTCGATGCGCTGCATGCGTTCGTGCAGGCGACGCCGGATTTCCGTGCGCAGGGCGGTGGCGAGACGGAGCAGGTTGCTTTGCGCATCGACATAGCCCGCACTGACCAGTTCGGCGGCGGCGGTCGGCGTGGCGGCACGGCAGTCGGCGACGAGATCGGCGATGGTAGTGTCGGTCTCATGGCCGATTCCGGTGATGAGCGGAATCGGGCAGGCGTCGATGGCGCGGGCGACGACCTCTTCATTGAATGCCCACAGATCCTCGATGCTGCCGCCGCCGCGGACGACGAGGAGGACATTACAGTCACCGCGGCTTGCTGCAGTATGGATGGCATCGGCGATGCTGTCGGCGGCCCCGTCACCTTGGACCAGCGTTGGGTAAATGACAATCGGCAAATGCGGCGCGCGCCGTGCCAATGCAACGAGGGTATCGCGAAGGGCGGCTGCCTGTAGCGAAGTGACGATGCCGACCTGGCTTGGAAAGCGCGGTAACGGCAGTCTGCGCTCCGGGGCGAAAAGCCCCTCGCTTTCCAGTTTGGCGCCCAAGCGGGCGAAAGCCTCGAAAAGCGCACCAATTCCGGCGTGGCGCAAAGCTTCGACATTGAGTTGAAAGCCACCGCGTGCCTCGTACAGCGAGACAAGGGCCCGCGCCTCCACGAGCATGCCATCCTGTAGCCGAAAGGGCAGCAACTGGGCGCGACTGCGGAACATGACGCAATCGACTTGCGCGCTTTCATCTTTCAGGGCGAAGTAGATATGGCCGGATGCAGGACGTCGCAGATTGGAGATTTCTCCGCTTACCCAAAGCAGTGGAAAGCGGTTTTCAAGCGCATGGCGAGCCAGGCGGTTCAGCGCTGAAACGCTGAGTATTTCTTCGCTGGAGCCGCTCGAACGGTCTGTTTCTGCAAGCATCCGAGGATTCTAGCCGAAGCCCTCTATAACTTTGGTTATCTGATGGCCATCATGTCAGGCAGCTACTCTGACGCGCAAACATAATACATTGTTTATTAACAATAAATGTTGTAGCTTCATTTTGCATCGAAGTAAGAAAAAGTCTTACAGGAAGCCGACTTACTCAAAACACCCACGCTTAATTCACACACTTATCCACAACTTTTGTGGATAAAGAAAATGTCGTTTCATGCCGACACTGCGAAGCACTGGTTTCCTGTTTTTTCTTGCCGAAACAGGATCATCAATATAAAGTTCGCCGTTAATCAAAAAACAACGGGAGTCATGCGTGTTTGCCATCATCCAAGCTGCTGGCTGGCCCATCTGGCCGCTTTTGCTCGCCTCGATTCTCGCCGTCGCATTCATCATTGAAAGATCGATTGCGTTGCGTCGGAGCAAAGTTGTTCCTGCAGGCTTGTTACAGAGCATCGTGGCCGAATATCGCCAAAACGGCGCAAGCGAGGAAATGATTCTGCGCGTGGCCAGGCATTCGCCGCTGGGTCGCGTGTTGTCGGCGGGCCTGAACAACGTCAAGAGCACCCGCGAAGCGATGAAAGAGGCCATAGAGGAAGCGGGCCGCGGCGTGACCCATGATTTGGAGCGTTTCCTGACCAGCCTCGGCACCATTGCCTCCATCGCCCCACTAATGGGGTTGTTCGGCACCATCGTCGGCATGATCGAGATATTCGGAGCGCAGAGCCCTGCGACGGCGAACCCGCAGCAACTCGCCTCCGGCATTTCCATAGCCCTCTACAACGCGGGATTCGGCATCCTCATTGCCATACCGGCCATGATTTTCTACCGGCATTTCAGGGCACTGGTTGACGGCTTCGTCGTCGAGATGGAACAGCAGGCGGTCAAACTGGTCGAGATGGTACACGGTCAGCGCGTAGGTTGAGGCGGCCGGATATGAATTTTCAGCGAGGGCGTTTCCGGGAGGAGCCGGAGATCAATCTGATCCCGATGATCGATGTGTTGCTCGTCATCCTCATCTTCCTGATGATCACGACGACCTACTCGAAATACTCCGGCCTCGAGATCAATTTGCCTACCGCGGATGCCACGCAATCGCCAGACAAGCCAAATGAAATCAATGTCGTGGTGAGCGCGGCCGGAGATGTGATGGTCAACCGCGTAGCGGTGGGGGGTAAGGACATAGGTGCCATCGTTGTTGCGCTGCGTCGTGCCGGCGGCAGCGAAAAGGAACCGGTGGTGGTGATCAATGCGGATGCCAAGGCGGCGCACCAGAGCGTAATCGACGTCATGCAAGCGGCGCAGCAAGCCGGCTACAGCCACATTTCCTTTGCCACCCAGAATCCGCTACGTTGAAGAGGCCGCGGTAGTATCCTGCGCCACACGCTTGCGTGTGGCGTTTTTATTCCTGACTGGAAAGCCATGGGTTTAAAACAGTGGATTGTGCAGGGATGGCAGGTGCGGGGTATGCTCGCAACCTTACTGTTACCGGTGGCGCTGCTATTCGCTCTGGCGGTCAAATTCCGCCGGCTGGCGTATCGTCTGGGCTGGTTGGCATCCGTCAAATTGCCCGTGCCCGTGGTGATAGTAGGCAATATCACAGCCGGTGGCAGCGGAAAGACGCCCCTGGTGCTGTATCTGGTGCAGGAACTGTCCAGGCGCGGCTGGAGGCCAGGCATTGTCAGCCGGGGTTACGGTGGCGCTGCGCAGAGTGTCCAAGCGGTGTCTGCTGCCAGCGACGTTACGCTGGTCGGAGATGAGCCGTTGCTGCTGGCACGCCGCTCGGGCTGCCCGGTTTTCGTCGGGCTTGATCGTGTCGCAGCGGCACAGGCGCTCTTGTCGGCACATGCAAACTGCAACGTGCTGATCTCTGACGATGGATTGCAGCACTTGCACCTGGCGCGCGATGTCGAGATCGTCGTAGTTGACGAACGCGGCATTGGCAACGGTTGGCCGCTACCGGCTGGCCCCTTGCGCGAATGCCCGGAACGCATTGCGGAAGTGCATGCCTTGGTACGCAACGGCGATGTGTCCGCGCCGCCTGGGATAATACCGAAGCGCGTATTCAACATGCGCCTTGCCGGGGAACGCTTCTGCAATCTGCATGATCCGCAACGCACCTGTGGGGCTGCTGATTTATGCGGCCTGCGACTGCATGCGCTTGCCGGTATCGGCAATCCGGCACGCTTCTTCCGCCAGCTTGAGGGAATGGGCCTGCAGGTCGAGGCGCACGCCTTTCCCGATCATCATGTCTTTCAAGCGCCAGATCTCGTGTTTGCCGGTGCCGATGCCATCCTGATGACCGAGAAAGATGCGGTAAAATGCCAAGCCTTTGCGCCGCCGGAAACTTGGGTGCTTCCGGTCGAGGCGCAGCTGAATTCCGATCTTGCACAATGGCTGGTGGAGATAATCAATGGATGCCAGGCTGCTTGAAATACTCGTCTGTCCGGTCTGCAAGGGACCGCTCGATTTCCGCAAGGCAAGCCTGGAACTGGTTTGCAAGGCGTGCAAGCTGGCCTATCCGGTGCGTGACGATATCCCGGTGATGCTGGAGGAAGAGGCACGTCAGTTGAGCCACGAGGAAGCGGCGGGCTGAGCGTCCGGCGCAGGTGGAGGAGGACACGGTGTCGTTCAAGGTTGTCATCCCCGCCCGATATGCCTCCAGCCGACTTCCCGGCAAGCCGCTGGCTGATATCGCCGGCAAGCCCATGGTGGTGAGAGTTGCCGAGCGCGTTGCAAATAGCGCAGCCGCAGAAATACTGGTTGCTACCGATCACGAAGAAATCGTGACCGCTGTTGTGCGACACGGTTATCGCGCCGTGATGACCCGAGCCGACCATGTCAGCGGAACGGATCGCATTGCAGAAGTCGCGGAGCAATGTGCCTGGAGCGACGATACTGTCGTGGTCAATGTCCAGGGTGATGAACCTCTAATCGAACCAGACCTTATCAATAAGGTGGCGCTGGAATTGGCGTCCGACACCATGGCCGTAGTGGCCACCGCCTGTCATCCCATCGGTTCGATCGAGGAGTTTCTCAATCCCAATGTGGTCAAGGTGGTGCGTAACGCACACGGCCATGCCCTCTACTTTAGCCGCGCCCCGATTCCTTGGCCGCGCGACGCCTTTTCCGTCGGCCAGGACCGCTTGCCGGAAGGCTTGTGCGCCATGCGGCATATCGGCATCTATGCCTACCGGGTTGGCTTCCTGCGCCGATATGGCGCGCTTGCGCCATCTCAGCACGAAATGAGCGAGTCGCTGGAACAGTTGCGTGTGCTCTGGCACGGTTTTCGGATATGCGTTTCAGAAGTCGAGAAGGCCCCAGAACCGGGAATTGATACAGATGAGGACCTCAGCCGTATACGTTGTAAGTTTGACGTAAGGTGAGTTTAGCGGTACCTTTGCGAACTCGGAAAAAACCGAGAAATCATATAGTTAGATAAATTATCCTTGGGAGGGTAGTCATGAAATTAATCCTGCTAGGCGCGCCCGGCGCTGGCAAGGGAACGCAGGCTGCGTTCATAACAGAGAAGTACGGCATTCCCCAGATTTCCACAGGTGACATGCTGCGCGCCGCCGTCAAGGCAGGCACGCCGCTTGGGCTGGAGGCGAAAAAGGTGATGGATGCCGGACAACTGGTCTCGGATGAGATCATTCTTGGCTTGATAAAGGAAAGGCTCAAGCAGCCCGACTGTGCAAACGGTTTCCTGTTCGACGGTTTCCCGCGCACGATTCCACAGGCTGAGGCCTTGCGCACGCAGGGAGTCGATCTGGACTACGTACTCGAGATCGATGTTCCCGATGAGGAAATCATCAAGCGCATGAGCGGCCGACGCGTGCATCTTGCATCGGGGCGCACCTATCACGTGACCTTCAATCCGCCAAAAGTCGATGGCAAGGACGATGCAACGGGAGAGGCTCTTGTCCAGCGCGAGGACGACAAGGAAGAAACAGTGCGTAAGCGCCTGGACGTCTACCACAGCCAGACCAAACCCTTGGTCGAGTTTTACTCGAAGTGGGCAGCAGCAGGCGATCAAAAGGCGCCGAAATACCGCAAGATTGCCGGCGTTGGCTCGCTTGACAGCATCAAGAACGCCCTGTTCTCAGCCTTGGCCTAAAGCCTGTCAGGCATAATTCTTATTGTAAATGGTATAATGCGAGGTTATGGGTATGAAAAATGCCTTTTATGCACAATCCGGCGGCGTGACCGCCGTCATCAACGCATCTGCGTGCGGCGTGATCGAGACTGCTCGCAAGCACAAGGGCAAGATCGGCAAGGTATATGCGGGCCGCAATGGCATTATCGGCGCGCTGACAGAAGATCTGATCGATACCAGCAAGGAATCCGCCAAGGCCATCGCTGCGTTGCGTCATACGCCTGCCGGTGCTTTCGGCTCCTGCCGCTACAAGCTGAAGGGCATCGAGGAACACCGCGCCCAGTACGAGCGCCTGATCGAAGTGTTCAAGGCACACAACATCGGCTACTTCTTTTATAACGGGGGGGGCGATTCCGCGGATACCTGCCTCAAGGTGTCCCAGTTGTCCGAAAGTATGGGCTACCCCATCGTCGCCGTGCACGTACCGAAAACCGTCGATAACGATCTGCCGATTACGGACAACTGCCCGGGTTTCGGCTCGGTGGCCAAATACATAGCCGTTTCGACACTCGAAGCTACATTCGATGTCGCCTCGATGGCGAAAACCTCCACCAAGGTGTTTGTGCTCGAAGTGATGGGACGTCACGCCGGATGGATCGCAGCGGCTGGCGGAATGGCGGCGACAAAGGATATGGATCTGCCGATCGTCATTCTGTTTCCCGAAATCGCCTTCGACCAGAAAAAGTTTCTTGCCAGGATTGAAGGGATGGTCAAGAAGCACGGCTATTGCACGGTGGTCGTGTCCGAGGGCGTCAAGGGCACCGACGGCAAGTTCCTCTCCGATCAGGGGCTGCGCGATGCTTTCGGCCATGCGCAGCTGGGCGGCGTGGCGCCAGTCATCGCCAGCATCGTCAAGGAGAACCTCGGTCTCAAGTACCACTGGGGCGTGGCCGACTACCTGCAGCGCGCCGCGCGCCACATCGCCTCGAAGAGCGACGTCGCGCAGGCTTATGCGACGGGCAAGGCGGCGGTGGAACTGGCCCTCAAGGGACGCAACTCCGTCATGCCGGCGATCAAGCGTGTTTCCAACAAGCCGTATAAATGGACGATTGAAGTGGCAGAGCTGAAAAACGTGGCGAACAAGGAAAAATTCATGCCGCGAGATTTCATTACCCGGGACGGTTTCGGTATTACCGAAAAGTGTCGCCAGTACCTGGCACCGCTGATCCAGGGTGAGGACTATCCGCCATACAAGAATGGCTTGCCACAATATGTGCGTTTGAAGAATGTAGGTGTGAAGAAGAAGCTGGGCAAGTTCAATATCTGAGAAGAAGATATCGCTCGGCGCTCTGGCGCCGGGTGCAAAGCAGGCAGGCAGTTAGGGAGGCGGCGCCGGCCGTCGGTATTGATTTGATAGAGGAGGAGTAAATGTCAGAAGGTCTGATTTTCGCGCTCGTCTGCGCCATCGTGGCTATCGCCTACGGTGCCTGGCAGACGAGCTGGATTGTCGCGCAGCCTGCGGGTAACGACCGTATGCGCCAGATCGCCGCAGCGATCCAGGAGGGGGCGCAGGCCTATCTCAACCGTCAGTACACCACCATTGCCATTGTCGGCGCGGTGCTGTTTCTGGTTATTGGCCTGGTTCCCAAGCTGGGTTGGACTACCGCATTCGGCTTCCTGATCGGTGCTGTGCTGTCGGGGGCGGCCGGCTACATCGGCATGAACGTTTCGGTTCGCGCCAACGTTCGCACAGCCGAAGCTGCCCGCAACGGCATCGGCCCGGCGCTGGACGTCGCCTTCAAGGGCGGCGCCATCACCGGAATGCTGGTGGTCGGCCTTGGCCTGCTCGGCGTGGCCGGCTACTACGCCTTCCTCAAGGCCAATGCCCCGGCAGATGCAGCCATCGACCACATCATCCATCCGCTCATCGGCTTGGGCTTCGGTTCATCGCTGATCTCAATTTTTGCCCGACTCGGTGGTGGCATCTTCACCAAGGGCGCCGACGTCGGCGCAGACCTGGTGGGCAAGGTGGAAGCGGGCATTCCGGAGGATGATCCGCGCAACCCGGCCGTGATTGCCGACAACGTTGGCGACAACGTCGGCGACTGCGCCGGCATGGCGGCAGACCTGTTCGAGACCTATGCGGTGACGACGGTGGCGACCATGCTGCTCGGCGCCCTGATGCTGAAAGCCAACGCGGAGGCCGCGGTGATTTATCCGCTGGCGCTGGGTGGTTTTTCCATCATCGCCTCGATCATCGGCGTTTTCTTCGTCAAGGCGCGCGAAGGCGGCAAGATCATGAATGCCCTCTACCGCGGCCTGATCGTCGCCGGCGTTCTGGCACTGATTTTCTACTATCCGCTGACCGCCTACTTCATGCCCGACAATGCGCTCAACGAGGTGCTGAAGATCGAGGGCGGTGCAGTCATGCGGCTTTACGCCTGCGCAGTGATCGGCCTCATCCTCACCGGTGCCATGGTGGTGATCACCGAGTACTACACCGGCACGGACTTCAATCCGGTGAAGCACATCGCTGAAGCGTCTACCACCGGCCACGGCACCAACATCATCGCCGGCCTCGGTGTGTCGATGAAGTCCACTGCCTGGCCTGTGATGGTCGTCTGCCTGGCAATCTGGACGGCCCACACGCTGGGCGGGCTCTACGGCATCGCCATCGCTGCAACGTCCATGCTGTCCATGTCTGGAATTATCGTCGCCCTGGACGCCTACGGCCCCATCACCGATAACGCCGGTGGCATCGCCGAGATGGCGGAACTACCTAAGGAAGTGCGCAACGTCACGGATCCCCTGGATGCGGTTGGCAACACCACCAAGGCGGTGACCAAGGGCTACGCGATTGGCTCTGCCGCGCTTGCCGCGCTGGTGCTGTTCGCCGACTACACGCATGCACTCGAGTCGGCCGGCAAAGTGCTGACCTTCGATCTGTCCAACCACATGGTCATCATCGGTCTCTTCATCGGCGGCCTAATCCCCTACCTCTTCAGTGCCATGGCGATGGAAGCGGTCGGCCGTTCCGCTGGTGCGGTGGTGATCGAGGTGCGTCGCCAGTTCAAGGAAATTCCCGGCATCATGGAAGGAACAGCCAAGCCGGAATATGGTACCTGCGTGGACATGCTGACCAAGGCCGCCATCAAGGAGATGATGATCCCCTCGCTGCTGCCGGTGCTTGTGCCTGTTCTGGTCGGCGCGCTGCTCGGTCCTCAGGCGCTTGGTGGCGTGCTGGTCGGCACCATCGTGACTGGCCTCTTCGTGGCCATCTCCATGACCACCGGCGGTGGTGCCTGGGACAATGCCAAGAAGTACATCGAGGATGGGCACTTCGGCGGCAAGGGTTCCGAGGCCCACAAGGCGGCGGTCACCGGCGACACCGTGGGCGATCCGTACAAGGATACGGCGGGCCCGGCGGTGAACCCGCTGATCAAGATCATCAACATCGTTGCACTGCTGATCGTTCCGCTGATCGCATAAGGGCACTTGCTGCAAAATGACGGGCAACCTGCGGGTTGCCCGTT
>Ga0208244_100749_pt1 | contig 25125 bp, 26 predicted proteins | sample SubbioCR12Aug_5A_FD_184828 | JGI IMG/M metagenome (GOLD analysis project Ga0208244, IMG submission 184828) | Serpentinite rock and fluid subsurface biosphere microbial communities from McLaughlin Reserve, California, USA - CR12Aug_5A (SPAdes) | ecosystem: Environmental > Terrestrial > Deep... | reverse complement strand
CAAGAACCTGACTGAATGGCTGATTGAATACAACTTTAATCGACCTCACCAAACCTTAAATTACCAAACCCCTATTGAATTCCATTTCCAACATCAAAAAGTGTTACCGATGTGCCCGTCAAGCGCAACGCCTTGACCTGTCTGAAAAGACAAATCGTTGATATTATCTGGTCAATGTTAAAAGAGAAGCGCGCCTATTATCCTTGACTTTCAAGACTAGCTGTGGACAACGAAAGTTGACATAGAGTATCTTTCCTTTTTGCCCGCCTGCTTGGGCTTCGCCCAGATTTTTTTCGGCGGGAATTTATCGTTTATATTTAGTCGCCCTTGTCCCACCACGCCCAACGCGGGCGACACAAAGGAACTCCCTTATTGAATTTTCAAACTGATTAACAAAAATCCGCCGGCATGGGTTAGCACACCGACGGATTTTTACACCCGACGATTGACTGCTAACCCAGCCATTCATTTTATAATTTTACTACTTCTTTATTTCTTTTTCAATATCTTTAATTTCTTTACCGATAAATTTTTCGGAAATTTTCAAAGCTTTTTTTAATTCATCACATATTTTCTTTTCTCTATCACTTAAATCAGGCTTCCCATCCAGTTTGGCTACCTGCTCCTCTGTTTCCTCTTTTAATGCCTTGAATGCTTGATGTAAGGATTGCTCAGCTTCCTTGGTTTCTTTGCGAATTTTCTTTCTGAAAGACGAAAATTTATGCCAGCCGTACCAAATGAGCGCGAGTAAAACGATAATCAGAGCAATGAGGGGAATAATAATAGCAAGAAATGTTACTGCCCGAGTTCCTATCTTCAAAATTGCCGGCTGCTCAACAACAATAGTTGTTTTTTCCGTTGGCTTGCTTCTCGCGCCTCTCGCATCAATCACTTCAGCCCATAATTTATAAATGCCGTCTTTCAATTTTTCTTCGGCCACAAAAGTAAAGTTTCCGCCATCGTCGCTTTTAACGATCTGGCTCTGCGGTTCATCTTTTTCTTTTTGAAGCCAAATCACCGCTTGGGCGTTCGGGTAAGTTGTTCCTTTGACTATCAAAACCTCTCCGCTTGCGAGCGTTTTGGGATAATCGGTAATTGTCGGCGATTTCAGCGCTTCAATAGTGAATTCGGCGGAATTTGCCAAGGAATTACCAGCTTTATCAAAAACTTTTGCAATAAGCGTGTGTTTGCCCGGACCCAAAGCCGGCGTTTCAAACACACCGCTTCCGTCGTCTCGCCATGCCTGCGAACTGCCATCGTCAATTTGAACTTCATAATAATCTACGCCGGAAGTTTCGTCGCGAGAGTCAAAGATAAATTTAACCCTTGGATCGGTGGGGTCTTTGCGTTCAATTTCTCTTATATCAAATCTACTCGGTTTTTCTGTATCAATCTGAAAGCGGAAATGAGAAATTCCGCCCCAGCCGGCGTTATTTTGCAAACGAACATGGAAGTACCAAATACCGTCAGCCAAATCTGGCAACTCTCGCGAATTAACAGCGGGGATATAGATTACGGTTGGAACGGCATTGGGAATTTTACCCACAAGCAAACGAACTCCAGTTATGCCAGAGGATAATGGCCAAGTAAATTTTGCATCGTTCACTGCGTACCATTTATTAGGGTCTGGGTGAGTGGGCGATGATATCTGAGGCGCGGCCGGCGTTCTAACCACTGCTGGCGGAGTTTCCGCTTCAGGCGCGGCCGGCCCCGCGATGCCAAGCGAAAAGGAAGCGTTTCCCAAACTTGCTAAAATATTCGTGCCTTGCCCATCGTTTGCCAAGACCGCGCCGGAAGAAAAAGTTAGCGGAGCATTACCAGCCGCTTTAGCTCTAAAAGTGATAGTAATAGCTTTCCCGCTTGAGCCGATAAAACCGGGGTTCAAAACAATGCCTTCAAAATTTACCGTGCCGGCGGTGTTGGAAAATGTCGGCTCTTGCACCCACAAACTGAAAATGGAACCGGTTTTTGAAAGCGATGTTACCTCTAACTTATCGCTTGGAAATGAAATCACTCCCGAGGCGGCATTCATCGACTAATCGGCGCTTGAGACATACACGCTTACCGAAAAAGTTGCGCCAACCGCGTGCGACCCGGAAGAAGGAGAAAAATACAGCGAAGCCGCCGAAGCGGTCTTCGCTCCACTAAATAACACTAATACCAAACCAATTGACACTAATAATTTTTTAAGGAAAGGTTTCCGATCGTTTGTATAGATGATACGGCTAACAAATAATTTGGGCGAAGCGAAATTTATAAAATATGCCAATTCATATTCGCCGTTTCTAAGATAGTCGTAAATTCGTTTTATTTCATCTCTACCGACAAACTTCTCGGCCTTGGTTTCAACAATGATTTTTTCATCAACAATAAAATCAGGACGATATAATCCTATATATTTACCGTCTTTAGGAGAATAAATCTTTATCGCCTTTTCTTTTTCAAATGGAACTTTTCTCCGTTTTAACTCTTCGGCAAATGCTTCTTGATATAATTTTTCTTTGTGCCCGGTCCCGAAATCTTTGCGGACTTCAATAGCTGCGCCATGCACAGCATAGGATAAATCTTTATGCAATAAATTTTGAACCAATCGTTTTACCATTTAGTGTCTATTAGTGCTAATATTGGTGTAAATTAGTGGGTTATATTAACGGATTAATACTTTTCTCCATAAAATTCTCCAGATAAAATACACAATCGCTATTACTAATATTATTATAGCGAGAATCAAATAATTTTTATACCAAACAGCTGGTTTTTGCGCCGGTAAAGTTACAATTCTCTCGTTACCGCTTTTATCAATTGCTTTTACGATAATTTCCTCATCCAAATTTTGGTTTTTCAAAAGATAGGGGCTTTCGGCAATTACGCATTGTCTTTTACCTTCGCATATCTCGTAATGGTCAATACCCGAACCTTTATCCTGCGTTGCAAAAACCAAAAACCATTTTCCTTCAAAAATAGCGGAGTCAGCCGCAATTTGCGGCGCAAACTCCTCTGGCAAATCGTGGTCTTGCTTTGCCGCTGGCATCTGTACCGTTGATTTTGCCATTTCGCGCACGGTAAAATTGAAATTAGAAATAGTAAGCGGAGCTTCCGTTCCTTGCCCGTCATTTCGCAGCGCTTTTACTTCGCCGAATTTAATCGCGCCACTACCTTCTTTTTTGGCTAAAAAAGTGATTGAGAAAATTAATCCTTGGCCGTCATTATATCCGCCGGGGACAATCCCGGAAAAAACAATCTGGCCGGATTCAATTTTCGGTTTTTCTATCCAGAAATTAATTATTGAATTGCCATCATTTACTTTTTTTACTTCCAAAAGATCCTGCGGAAAGGTGATTTTGCCTTCAATCGCATTTATACTCTCTTCATCAGTATTGATAAAAACGCCGACTTCAAATAACTGATTTGCTTTTATCTCTTGGGTCTTTGTGTCAAAAGAAACTTCCGCCGCGATAACAGGCGCAGCAACAAACGACAAAAGACAAGCGACAAGAATGATTTTTATTTTTTGAATTTTGGTCATTGGAATTTGCCTGCCCCGTAGGGAACCGAAGGTTCTCCTTCGGGGTTTGAAAATTGGAAATTAAAAATTGAAAATTCCATTTTCGTAAAGCGAAATATGGCTATCCCGTCCAATAAAACGCCATAATACTAAAATCAATCAAATCAACCTTTCCATCGCCGTTCAATCGCTCCGCTTCTTTTAATTTAAATTCGGCGCTAATCGGCCTTTTATACCAATAAGCGGCAATGGAAAAATCAATCAAATTTACCCGGCAGTCATTATTTAAATCTGCTTTTGGCGGACATTTTGTCGGCTGGGCAAAAACGGTTTTTGTGCCAACAAAAAAACTTACAGCTTTACTAAAAGAGCTGATTGCGCCGTCTTTGGCCGCTTTTGATTTGGTAAAATGCTGTCCCATTTCAAGAACCGATGAATCAAAGTTGTATAAATACACTCCGTCTTTGTCCGATTGTACTTTATTAAAAAATTCCTCTTCGGAGCTAACTGAAATTGTAATTTCGCCGCCTGGGACGCTCTGCCCGAAAATCGCGATATTATCGCCGCATTTCACTTCACTTTTATCTACATCAATAGTCGGTGCAATAAAAATGCCGCTGATTTGAGTAGTGGCGCCGGAAGTTACGCTGACAGGAAAAGTTAAAAGAGAAGAGCGATTGCCTTTATTATCTTCGGAATAAACGCTGAAAATATAGTTGCCACCGGTAAGTCCGCTGATATTGACGGAGAAATTAGCGTTAGCGTCCGCGATGGTGGTCGCGACAATCTGCGCGTCTTTAAGAAGCGTTATCGTGCTTTTCGGATACGCTCGGCCGTTAAAAATAGCGCTGGTCGCGGGGGCGATATATCCGCCGCCGCCTCCGCCTCCACCACCACCTCCTCCTCCGCCTCCGCCGGAAGTGCAAGCTGAAGTAACAAAAGTGCAGCTGGAGCTACAGCTTAAGGTGCCGCCGGTATAGCCCTGGCTTATACAGCTTGCCCCGGCCAAATCGACACCGTCGCATTGTTCGCCCGATTCTTTAATATTGTTCCCGCACAAAGTAAGAATTTCAATTCTGAAATTAGTTGCCCCGGCAGCCAGCGCGCCTCGCGGCGTAAAATTCAAAACGCAAAATAAAAAAACTAAAAAAAGAAGCAAAAGCCGCGAGAGGTTAATTTTTCTTGCCCCGTAGGGTCGCGCAGCGACTCCTTCGGGGGATTTTGCATTCTCATTTTGCATTTTGATTTTTATATGAAATTCAACTGGCTGTTACCGTCAGCACCATATTAATATTATAGTCGCTCGCGGCCGGCTGTTCTGCTGGAATCTTTTGGCTGATGCTGACTCCTTGTAATGTCCAATCGCCAATGTCATCGGAAGCCGCGGTCGCGGTCAGTAAAGTAATAGTATTGGTAACACCTTCGTTAAAAGCGGCGGATGAACCTTTGGAAATATTGGCTGTAGAGCAGCTGTCGCATTGTCCTATCGCCAAAGTGGCGACAGACGGGTCAACCGTCATCTGTCCGCCCACACTGTCGCCCGCGTCGCTGCCGTCCGTGCAACCCGAGCCGGTCGGGTCGTTAAAGTCATAATCCGTGCCCGCGCTATCCCAGACATTGGTCGTCGCCTGCGCCGCCAAAGTCAAAGTCCAGCCATTATTGGCGCCGTTATTGTTGTTGACATAAATCTGTTGAGAGGCAGTGCCAAAAGAGCCGGTTTTGGTTTGGCAGGTAAAACTAAAAGTTGCCGCGCTCATTGCCATGGTCGGGCTGGATACTGGAACATAACTGGCATCAACGATGTCAGTAGTAATAGTTCCGCCTGCTCCAGCGGCTGTGGCGCAAATTTTGTAGTTGCTGGCGGCATTATATGCCGTTTCATTGCCGACATGGGCATTGCTAGCGGCTGACATTGAAAGTAGAGTATCATCGTAAGTGGGTGTGCAGCTTTGGTCGCCAGCCACATACGCTACTGTTGGAGCAGCGCCGGAAGGAATCGAGATGCAGGCGCTCTGAGAATATGAACCGCTTTGCTGAACATGCGCGTTGCTTGTGCCGGATAATTTCAATACGGTTGTATAAGAGCCAGAGCAGGAATTGCTAAGGTCGGTTACGCCCCCACAGCAAACAACATTATTAGCGTAAGCCGCCGTCGATTGGCTAGGTAATTCAGCGTGAGCGTTCCCAGAGCCGGACATCCGTAAAATAACAACGCTCGGACTTGTGCAGGCGGCGGCGGTTGTCACCGAACAGGAAAGCGTGCCGGCAAAAGCAGTGCCCACAAAAAATATCCCCGATGCCAACAAAATTAAAAAAAATATAAACAGAGCTGACCAATTTTTAGCGGAAAATATTTTCATTGGACAAATAATAACTAATCACTGGATTGAAAACGGAACTTCTTTCAAAATATATTGACCGGAGCGGCATTCACTCAAAGTGAGTTCGGCGCACTGGTCCGAACTAGCGGTCTTAACTATAACGAAATCGCCGACGCCAAAATACGATGCCGAATGCGCGGACTCGTTACCTTTGCCCACAAAAGTATTTACGAAAAGCGCTCCGTCTAACACCCGATAAATCACTAAACCTCTCGCTTCGTTTGAAGTATCGGAAAGGATAATAGTATCGGGCAAGGCAATGGTTGGATTATCGGTCGCCGGCATATTATCCGGGATGCCATTGGCGGAAAGAGGGAGAGGGAAAAACCACCTTAAGGCACTAAATATGGCAAGATTGCCTGCGTTACTATCCGCGAAGGAGGAGTCGCCGGCAAAAAAAGGAACATCAACGGCGTCAGAGGCGGCTATAACCAGCGAGCTTGAAAATAAAAATCCGCTGATAATCAACAAAATCAGAAATGTATTCAGATTTTTTTGAAAAAGTTTCCTTCGCATAATTTTTTACCACCATTCCAAAGTGCTCCCCGCCTTGCAAGTAATAGCGGAACTCGCGACTTCAGACGCGAACCGCACCACCACTGTGCCGTTTGCCGACGGCAAAATCGTGCCCTCAATAACGGCAATGTTGCCGGCCGTAAGCGAGCTTGCGTTTGACGCGGCGGGAATACCGTAGGCAGTGGCAAAGTTTGTGGTTATAGTGGTTGCCGTAAGCGTGTAAGTAGATTTATACGCCATGTTAGTTGCTGTCGGACCGTTGAGCGTCCAGCGCGAGCCGGTGGTTGCCGCAGCAGATGTGTACCAAATGAGTGCGTAGAATCTGTATCTCGTGCCGCTTACAACCGAAAATGAAAGCCCGGTGCAATCCTGAAGTGTATTGGCAGTGGCATTATCATTGATGACATCCGAACCAAGTGTAACAAGTGTGCGATAGTTTGACCCGCCCGCCGGTGTTGCCCACGTAGCGTCTCCGCGCCAGAAGGTTGACGCGCTTGCCTCAGTGCCGCTGTTTAGGTTTCCAACAGGAAGATTGCCGGAAACATGCGTAGTCAGGCCAATCTTCCCCCATGAGGGAGCAACCCCTACCCCGCCGGAAATAAGCGCGTTCCCGGTTGCGACATCCGCGAGAGCGGAAAGAACATCAGTGGCCGACCCATACAAAAGATCGCCCGTGGCCACGCTACCCGAAACTTCCGTAAAATTGTGCCCCGGGTTCGGCGCCGCCGCGTTAACCAGCGTAATGATTGAAACCGCAATGCCGATGAGCAAGAGGAAACTTAGAATCTTATTGAGTATTGGTTTCGTTTTCTTAAGAATGTTTTGCATATTTTTATGATTGATTAACTGTTTTCGACCTTTTTTAATAAAAACTCAAAACAGCCAGCCGACCAACTGGCGGATTTTCAAACGATAAATCTCGTTGTTTAACCACGAGGCGGGACTTTAATTTTTTCTCCTTGTTTAAGCGCATAAGGCGGTTTTAATTTATTGACCTTGGCAATCAGTTTCCACGACACATCAAAACGCTCGGCAAGGGACTTAATGTCCTCGCCTGTTTTTATTTCGTAGGAAACCCAGTTTTCTTTAATCCACCTTTTGCGTTTTCGCGAGAGCCAGAAAAGAAATCCAACAGACGCCAAAGCAAGAAGAACAACGACCTCTATTGCCAGCCCAGCTGGCGTCGGGAAACTAAAAAACCAAACCGATGGACCTTCAAGCCGCGTCAATTCCTTGCCGCTTTTTATGCCAACTCCCGCTTCGGGATTTTCATCGTATTCCACGGCAAAGCTTGAGCGATACCAGCCGCCCCAGAACGGTTTTTTCAGTTCAAAATTCCAATCCGAGGTTTCAGCGCGCAAAATCGGGTATTGTCCGCCGTGTATAAAATGCGTCAAACCGAAGAAATAGCGCGTTATTACCCGCGCGTCCGCGTCAATGGAAACATTGCCGAGATTTTTCACTAATGGGTGAAGCAGAAAACCGCCGTCATCTTTCTTGGTTACCGTAAATCCGACAATTTCAAGTTTTCTTGTAAGCTCGCCCGGAATGGTGATGGCAACCCGAAGTCCTGTGCGGAAAGACAAACTGGCGCCGCTCTGGCCCTTTACCGGCTCTTTCTTTTCCTGCATCACAATACAACCGTTGTGCTCGCCAACGCTCGCGTTTTGAGGAACGCGAATAGTAAAAGGCACAAGTTCGTTTGTTCCCGGCTCAAGCGTTACTTCTCCCTTTTCAAGCGTTATCCACGCGCCGACATCTTTTCTGGCGTCCGAGGCCTGGGCGCAGGCAAACGCGCCGCCTGTGGACGGAGTGGAATCAACCGCGTAAACCAGTATTGTCTTCCGCTCGGCCGAATTGTTGACCGTCAACACTCCTTCTTTCTGAATATCGCCCGGCTCAAGCGTGTGGACAAAGATTGATTCGGTGCGGGGATTATCTGCCCGCGGATAAGCCGGCCTTCCTCCGAAACCGCCGTATTCAATCGCAAAAACACTGCTCGCGAAAACAACGGAAGTTAGTATTGCAAGGCTGATAACAAAAATTCGCATCGCCCTGTTTTTTGATGCTTTGTTTTGCATAATTTTTTAACAACCTTTAACTGGCGGCAATGGAAAGCACCATATTGATGTTGTAGTCGGTGGCGGCCGGCTGTTCTGCTGGAATTTTCTGGCTGATGCTGACTCCCGTTAATTTCCAATCGCCAATATCATCAGATAACGCGTCTCCCGTGAGAATGGTGATGGTGTTGGTCGTGCCTTCGCTAAAGGCGGCTGATGAACCTTTAGTAATATTGGCGGTACCGCAACTCACGCATTGACCCACGGCCAATGTTCCGACAGAAGCGTCCACTGTCATCTGGCCGCCAAAGGCGTCGGCATCCGCGCCATCGGTGCAGCCCGAGTCAGTCGGGTCATTAAAGTCAAAATCCGTGCCCGCGCTGTCCCAGACATTGGTTGTTGCCTGAGCCGCCAAACTAACTGTCCAGCCGTTATCCGCCGCGTCGGGGTTGCTCACATAAATCACTTCCGAAGCCGTGCCGAATGAACCGGTTTTGGTTTGGCAGGAAAAACTAAAAGTTGCCGCGCTCATTGCCATTGTTGGATTGTCGACTGTCACATAACTGCCGTCCACAATATCCACTGCCAGCGTGCCGGCGTTAATCGTTTGGGTGAAATTAGATGTTGATGACGCCAACACATAAGTAGCGCCGCCCAATCCTCCTGCCATCATCACACTAAGAACCAACGCAAAAACGATATTCAATTTTCCTAACAATTTTCTGATTATTTTGTGCATAATTGATTAATTTACATTTATTAACACTTCTTTTATGCTTTCATCGACCCTGAAAGCTATTTTTTATTTTCGACCTTTTAATTTTTTATTTTTTAATCAAATCTTCGGGGAAAGAATAAAGCGATGGTTTCTTGATAATTGTCTTGTAAACATTTTCTAAAAAATCACCACCGGCATAACCGATAACAAAAGCCAAAGCCGGAGTTAGTTGCGATAAACCAAAAAATGTTAATCCTAACTCTTTAATCGCCACCGCGGTCAAAATACCAATGACGCCGGAGATAAACATCATTCCTAAAAAATACGGTAATTTGAAAGAAACATTTTTATAAGCGAATTGATGTTTAACAAAACCAACCAAACCCCTGACTACTCCGCCGCCAAAACCGGCGATTAAAATTGATAAATAAATTGATTCAAACATATTTTTGTGCAATTAAAAAAGCACTATTAAAAATAGCACTTTAAGTTATTAAAAGTATGAAATTCTAAATCAAAATCGCGGAGCGATTTTACTCTCTCTCTCTCTCTCTCTCTCTCTCGTAATGATGCCTTACCCCATACCATCACCTGCGGCGAGCTACGGGGCAAGAAAGTTTTTGTGATTTTGCAAGATTGTTGTTTATCCATACTACACTACTTTGATTATATCAAAGAATTAAGATAAAGTGTAGTTTATTGAAGTCAGCCCTCCAATTGTTTACATCATACCACATTTTTGATAAACTGATAATGTAAATAATTTTTTTTATCTTTCTAAGCCCGCCCACCACCCTTTTTGTAAATTCCCGCCGAAAAAAATCTGGGCGAAGCCCAAGCAGGCGGGCAAAAAGGAAGGGGGTCTGGGGGAAGGAATTTTCGCCCGCCTGCTCTGCGCCGTAGACGCAGTGGGGTGGGAAGCGTTTCCGCCGTTTGGCATTAAGCCAAACATCAAAGCAAAACAATTTTCAAATCCTTTTAAAAGAAAAATGGTCGCGCGCCAAATACAAAAAATTGAAAGAAAATTGTTTTGCTTTGCTCGCCGAGTTTTGGCGGGCGGAAACGCTGGGGCGGGGTTTCAAATCATTCGAGCGATTTTCGCTCAAAAAAGGTTCGAGCTTCGTTCAGTAATTGCGATTGATTAAATGAATTGAGAAATTGCTATAGAATATAGACAATTTTTTTATTGCAAAATAAATCATCTATAACCAACGCCACCTTTACTAAATTACTAAATTACTAATCTAACAAAATGATGGCTTGAAAAATAAAAAATAATAAACTGTAGTTTTTAAATTCGTTTCAAGCCCTTCTTCTTTTGTTATTATCAAAGACCCAAAACTTTAACTATCTGTTTAATCATTGAAACAACAATTGGCGCGGGTAATAAACTATAAGACGACCGACCCGCCTCATCATTAATTGTCCATGGTTTTTCAATTACCATGACTCTTTTATTTTTCTCGTCCCATTGATAATCATAACCAGGCGTAATCTCATATTGACTAACATATTGATCGGCAATATTAACTGGCACCGAGTTTCTCAAAAAAACTTTGGCAATGCCGTGCAAATTAAAGGCTTGCTCAATTAATTTGCCATCAATGGCCAGTCGCTCTTTGATCGGTTCTATTCCCAATTCATCGCCTTCCTTAGAAACCATAATCGCTCCATCGCAGCTTGGGTTATCGCAACAAAGTTCAAATTTTTTTTCTTTTTCATTGTAAATGATTTTCTTTGTCGGCAATAATCGATAATTTCTCGGGGTTTTACATTTAGGACAAATTACTCTGGTTTTGATCCTTTCATTAATAATAGTTTCCGGCACGTCGATTAAAATAAAAATATCTGGATCTTGACGATAATCAATTAAATCTCTAAAAAATAATGAATAAGAAATTTGATCCATTTCTCTTGGAAATCCATCAATAAAAAGAACTTTTTTACCAAACTTACTAATCGCTCTTTTAACTAGAGCTAAAATAAATTCAGTTGGCAAAAGCGTTTTAGTGCTTCGTCCCTCAAGTGCAACCAAAGCCTCTTCTGTTGAAATAAAACCACGATAATTATTTTTTAAAAAATCAATTAATTCTTCTTTCTTTTTAGGATCAGCAATTTCTTGGTGAACTCCCCTTACTAAATCACCAACCGAAAAATGAACAACTTTATCACTCCCGATTGCTTCAGCAAATAATTTTGAATAAGTTCCTTTACCTGAGTTTTTTTTACCTAATAAATAAGCGATAAAAGTATTTTTTTCAAAATAAACTTTTAATCTCTCAATTTCTTTACCAGCCTTAAGACTGAAATATTTTTTTCTGTCAATTGGATCATTTAAATTAAAATTTTCAATCGAATGATCAATTTTTGTTTTAAAAATAGGAAACTCGATTTTTTCCATAGTCTTTATTTTTATTAATTCTTAATCAAAGCTAAGCCATCTATTTCAAAAATTATATCACCTTGTTGCGAAGTCTGCAAGATCTGACTATCGACCATCTCAAGGTTTTTTAAAACCCTTAAATTAGGGTGACCATATTTATTATTGCTACTAACCGAAATAACTGCATAGACTGGCCTAACCTTAGCTAAAAAATCATAACCAGTAGAATCGTTTGAGCCGTGATGACCAACTTTTAAAATATCAGATTTTAAATCAAAATTCTTTTTTAATAACTCAGCTTCAACTTTTTTGTTGGCATCTCCCATAAAAAGAACCCTTGCTCGACCAACAATTAATTTAAAAACTAAAGAAGCCTCATTGTCATTTTTAAATCTTTTATTGGCGAGACTTTCAAGTGGATATAAAAACTCTAAATAGCCCCCAAAAAAATCTATTTTTTTACCCTGCCAAACAACTTCCAAAGTTATTTTTTTTTCTTCAATCTTCTTTAAAAATTGATAATAATTAGGAGAATCGTCGTCAACGCCATTAAAAATAAATCTCCTAACCTGATATCTTTTAATGACCTCGATTAATCCATTTAAATGATCTGGATCGGGATGAGTTAAAATCATTAAGTCAATTACGCGACGATTAAAAGGAATATATTGATCAAGTTTATAAATAATCCCTTTATCAGGCCCGCCATCAATTAAAATGTTTTGTCCTTGAGTTGTTCTGATTAAAGCCGCGTCACCCTGACCAACGTCAATAAAAATTATTTTTAAATTTTCTGGATTTTCGATAATTTTTTTACCATCATCTAAAAAATAAAATAATAAAATTAAATTAACTATCAAAAGCCCAACCACTAAATAAATTATTTTTTTACGATTAAAACTGAACATCTTTTTTTATAATTTTTTTAATTTTTTCTCTTTTTTTTACTTGCCAAATTATTATAAATAACGACAAATAAAGAAAAACCACAACAAAAATATTAATTTTGCCAAAACTAAAAGATAAAAAAGGAATACTCGCAATATTTTTAATTAGCCAAACGATTAAATGAAGAATGAGCCAGGCTGGCCAAACTAAAATTTTCGCTAAACCAAAATAAATTAATGAACCAAAAGCAAACAGAAAGCTCAAACTCATTAAAATAGGTATGACCGGTAAAATTAAAATATTAGCCAAGGGCGCACTTAAAGATAAATTGCCAAAATAAAAAAGAACTAAAGGCAAAGAAAATAAATAAGCACTACAAGTAGCAGCTAAATAATTTCTGATTGGTTGTAATTTTTCTGGTAATTTTTTTAAAAAAATAAATAGATTTAAAAAATATTTTTCTAAAATAACAATACCAAAAGCTGCAGCAAAAGATAATTGGAAACCAATGTCACTTTTAAGTAACTTAGGATTAACTAAAAGCATTAAAAAAGCAATAAAAATTAACAAATTTGAGCTTGCCCCTTTTCGCCCAATTTTTTCAGCTAATAAAAAAGAAACGCCAAGTAAGCTAGCACGAATCGCCGAAGCCGGCGCTCCAGTTAAAATAACATAAAAAATTAAAAAAAGTACGACAAAATAAAAAGCTTTGGGCCTTGATAAACCAAGACAAAAAACACCAAAGCCAATCAATAAATTAACTAAAATCATAATATGTAAACCAGAAATAGCTAGAACATGAGCCGTGCCAGTAGCGGAAAAACTCTGTCGCACTTGATCGTTAATGTTCGTTTTAACACCTAAAAGTAAAGCTGACAAAATTGATCCTTCTGGTTCTGAAAAATTTTGTTCAATCGCTAATTGGACTCGATCGCGAATTTTATAAATCCATTTCATCAAAAAGTTCCCCTGATCGCGAACAATAATTTCAATTTCTTTAGGAAAGCAAGTTGAATAAATATTTTGTTTGGCCAAATATTCGTGATATTGGAAATCTTCTATTGGTTGTGGCTGGCTTAACTTGCATTCAATTTTTAATTGATCACCATATTGATAACCAGCATAAAGCGGCGCGAAGATTAAAACTCGACCATTAACTTTTTTTTCTTGTTCTATTAGTTTGATTATTTTTGTTTCAAAAATGATCTCTTCTCGGCCAATCCTTTGATTAATTTCAACAACCTCACCAATTAGAACTACTCTTTCGTTGTTATAAAAATAAACTTTCTCTGAACTAACCACTGGCCAACTTAAATTATATCTCAAAATTCCCAAACAAATAAAAATTAAAACAAACCACGAGAATCTTAGTATTTTATTAGACCAAAAGAAAAATAAAAAAAGAATCGAAGCTAAAATAAAACAATAAATAATAAAAAAATCAATTTTAACAAAAGAGGCTAAGACGATGCCAGCGATAAAAGACAACAAAAAAATAAGAAAAATTTTATACTTTGGCATATTAATCAATGCTAATATACCCAGCCTCAACTCGCTCGCCTCGATTCCGAGTTGAAACGAACCGTCGAGGCGAGGCGGACGAATTAATACCGATAATACTAATACTCATATAATTAGCATGCATTAGTCCCGCCACTTCAATAATATTTCGAAAAGGAGAGTAAGATCTCACGCCTTCAAGCGGAGTCCGCCTGCTAGCGTGATCCGCGATGGTGGAATACATTAGTGCCGCGATTATAAAAAGATTTATTTTTTCTTAAAAAATAAATTAAAAATTAATATGCCTGTTAATAAGCCAATCGTATCAATCCATAAATCTGGAAGAGATGGATCAATATAAATACCTTCGGCAATATACTCGTGAAAAATATTAAAAAACATGCCGATTAAAAAAACAGCCCAAATTGGTAAACAGAAAAAACGTAATAAGATAAGAGCAAAAATCAAAAAAGCAAAAAAATGAAAAATATTAAATAAAAAAGTGGACGGTGGCACATCCAAATATAAAAATTCAATTAAATTGCTAAAGATTCGACCGGGCGGTGGCGCTTGCCAAAATTGAAAAAAATTTGAAAAATTATAGATAATTCTTGGCCAACCATAGCGTTGATAAAGCAAGTGCTGTTCATTCGAACCAAGAGGGTATTGATAACCATAGCCAATTTCTTGTTTTGATAAATAATCAATTTTGCCAATAACAAAAAAGTCGATTAGTAATAAACAAACTAGTAAAAGAAAAATTACTTTTTTAGAACGCCAAAAGTCCATTTATCTTTTATTTTAAATTTTTCCCAAGATATACTTCAATAAATTTATCTAACCCACCATCTAAAACTTTTTGTGGATCACTTTCTTGATAATTAGTCCGATGATCTTTAACCATTTTATAGGGGTGTAAAACATAAGAACGAGCTTGATAACCCCAAGAGGCTGGTAAAACCCGACCGCGCAATCTTTCTCGCTCCTCTTCTTTCTTAGCTTGTTGAAATTGATAAATTTTTGAAACTAAAATTTTCATCGCTCGTTCTTTGTTTTGCGCCTGCGATCTTTCCACCTGACAATTAACAATAATTTTAGTGGGCAAATGAATTAAACGAACAGCTGACTCAACTTTTTGCACGTTTTGTCCGCCATGTCCAGAAGCCCGATAAAATTCAATTTTCAGATCTTTTTCTTTAATCTCCATTTTAACGTTGAGAATTTCCGGTAAAACATCAACTAAAGCAAATGAAGTGTGCCGCATTTTCTCAGCATCAAACGGCGAGATTCTGACCAAACGATGAACGCCAGACTCAGCTTTTAAAAATCCATAGGCACGTTGGCCAACAATTTCCAGGGTAGCACTTTTAATGCCTGCTTCATTGCCTCGCGATTCGTCAATTAAAAAAACTTTCCATTTTTTCTTTTCAGCAAAACGTTGGTACATCCGCATTAACATTTCTGTCCAATCTTGAGCATCAGTCCCGCCAACACCAGCATGAAAAGATAAAATAGCGTTATTCCTATCGTACTCGCCATTTAGTAATTCGTAAATATTATACATATATAAAATTTTATCATAAAAGGCAGTGTTTGAAAATATTCATTATCTAAATTCCTTTCCAGAATCTAGCGCGGGATTAGTTATTAGTTATTAGTTATTAGTCTTGGCTGCCGGCTTAGTCTATGAGCTGGTCTTTGGTTGTTGGCCTCAGCCGTTGGTTTGGTTATTGATCTTGGTTCTTGGTTTTAATAACCAGAGACCATGACCTTGGACCAAACTAGTTGCCATGACCAAAAACCTTAGACCAAATTGATTGCCCTGATATAAACTTTAGACTAATTAATTGGCTGACCCAGCCAACAACCCGAGACGATCTCCTCAAATACTGTTACGTTAAAAGTTGAAAGCCAATTAATATAAAAGTAAAATATAAAAAATAAAAAATGCATCTTTAAACCTAAAAAATAAAAAAATTAGTCTGGGTTTTTAACATTTTATTTTTTATTTTTCATTTTGAGTAAAACGAATTTATCCACATCCCCTTTTTTGACAAATATTTTAAAATTGTTAAATTATAATATTCTATGAATGGATTTGCCAAAAAATTAGAAATTCTTAAAAACATTATTATTATTCGCTGCGGCGGCTGATTTTTGCTTTCCTAATTAAGGAAATTAAAAATAAGCCGCATCTCGCGGCGAATTTTTTTTATTTAAATCTTAATGCGGGCACAGAGTGTTCAACTCACTCAAACCCGCTAAAGACATAACAAAAGGAGGAAATGTGAGCAAAAAGCCAAGTCCGAAAAGTCAAACAACAAAAGGAGGAAAGATGGAAAAGTGTGGCCATTGCGGCCAACCAACCAGGGCAGAAGATCTGGCAGCGAAGATTTATTTCGATGCCATGAGCGGCATTGAGGAACGACCAGCCTGCCCTGACTGCCGACATGGACCCAAACAAGTTCACTTCAGCAACTAACTCACAACCAAGTCCCTGGGGTCATTTCTGCCAACTAAAAGCAGGGGTGCTCCCAGGGCCTGCTTTTTATTATTAATTATTAATTTTAAATTTTTATTAAATTATCAATTCTTTAATTTTCAAAGTTTAAAAAATAATTCATTAAAAATTATTTAGAAACTAGAAACTAAAAATTAGAAATTTTATTGCTTACTCTTTGTATTCTCCCAGTATTAACTTAACTGTTTTTTCTTGTCCTTTTGATAAAACTTTCAACATCACTTCATCGCCAGGTTTATTTTTTTGAATCATTTTTATCAATGAATTTTCAATTGTAATTTTTTGACCATTAAACTCTAAAATAATATCATTTTCCTGCAAACCAGCCTGATCAGCGGCTGAACCAGGCGTTACTGCCAATTCAGTTTGTTTTTCACCACGAATAATTAAAGCCCCATAATCAACTGGTAATTTTTCTTCTTGAGCTAACGATTCGTTAATAATCACATACCTCACTCCTAAAAATGGTCGAACAATTTTGCCAAATTTTTTAACGCTAGCAACTGATAATTTAGCGATATTAACTGGAATAGCAAAACCAATTAATTGACCCTGATTAGAAATCGCCGTATTAATACCAATCACTTCTCCTTTTAAATTTAAAAGTGGTCCACCAGAATTGCCGGGATTAATGGCCGCATCAGTTTGAATTACATCTTCTAGTTGTTCCACTTGACTACCACCACCAGCGACAATTCTTCTTTCAATCCCCGAAACCACTCCTTTAGTCACGGTATTTTTAAACTCACCCAAAGCAAAACCAATCGCCACCACGGTTTGACCAATTTTTATTTGATCTGAATTGCCAAGAGCTAAATGAGAAAAATTTTTACCCTCGACTTTAAGAATAGCAATATCATTAAACGGATCAACCGCCATAATTTTAACTGGCAAGCTTTTACCCTCGCTCGTAATAATCGAGTATTCTATTTTTTCATCGCTGACCACGTGCTTGTTAGTTAAAATCATCCCATCTGAAGAAATAAAAAAGCCAGTGCCTCGACCAACGGTTTGTTTTCTTTTTTCTGGCAATTGTTCATATTGCGGAAATTTAAAATCAAAACCTGGAAAATTAAAAAAAGGATCAAAAGGTTGATTTTTTATAACATATTGAGTAACTTCTTCTGTTGCCATAATACTGACGACCGCCGGAGAAGCACGCTTAACCATTTCGGTGACCAAATCATCTTCGTAAATTATTTTTTCTTTTTCAATTATTTGTGGCATCTGAATCGGCGTTTCGCTATTTTGATTTAATTGCTGAGAAATAATTTTTTGAACTGAATTTAAATTAAAATTACCAATAAGCCCATTAATCAATAAACTTGAAGCCACACCCGCGACAGAACCTATTAAAAAACTAATCAAAACCACAATAATAATTGGTTGGCCCAAAAAACTCTTTTTATTTTTTGATTTTTTCTTAGATTGCAATGACTCTAAGTTAAGATTTGTTTTTTCTAAAAATTCTGTCATAGAATTAAAAATTAAAAATTATAACAACTATCCCCTAATCTCAAATTTTCCAAAATTATTTTTTATTTTTAAACTAATTTCCGCCAAGTCTTCCTTGGCAAAAAATTTCATTTTTGCCAAGCGCGGATCAATCAAACTATCAACCGGCCTGAAAACTTGCAAAACAAATTTCTTGACACCCTTTAATTCTTTAGCAATCTCTAAAATATCTTCTTCGGTTAATAATGGCGCGACCGTAGTTCTAAACTCATAATCTAAACCAGATTTTTTGATAAGATTAATGCTCTTTTTTATTTTTTTTAAGTCAACTTTTACGCCGGTTAGCTCTTCATATTTTGTTTTTCTATTTTGAGTTTTAAATTTTGAGTTTTGAGTTTTAGCACCGAGAGGTGCTTTAATATCCATTGCCACATAATCAATCAATTTTTGATCAATTAATTTTTTTAAAGCCGTTGGATTAGAACCATTGGTTTCAATGCCCGCGCCTAAACCCATTTTTCTTACTTTTTTAATAAATTCTATTAATTGATTAAGACTATTTTCAGTTTTTAACTTGTATTTTTTATCTTTTATTTTTAATTTTTTATTTTGCAATGGTTCGCCGCCAGTAATCATCACTCCATCAAGAAATTTTTTTCTTTTTGACAAAAAAGCTAAAACTTTTTTTTCAGAAAGCACCGGTAATTTTTGATAATCTAAAACTAAACCGCGATTATAACAGAAAGGACAACGAAAACTACAACCACCCAAAAACAAAACAGTTGAAATTTTGCCAGGCCATTCAATTAAAGAATTTTTTTCAATTCCATTAAAAATCATTTATTTTAAAATTTTAAATAAGGAAATAACCAATAAAACTAGCCCCGATAACTAAAAACATTGCTAATAAAAATTTAAAAGCAAATTCTTTTTTACCTTGAAAAAAAGAATAACCAAATTTGCTAAAAATATTAGTAATATTAACCAGCAATAAAGTTAGTAAAGCCGTTTTAAAACTAATCGCCTGACCAGCCATATCAGCTAAATTAACAACAATCGCATCAATGCCAGAAAAAGAGGCCAAAATTGAACTCAACAAAAAACCACCTTGACCAAAGAAAACAAGGCATGTTTTCGTGATAATTCTAACAACCATTAAAATTAAAATAAATCTTAGGGCTGGCGCCAAGGAAAAAATTCTCTCTTCTTTTTTTATTTCAGTTATTTCTTTCGGCGTCTCGATGTCTGTTTTTTTCCGACGACGGATAAGAAGATAAATTAAACCAATAATTAACGCCGCTAAAATCATTAAAGAAATAGTTGGAACAATTGACATTAACCATTGATGATTAAGCGGGGTAATTAAAATAAAAATTTGAATAAAACTAGCCAGATTAGCAAAAATTGCCGCTGAGACCAAAAGATTAACCTTATCCGTTCTTTTACTTTGTTGGGCCAATGATTGAGTAGTCGCTGTTGAAGAAACAAAGCCGCCGGCTAAACTGGAAATAATAATACCGTTCTTGTGTCCAAAAATTTTACTTAATAAATAACCCAACAAATCTATACCAACAATTAAAGCAACAATAAACCAAAGCCTAAAAGGATTTAAAATTTCAAGCTGATCAAAAAGAACCGAACTAATATTGAAGCTTTTAAATAAATCCCCTAAACCTGGCAAATCGCTTAAATAATAAGCTTGATTCGGTAAAAAAGGTAAAATAACCAAAGCAATCACGGCAAAAGAAATAAAAGCTCTCATCTCCACCCCCTTAACTCCTAAAGCAAATGCCCTGGTTTTTTCTTTTAAAGAAAGAATTAAAATTAAAACAATCGTTAAGGCAAAAACAAGTTGAATCGAAAAAATTTCAGCTGTCAAGAAAAAACCAATTAAAAAAGTAAATAAAGCGGCAATTTCAGTTGTTAAACCAGTTGATTTAGTCAGCAAGGTGTCAACAACATAATATAAACAAAGCAAAGCTAAAAAAGCAATTGAAATAATAATAAAAAGAGCACTATTTCTGCCCAAACTTAAAAAACCAGCAATTGAGCCAAGAAGAGCAATTAAAGCAAAAGTTCTCACTCCGCCCAAACTACCAATATCTAATGGTCCTTTTTTTTCATCTTTTTCATGCTGGGATTCTCTTTCTAGCCCAATCACTGCGCCCAACAAAAGAGCAATTAAAAATTTAAGAGGCAGGGCAAGACCAATCATAAAAATTAATTAGTATTTTAAAAAAATTATAAAGTTAACAACAACAAGAGCATTTTTTATTTTTCAAAATTTTTTCCTGTTGGCTTTTAGTTTGCAAAAAATAATTTTGAATCACTTGACCACGAGCTAATTTTTTATTTAAATCTGAGTTGTGCTGATAGTCTCTTTTTTTAATTTCTTTAACTAGTTTTTCATGTCTCAAATAAAGAGCTTTCAGTTTTCCTTGCCAGCGTTGTGTTTCTGGATGAAAGCGATAACCCTTTTTATTTTTTGTTAAAATTGACCAAATAGCGTGAAGTTCTCGATGCTCTCCTAATAAATGCTGACGACAAAGCTTTTTCGGATTAAGATCCCAAATGCGCATTTAGTTATTTTTTTTCTTTAATAATTTTAACTGATTTGGTTTAAAAACTCCATGCTCGGTAATAATTCTAGTAATATATTTTGCTGGCGTAACATCAAAAACAGGATTAAATGCTTTAACTTGACGATGACTAATTTTTTTACCTCGTAAACGAAAATCATCAATAATTTCTGAACTGCTCCTCTCTTCTATGTTTATTTTTTGGCTATTAGTTGTTTCGAAGTCAATCGTCGAAGAATCAGCGGCAACATAAAAGGGAATTTTGTTTTCTCTAGCTAAAACAGCCATTGTGTAAGTACCAATCTTGTTAGCTGTATCACCATTAGCCGCAATCCGATCGGCACCAACCAAAACCAAGTCAATTTCTTTTTGCTTCATTAAATAACCAGCCGCACTATCAATGTTTACCTGATGATCAATCCCAGCTCGCCACATTTCCCAAGCAGTTAATCTTGCTCCTTGTAACCAAGGCCTAGTTTCATTAATCAAAACTTTTATTTTTTTACCAGCTAAATGTGCACTGAAAATTGGCGCTAAACCAGTGCCAAACCAAATTGAGGAAAGAGAGCCAGCATTACAGTGGGTCAAAATTCGAGCACCATTTTTAATAATTCGATTGCCAGCTTCGCCAATCAAAAGATTATCCTCTACCTCAGAATACAAAAAATCCTGATACCTCCTTAAGATTTCTTGTTTAAAATTAACCACATTTTTAGCTTTAATTTTTTCAAGCAATTGATTAATCGCCCAAAAAAGATTAACAGCTGTTGGCCTGGTTTGTTTAATTTTTTTAACAGCCTGCTGAATATTTTTTTTCATTATCATTAAGCTATTACCTGAATAATTTCTGACTGTTAAAAAAATCCCACCAGCCGCTGCCGCGCCAATTGCTTCCGCTCCTCTTATTTTCATTTTTTTAATAGCTACGGCTGCCTCATCGCAATTTTTCAGTTGAATAATTTTTAATCTTGACGGCAATAATCTTTGATCAATAATAAAAAGCTTTCCTCCTTTTAATTCAATAGTTTTGGGAATCTTTTTAAGTAATTTTTTTAAATTTCTCATGATATTTTTTAATTAAAAAAAATGATTCTTCAATTTTTTTGGTTAAAGCAATAACTCCATGATTTTTTAAAACTATATAATTAAAATTTTTAGCCTTCTTTTTAACTGCCCGGGCCAGTTTTAATGTTCCATAAGGCTGAGCCGGAACATAACCAATCACTTTTATTTTTTGAGATGATTTTGCCACTAGATAATCATGAACGTGAAGAACGTTTTGAATGTCTTTACGAGCTTGATAGATAAACCAATGGAACCTTGCCTCTGAGCTCGGCTCTTTTTTACCTTTAACCCAAATTTTGTTCCTTAAAATTTTTTTTACCAAAATAAAATCTGAAATTTTCAGTTGATCAAGTAAAGAGCCAGTTGTTTTTATGATCATCCCTCCCTTTGAACGAAAACTAAAATTTCCGCCATTTTTGTCCCTAAAACCCATTTTACTAAAAATTTTTCCTATTCTAATTATTTTCTTAATTTCTTTTTTTTCTTTTTTTGTTGGTAAAAAATCTCCTGAAAAAATTGTCTTAAATTTAACACCAACGTACTCTTCGCTCTGCTGAGGCATATAAAAATTTTCCTATTATTAAGAATTTAAATCAACGATGGTTTCCAACGCAATTTGAATAGCCTTTTTTTCATGTTCAACCAATTCTCCCCTTTTATCTCTTGCTTGAATTGAATACTCGGCAATTTTTTCTCTAATATTTTTTTCTGATTCATGATCAACAACTAAAAGAATTGATCCGGCTCTAACTTTTTTTATTCTAGCCAAAGTCAAAATTACGCTCGACTCCATGTCTTGAGCCAAAGCGCCAAAATTTTTCCAAAGATCCTTTGTTTTTTTTGTTTCTGAAGAATAAAGCGCATCAATTGTAACTGTTGGGCCAACAAAAGACCTAACCCCCATTTTTTGAGCATTTTTTTCTAAAAAATTAACAATTTGCCTATCAGCTACAGCTGGAAATTGAATCGGTATATACTCCAAGGTCGTCCCATCTTCACGAATAGCACTATCAGAAATTACTAAATCACCAACCTCAATATTCTCCTGGCTAGCACCACAAGAACCAACACGAATAAAAACTTTAGCTCCTAGCGTAATTAACTCTTCCATAGCAATGGCCGCTGATGGTCCGCCAATTCCAGTTGAACAAATAGAGACTAACACACCCCTATACTTGCCAGTAACAACTCGATACTCACGATTAAAAGAAATTTCTTTAACGTTATCTAATAATTCAGCCATGCGCAAAACCCTGCCTGGATCGCCGGGCAATAAAACAGAAGGCGCAATATCACCTTCTTGACATAAAATGTGTGGTTGCAATTTTTTATCTTCCATAAAAATTTTTTTATCGACTAATAATCTTTATAATTATAACCTATTTTTAAAAAAATAAAAATATTGAAAAAACTAATGATTTTATTTTAAAAAAATTAACCAAGAGGTAAAATCTTTTTTCCGTAAGTTTCATTTATCACCATTGCCAAGCTAGCATAAAAAGCCGACAAACCACAAAAAATACCTTCAAAACCAGCAATAATTATAATGGTTCGACTATTTGTGAAATCACCAAGAGCTAAAAGAAAAAACAGAACTGCTAAAGAAGCGAAAACAACCTGAATCGCCCGATTAAGTTTTAAACTGGCAATAAACATGCCACTGGTAAACAATCCCCAAAAAAGTAAATACCAGCCAAGCGCAATATTATCAGGTCGACTGACAACAATATTTCTGGCAGAAGGTAACAACCAAATAGCCACTAAAGACAGCCAAAATAAACCATAAGCAGTAAAGGCAGTTGCCCCAAAGGTGTTATTTTTTTTCCATTCCTGAACGCCAGCAATAATCTGAGCTATTCCACCCATAAAAATACCCATACCAATAATCATTGAATTTAATCCATAAAAACCAGCATTGTGAATGTTCAACAAAATAGTAGTCATGCCAAAGCCCAACAAACCAAGCGGTGCTGGGTTGGCTGTTAAATCTTTAATTTTAATTTCTTCTTGTCCGTTCATTTTTTTTATTAATAAATAATATTTAATATTATCAAATTTATATTAAAAAACCAATATACACAACCAATATCTTAGCCATGAAAAGGAATCTACGGTCATGAACGAGCGACCATTATTAAAGTCTTCCTAGGGGTTGACAAATAATCTATTAAGAATATAATAAAATATTATTAGCTTAAAAAAATATTATGGAACCAAGAGAAAGAAGCCAACAAAATTTTATTGTTACACCTGAAGCTCAAATATTTAAAGACTTACTGCTTGCTTTAAAAGCAAGCTGGCCTGAGGTTGGAAAGCAATGTTCTTATATTTTACTATACGATAATCGAAAAGCAATTGATTATCTTGCGGAAATTTTAAAAGATTATCCTTTTATTCTTGCATCTAAACAAGATGATTTTGACAAAGCTAGGGAAAGAACAGAAACAGAAACTGAAAAATAAAAAGATAATTTAAAATAAAAAAATAATAAGCAATAATCTTTTTTTATTTCCCTACCCTAAGAGCATGGGAGCGAACGACATTCGAACGGAACTTGGATTAGTAGCTGAAGAAACCAGAGCACATAAAGCGCTATACGCTCGGTGCTCGTCTGAGCACATAATTTATGTGCTCTAATTTAATTCGCCTTGACCTATAGGCTACGGCCAAGAAAACCTATTTTACTCGAAATACTCGGTCGGAAATTTCAAAACACCCAATTTCATTAAAATTACGATGATAAGTGTATAAAAAATAGAAAATATTAAATCATTAATAATTTCTTTTTTGCTATATTTCTTTTTTTCTTTAGTCAAAACATCAATGGCTCCTTTATGAAGCATAATTAAACCAACAATATTTGTTATCCAATAACCAATTATCATAAAAGGAAAGAACAAAGACTTTGATATTAAGCCAAATAAAAAACCAAAACCATAGGCAATTGGTATATTAATAACAATATCATTCCACCAAGAGAGTGGTGACAAAATATATCCAATAACCGCAACTACACTTCCGGTAATTCTTTTATTCAACATAATATATTATACCAAAAACTAACACATGTGTGATAACCAGGGTGGACGAGTCAGGTAGTAGAAATTTGACGCTTCTCAAAAATGCGATAAGAAAATATTAATGTTGCAGATAAATTATTTATATAATAAACATGAACTTGATAAAATAATCATAAAGTACAAAGCATTGTCAGTTTTTCACTACCTGACCAGAGCATATAAAGCGCTATATACTCAGTGCTCGGCCGAACATATAAATTACGTATTTTTGTTTAGTCCAGAACTGAAATGAGGTTGACAAAATAAAAAGAAATGAAATAATTTAATTGAAAGAGAGGGAATGCGTTTTCCTCCTTAGTTAATCCGAAAAGAGAAACGGAGGAAAAATGCAAGAAGAAGCAATCATTTGTCAACCGTCATGGATAGAAAAAGGCAGGGTGAAGGGTACCCATTTTTTAGACAACTTGTCTCGCGGGTGTTATGTAATTTAATATATTTTCAAGGTAGCCATTACTACCGATATTTTTTTGAGCA
>Ga0208244_100748_pt1 | contig 25153 bp, 21 predicted proteins | sample SubbioCR12Aug_5A_FD_184828 | JGI IMG/M metagenome (GOLD analysis project Ga0208244, IMG submission 184828) | Serpentinite rock and fluid subsurface biosphere microbial communities from McLaughlin Reserve, California, USA - CR12Aug_5A (SPAdes) | ecosystem: Environmental > Terrestrial > Deep... | reverse complement strand
TTACACTTGTTCATGGTGAAGAGGCTCCTATTCGAATTTGGCTAATTCTCTATAGTTTGTCTCTTCACCACCTTTTTTGTAAAGGTTCAGCAATTCATCTCGCCACTATTTCGGGCGAAATTTAGGTACCTAACTCCATAACCCATGCCCCCTACCCCCGAATCCCTCGCCCGTGAAAATATTGACGCCCAGTTGGCTGCTTGCGGTTGGGTAATTCAAGACCGCGCCCGGATGAATTTGTATGCGGGGCGCGGGGTGGCTGTGCGCGAGTTTCCGCTGACGACTGGTTTTGCAGATTATCTGCTGTTCGTGGACAGGAAAGCCGTGGGCGTGATCGAGGCCAAGGCGGAGGGAAGCACTCTTTCGCATGTGGCTGACCAAGCGGCGCGTTATTCTGTTGGGTTGCCGGAGAATATTCCGCATGTGACGCTGCCGCTGCCGTTTTTGTATGAAAGCACCGGGGTGGAGACGTACTTCCGGGATGAGCGCGACCCGCAGCCGCGGTCACGGCGGGTGTTTACGTTCCACCGGCCGGAGACGCTGGCGGATTGGTTGGATATTGGCGTAGGGGCGACCCTTCCAGGTTTGCAGGGTGATTCCGATCGGCCCGGGCGGGTCGCCCCTACCACGTTACGGGCCAGGTTCCAGCAATATCCCCCGTTGAACACGAGCGGATTGTGGGATGCGCAGATCGAGGCGATTAACAATCTCGAAGCGTCGCTGGCTGCGGATAAGCCGCGGGCGCTGATTCAGATGGCGACGGGTTCGGGAAAGACGTTTACGGCCGTCAGTTTTATTTACCGGATGTTGAAGTTCGGCAAGGCCAAACGGGTGCTGTTCCTGGTGGATCGCGCCAACCTGGGGCGGCAGACGCTCAAGGAGTTCCAGGCCTATACCACGCCCGATGATGGGCGCAAGTTCACCGAGTTGTACAACGTCCAGTTTTTGCAGAGCAATGCCATCGACCCGGTCAACCGGGTGGTGGTGACGACCATCCAGCGGTTGTTTTCGATGCTGAAGGGCGAAGAAGCCTTCGATGCGGAAAACGAAGAAGGGTCGTTGTTCGATTTGGGCGGCGCGCTCGAAGCGGAAAAACCCAAGGAAGTGCGCTACAACCCCAAAATCCCGATTGAGACCTTCGATATCATCGTCACCGATGAGTGCCACCGCTCGATTTACAACCTTTGGCGGCAGGTGCTGGAGTATTTCGACGCGCACCTGATTGGCCTGACGGCCACACCCAGCAAGCAGACCTTCGGCTTTTTCAACCAAAACCTGGTCATGGAGTACAGCTGTCTGCGGGCGGTGGCGGATAAGGTCAATGTGGATGGCGAGGTCTATCGCATTCGGACGCAGATTGGCACAAGCGGCTCAAAGGTGGAAGCCGGGTTCTGGGTGGGCAAGCGCGAGAAACTGACCCGCCGTGAGCGCTGGGAGCAACTGGATGAAGACCTGTCCTACGAGGCTGGGCAACTCGACCGCGAGGTGGTCAGCGAGGGGCAGATTCGCAAGGTCATCCGCACCTACCGTGACCGGCTGGCGGGTGAAATCTTCCCGGGGCGTAAAGAAGTGCCCAAGACGCTGATTTTTGCCAAAGATGACAGCCACGCCGAAGATATCGTGCGGATTGTGCGCGAGGAGTTCGGCAAGGGCGATGCCTTTTGCCAGAAAATCACCTATCGCGCCACCGGCACGCCGCCCGAGACGCTGATTGCCAACTTCCGCAACAGTTATTATCCGCGCGTGGCGGTGACGGTGGATATGATCGCCACGGGCACCGACATCAAGCCGCTGGAGGCGCTCTTGTTCATGCGCCAGGTGCGCAGCCGGGTGCTGTTCGAGCAAATGCTGGGGCGCGGGACGCGCGTCATCAACCCCAACGACCTGCAAGCCGTGACGCCCGATGCGCGCGTCAAAGACCGTTTTGTGATTGTGGACGCGGTCGGGATTGTGGAGCAGGAGAAAATCGACACGCAAACCCTGGAGCGCAAACGCTCGCAGTCGCTGCGTCAGTTGCTCGAAGCGGTGGCGCTGGGCGTGCAGGATGACGATACGCTCTCGTCGCTGGCGGGGCGGTTGGTGAAGCTGGATCGGAAGTTGAGCGATGCCGATCGGAACAGAATCCAGGCGACGGGTGCGGAGCTGAGTCCCGGGGAAATTGCCCAGGGGATTCTGACCGCCCTGGAGCCGGATTCTGCACCAGATGCCGAATCCAGCCCCGATTTTTCCAAAATGATCGAGCAGGCCATCCTGCCGCTGGCCGCCAACCCTGACCTGCGGGCGCTGCTGGCGGAGATCCACGAGCGCAACGAGCAGACGCTGGACACGGTGAGTGTGGATGAGCTGACCGAGGCGGGTTTTGCGCCGGAGGATAGCGAGAAGGCACGCGCGACGGTGGAGTCGTTCCGGGCGTTTCTTGAGCAGCATAAGGATGAGATTACGGCGTTGCAGATTATCTTTGCGCAGCCTCGTCGGGGCGGTTCGCGAACCGCCCTTACATACCCGGCCATCAAAGAACTGGCCGCCATCCTGGAGCAGCCGCCGCACACGTGGACGACGGAGCGGCTGTGGCGGGCATACGCGCAGTTGGAGCGCGACCGGGTGCGCGGGGCGAACGAGCGCCGGGTGCTGGCGGACCTGGTTTCGCTGGTGCGCCATGCGGTGCACTTGGACGATGAACTGGTGCCCTACCCCGAGCGGGTGGCGGCGCGTTACCGCGAATGGCTTGCGGCCCAGGAGCGCGAGTTCACCCCCGAACAGCGCTGGTGGCTGGACAGGATTGCCGAGCACATCGGCGTGAACCTGGCCGTACGCGCCGAAGATTTGTCGGTGGGCGAGTTTTACAACAAGGGCGGGCAGTTTGCGGCACGTAAATTGTTTGGTGATGCCCTGCCGGGATTGCTGGATGAGTTGAATTTGGTGTTGGGAGAATAGCGCACATGGGCGTGGTAATTGGTAATTTGCCGGATGGATGGGAATTAACTACGCTGGGAGAAATTGCTGACCTTATTGGTGGCGGTACTCCATCACGTGAACACCCTGAATATTTTACGGGAGGTCATGTTTGGCTGACGCCAACTGAAATTCCCCGCAATCGAGTTACAGTTGTTTCTACTTCCAGAGAAAAAATCACAGATGAAGGCTTGAAAAAGAGTTCTGCTCGTCTTATGCCAAAAGGCACAGTTCTGATGACATCGCGAGCCAGTATTGGTTATGTCGCTATTGCAGGAACCGAAGTGACAACCAATCAAGGTTTTGCGTCTTTTATTTGTAGGGATGGCGTTTATAACCATTTTCTGGCTTATTGGCTACTTGGAAACGCTGATTACTTTATTGAACAAGCCACAGGGACAACTTTCAAAGAAATCACTAAATCAAAATTACGCAATTTCTCTTTTCCTTTGCCCCCACTCCCCGAACAGGAGCGGATTGTCGCCAAAATCGAAGAACTGTTCACGCAGTTGGAGGCGGGCACGACAGCGCTCAAGCGCGTGCAGGCCGGGCTGAAACGGTACAAAGCGTCCGTGCTGAAGGCGGCGGTGGAAGGGCGGCTGCTGAAGGATGATAGCGGAAAGATAAAGGATGAAGGGGCGTTACCGGATGGATGGCGGTGGGCAACCTTGGAATCTTTGGCAGCCAAAAGAAAACATGCGATTAGTAGTGGCCCCTTTGGCTCGGCACTCGGAACAAAAGATTATGTTCAAAATGGTGTTCCAGTTATTCGAGGGCAGAATATTAAGAATGGGGAATTTATCTTGAATAACTTGGTGCATGTCAGCGAAGAAAAAGCCACTCAACTGATAAGAAGCACGGCATTTCCTGGCGATTTGGTTGTTGTTGCAGTAGGTTCGTCTGGGCAACCAGCAATAATTCCAGAGAAATTGCCAAGAGCCATTCTCTCCCAAAATTGCAACAAAATAACTTTGGATATATCCATCGTTCTTGCCAAGTATGCACTTTTTGCTTTGCACACTGACCAAGTTAAAAGCCAATTGGCAGAAAAAACAACAGATACAGCAAGACCTTTTTTGAGTTTGACCAATTTGAAAAAGACAATCATTCCCCTGCCCCCGCTGGCCGAACAGCAGCGGATTGTGGCGGAGGTGGAGCGGCGGCTGTCGGTGGCGCAGGAGGTCGAGTCCGTGGTGGCGGCGTCCGTGGCGCGGGCGTCCAGGCTGAGGCAGTCGGTGCTCAAGTCCGCGTTTGAGGGGAAACTCGCGTAAATTTATTCATCGAAGCAAAGAGGAGAAAATATGAAAGCGTTCGCGCGAATCACAGCCGTCATTTTTATAATCTTGGGCATGCTGATTATCCTTGGGGCCTTCGGGTTCGTTGTTTCTGGCTTTGGCCAACCGGAAAAACCATCCGTGCCCAGCATTGTCCCTGACATGACAGGTTTGATTGTCCTGGCAAGGGTTTTGGGCGGTGGGGCAATTGCCTTACAGGGTTTATTTCTGGCAGCTCTTGGGCAGGGTCTTTGGTTGTTGGCGGGTGTCTACGAGCAAACCCAGCGAACGAGCGATGCGCTATCCGCTTTGATGCGGCGGAATAGCCAGCCGAGGCAGCAAGGTTGAGGCAGTCGGGGATTAGTCCGCGTTTGAGGGAATGCTGTAAAAATTCTAGTGCTGCTTTTCCGCTTGTGCATCCTAATTACCAAATCCCCGTATAACAAATAAAAGGATAAAAGGGATCACAATGAAAAATTTCATCGAGACGTTGAAAAAAACTATATCTCCCATCAACCTGCTGACAATAGTGACGGTTGTTTTTGCAGTATGGGCTACATTTGTTGTCGAGATAGATGCTTTTCCCCCAGAAAAAATTACCATTCTCCTGATTAGTTTCATAATCAGTAATATTCTCATCGAAAAAATTGCGGTTTCAGAAAAAACAAGAGATGCAGTCACTAATATGTCAGGGTGGGTTCGTGAACTGGTAGTCAGAATGGAAAGCCCTCAAGATTTTGTCCACTTTGGGGTAGATGCGGATGCCACTGAAATGATGCGTACAATCAGCGTGAGCAAGTCACTAGAAAAAGTGGAAATCCTATCATCTGGTCTTACAAGCCGGCAAGGGATTATTCCAATATGGTTAAATGCCGGAGTGCCAGTAGAAGCAATTGTACAAAACCCGGAGACAGCTCTCGATAAAAGGGACAAGGAACATGTATCATCCGCCGTAGACTGGATTTATCGCCAGGCGGCCAATAACTTCAAATTGCTCGAAATCAAGTTTCACATCAATATTTCTACCGTTAGAGCGGTTGTTTTACACGAACAAAAAACAAAAGTTAAACATATATTCATCAGTTGGTACTTTTATTACAATTCAAACAAAAAAATCATGGGGGTGTTGAACCCAACCATCTATTGCTCGACTACTACCAAGCAAGGAAATGAGCTTTATTTATGGCTTTCAAAAATTATCCAAAGCAATCGCCAGGAATCTTGCAAAATTGAACCATTGGATTTACTTGATGCATGATAAAACCCACTCCATTCGTATTTATTTGATCCGTCACGCGACTCCAGATTGGAGTCGCAACGATATTCCCTATGACATTCCTCCTGGGCCAGATCTTGTGCCACAAGGAGAAGAGGAAGCGTCACAAGTAGGGTTTTTTCTCTCCGGGCAAACGGATATAAAAAAAATTTACCATAGCCCGCTGGAGCGTGCAAGACAAACTGCCGAAATTAGCTCACGCATCGCAAATATACCGACTGAGATTGAGAAAGATATTGCTGAATGGAGAGCGGACGAAAACGAAGAACAGTTTTCGGCGCGATTTTTTCCCTTTTGGAATAAGGTATGTAGTGAAAGTAAGAATAGCGGTGCAATAGCCCTTGTTACTCATGGCGGCCCTATCAGGTTGGTGCTACAAACTTTGGGATTGTTACCTGATGTAATGGAGTATTATCGAAATAGGTTCGATCGCAGAAATCCATTACCCCCGGCAGGAATTTGGTTTGCAGAAAAAAATCAAGATTCTGACCAGTGGAAATTAAAGCTAGTATTTATTCCAGACACTTTGCAATTGGTTGGGTAAGGTAAGATACAAGAAGAACAGGTTATACATGTCCACTCAATCCTCCACCATCGTCCAGCGCGTCTGGAACTACTGCAACGTCCTGCGCGACGACGGCATCTCCTACGGCGATTACGTTGAGCAGCTCACCTATCTCATCTTCCTGAAAATGGACGACGAGAACGCCCAATTTGGTAAGCCCAGCGCCATCCCCGCAGACCTGCGCTGGCGCACCCTGTTCAAAAAGGAAGGCGAAATCCTGGATGGCGAGCCGCTCGAAGCGCACTACATCCACATTCTCGCCACGCTGGGCAAACAGCCCGGCCTGATTGGCGTCATCTTCCGCAAAGCCCAGAACCGCATCCAGAACCCGGCCCGCCTGCGCCGCCTGATCGACCTGATCGACAGCGAAAACTGGGGCGGTCTGGATGTGGACATCAAGAGCGAAATCTATGAAGGTCTGCTCGAAAAGAACGCCCAGGATGTGAAGGGCGGCGCCGGTCAATATTTCACGCCGCGCGCCCTGATCAAAGCGATTGTGGAGGTCATGCGTCCCAAACCGGGCGACACCATCGCTGACCCGGCAGCCGGCACCGGCGGATTTTTGCTGCGCGCCTTCGATTTCATCACCGAAACCTACAAACCGCTCGACTACGACCAGTGGGAACACTTGCGCCACCATGCCCTGCACGGCTGGGAAATTGTCGATAACACCGCCCGCCTGTGCGTGATGAACCTGTACCTACACGGCATCGGGGTGGACGTAGGGGCGGATGGTATCCGCCCGATGGAATCGCCCATCTACGTTGAAGACAGCCTGGCCAAGAAACCCGGGCGCAGTTTCAGCATGATTCTGTCCAACCCGCCCTTTGGCAAGAAATCCAGTATCACCACCGTCACCGATGCCGGCGAGTCCAAACGCGAGTCCACCATCATAGAACGCGATGATTTCTGGGCATCCACCAGCAACAAACAGTTGAACTTCGTCCAGCACATCGTCAAGTTGCTCGAAATCAACGGGCGCGCGGCGGTGGTCGTGCCCGATAACGTCCTGTTCGAAGGAGGCGCAGGCGAAACCATCCGCCGCAACCTGCTCCAGGAATGCGACCTGCACACCCTGCTGCGCCTGCCGACCGGCATTTTCTACGCCCAGGGCGTCAAGGCCAATGTCCTGTTTTTTGATCGCCGCACCGGGGGCGAAACCGCCGCCACCAAAGAACTGTGGATTTACGACCTGCGCACCAACCAGAACTTCACTCTGAAAACCAGAACCCTGACCCGCGTCGACCTCGACGACTTCGTGGCCTGTTACCACCCTGAAAATCGCCACGAGCGGACCGAAACTTGGTCAACTGAACAGCCCGACGGCCGCTGGCGCGTTTTCCCCTACGAAGAACTGATCGCCCGTGACAAAGTTAATCTCGACATCTTCTGGCTGCGCGACGAGTCGCTCGAAGATTCCGCCAACTTGCCCGCGCCCGATGTCATCGCCGCCGAAATCGTCGAAGACCTGAAGTCCGCGCTAGAGCAATTTGAAGGGATTGCGCTGGATTTGGGCGAGGAATAAACCGCTCTTTTGATATTGGAGAACAACACGGATGGCATTGCAGAATAAAGAATTGGACCACCTGTTGGATTTTGTCGGCTACGGCAAGTTGGATGCCCCGGTCTGGTTCTTGGGAATGGAAGAAGCGGGTGGTGGGGAACAAAACATCCGATCTCGCCTGAAATTCCGTAGCGTGGAAGATTGTGCTGAAGCCCATCGTACCCTGGGCATTACCCACCGTCACTGGGGGAAACGTGTCATCCAGCGCACCTGGCGTGGGATGTGCTACATCATGCTCCGGCTGGAGAACAAACCTGTCGACACTGAAAGCATCCGCCAGTACCAGGCTGAATCCTTGGGCCGTTATGGCGGGCAGACCTTGCTGGTCGAACTGATGCCCATTCCCAAGCATAATATTGGCGCATGGGGATACGAAGAACTCATTCCCCAGTTCAAATCACGGGAAGACTATTATCAACAAGTCAAACCACGCAGGCTGGCTTATCTTCAAACCCTGCTTCGTGAACATCGTCCGCGCGTAGTGATTGGATATGGAAAGAGTTACTGGCCGGAATACCAAGCCATCTTCCCTGGGGTGGCTTTCTCAGAGCGTGGACAATTTCTGTTTGGTCTCAGCCAGAATACCAGGGTTTTGTTGACCGACCACTTCACCGCCCGCACAATGAACGGCAAACTGGATGATGTGGTTGGCCTAGTCCAGGGCTGAAGCGCTGAAACGCATTTGCGTTCCAACTACCTTCCCCTCGAATACCTAGCGCAGAAGAAATCCGCGATGAATTTATGCGTCAATTAAAGTCCATCAAAAAAGAATCGCCAGCGAACTGAAACACTTGTCGCTGGCATGAAAACCGATGGGATTTGATCCCACAGAATAGCGGAGCAACCTGTTTTGAGACATCTTCCCGAACCCTTCCTGCAAGACCTGCTCCAGCCGGATGGCCGTTTACATCCTGTTCTTGAACGGGTGCAAAAAGACCAGACCCTGATGCTTGCCATCCGCGAGAATGCCGTCAACATCTATTATCGCGGGGGCAATCTTCTTCGACTGGCTGAGCAAAAGCACGGCAGGTATAAGGCTGACTTTGACGAAAAATACAACCTTCGCGGGCAATCCCTGCCCGCCTTGCCTGCAAATATCCAGCGTTATGATGAGTCGGCCCAATGGGTGACGGCTTTCCCCATCCTGAAACAGGTTATGGACGAGTATTTCAGCGTCCACAGCAAACCGGAGCGCGAATTTCAGCAATTGCTCGCGCGCGAGAACAACCACTCCACGATTTCGAATGAGAGCGAGTATTTCATCGCAGATATTGAATTTGCCGACTCCGACCTGCGCGCCCGTTTCGACCTGCTGGGCATCCGTTGGAACGCATCCCGGCGCGGCAGCGGACAATGCCGCCCGGCCCTGTTCGAGATGAAGTATGGCGATGGCGCTCTGGATGGCAATGCCGGCCTGCTCAAGCATTTGCAGGACATCGACGCGCTGGTACAGGATAAGGCTCGCTATGCCCGGCTGCTGGCAACGACGGAAAACCAGTTCCGCCAGTTGGACCAACTTGGGCTATTCAATTTCACCCGCAGTCAGACCGGCGCCCAGGTCAACCTGACCCCGGCTGAAAAGCCGGAAGTCATCTTTGTGCTTGCCAACCACAACCCGCGGAGCACTAGGCTCAAGACTATGCTCAACGTCCCCGAACTGGACGAATATGCCCGCTCGGCGCACTTTGACCTGCGCTTTTTTGTCTCCAGTTTCGCAGGGTACGGCCTGCACACCCAGAACATGCTGACGCTGGATGAATTCCGCAAAATGTTGTGATGGAAACGCATGCCCCTTGACCTCCCCCACTACCTCCACGCCTTCACCCGCCTGCGGACAGACCGCACTGGCGGCTGGGCGGATGTCACCAAATCGCGCGCGCCGCACAACCCGCTCTTATTGCTCCCATCTGTGGATGCGCTTGCCTGGCATCTCGAGAATGTCTTTCGAAGGAATTAGCCCATGCCCATTCCCACCCGCGCCCAACTCGACGAACTGCTTGCTTTTCTCCCAGCCCTAGAAAGATTGCAAACAGCGGGCAACGAGGCCCCTCTCGAATCCACATCAGAAGGTCATTTCGTCTATCGTGGCATCAGCTATGCTCCCGAAGTCTATCGTTTCTTTGAGCTTGCCAGCCAACCCTGTTTCAGCGATTACACCTATCTCGACAAAAATCCGCACGAGTGGCTGGAAGACCCTGATTTTCTAAACACAGCCAGCCTCGAGCAAACCATCACGCTGCTGACCTTCTGTAATCGCACCGAGCGTTTCAACGAAGGATTTTGGAAAACCGCGATTGAGAAAGACATTGTCCAAAATATTCTGCTCCGGATGAGGACATTGCGTAACGAACTTTCTTGAAATTTATGGATCAGAGACAAGCTGCCTCGCGCGAGGCGATTCGAAAATCCAGGCAGGCGCTCATCTCGGGCAATAAAGCTGCTGCGCGGTATCATGCCGTCCGGGCCATCCAGTTGTCGCCCGAATTGGAAGATGCCTGGCTGATGTTGGCTGCCGTAGCCAGTCCGCGTGCGAGTGTTGCCTATGTCAAAGAAGCGTTGAAAATTAATCCCAACAGCCTGCGAGCAAAACAGGCTTTAGACTGGGCGGTTGGGCGTCTGAACAAAGGCACAAAAAAGACACCAATTGCGGTTTCTTTGTCACAACTTCACCAAACGGAAAAACCAGCCAGGGTTTTGCCTACAAAGAAGCGTAGGGTATCTTATTCTGCCATTGTTGGGGGTATCTTACTTTTTTGCTTTCTTATCGGTTCGCTCTTGTTTTATCAGGAGTGGCGCAAGCATGAAATTCTCTTTATTGGCGGAAGTTCATACCAGGAAGAGTACGGCTTGTACCGTCAAAACCTTCTTTTTGGCAAACCAACCTACCTGGCTTCTGCCCATGAAGTTTCAACCGCCAAGTGGTCCCCAACCGGTGGGCAGATAGCTTTTGTGCTGTCTGAAAACTATCCTGGCAGGCCGCCTTACCAGATTGCGGTGATGAATGCGAACGGGCGGAATAGAAAACTATTGACTTCTGGATTGGTTCGTTGTTATGACCCGGCCTGGTCTCCAGACGGGAAACAGATCGTCTTTGTCAAAGCCAGCGAGTATGAGGGCGGCTCCCCAAACGCGCTTTTTGTCATCAATAGCGATGGGGCAGAACTAAAACAGCTTACCCCCTATGCCTATTATTCGTATCCATCCTGGTCGCCTGATGGCAACAGGATTGTATTCAGCAATTATCACGGTCTTGTGACCATCAATTCGGATGGAAGTGGTTATCAGTTGTTGACCGAGAATATGACAGATTATTATTATCTCACCCCTGAATGGTCCCATGATGGAGAATATATTGCGTTTTCTGCGATGGATAACACATCATCGGATGCCTTTTTCACTATTTATGTCATGCGCGCAGACGGTAGTGATATGCGACAATTGACCAGCACACTCGCTGACCACAGATTTCCATCCTGGTCTACAGATAACAAGAAAATCATCTTTGAGTCAAACTTTGATTCCGAAGACGTGGCGATTGATCATGTTTATCAAATCAATGTGGATGGTACGGGCCTCAAACGTTTAATCGAAATGCAAAGCCAGAGACCTGACTGGCGCCCTTGAGAAATTATCATCGTTTTGTTTGCTTATAGATTGTGAAGTAATTCCAAAATCCCAGAAACCACTGCGCGGGGCTGCCCAAAGGTTTGGGCAGCCCCGCGCAGCATTTTAGCCAGCGAAACCGGGCCTACTTCTCCCCTTCTGCCTTGGGCTTTGAGCCAATTCCCACCAGTTGCACCTGGTAAGGATTTTACCCAACCTACTCAAACGGCACATAACTTCCGCTCACGCCGGGCCGGTTGTGGCCGAGTGCTTCGGACAGGGCCTGGCGCGCGGACTGCTCGGATGCGCCGGCGGCCATCAGGTTGTCGAATAACTCCTGGGCAAAGTTGGCCCGCAGGCGGTGGATGCCGCTGGTCTCGATGTTCAGCGCGCGGGTCGCCTTGCGGACTTCCTGCCAGAACTTGCGCTTCCATTTGCGGGTTGGGGTGAAAATATACAGCTCGGACGTTTTCAGTTTCTCTGCCAGCTCACGGTCGATGCGAACCGAGCGCGGCCGCCCGCCCTTGCCCTTGATGTTCAGTACGCCCGCCGGGTCGATTTGGTCACTACGTAAGCCGGCCACCTCGGACAACCGCAACCCAGACTGGTGAACAACTTCCGCCGCCAACGCAAACGGGGACTCCTGGGCTTGCAGCCAGGCCACAATCAAGCCTGCGTCCTCGGGTTGGTAGCCAAAGCGCGGCTTATGCGGAACGCCATAAACGTTGTAACTCTTGATATGTGCGCGCAGTTCAGGCGTAATCGGCAGGTCTTCCGGCTGGCCCTGCATATAGCCAACCTTCAGGCAGGCCAGGTACAACTTGTTGATGGCCGACATCAGGGTGGCATTGGTTTTCGGAGCCTTGTCGCTTTCATAAGTGTCCATCGTCAATTGGATGACATCCGGATTGAGCAGGTCGCGCAGTAATTTGTGGCCGGTCAGGTCGCGCGCCTGGTTGAAGAAGCGGGTACAGGCTTCGTAGTAGCCGTTGCGCGTGCGGATACCGGTAATCCGTTTGCGTTGGCCGGTCGGGTTGCCCCGCGGGCGCATGGCCATATGCACGCCATGAACGAAAGCCGCTATATCTTCGGATCAGTAGGTTGTGGGTTCGACTACCCCTACGGGGCACGTGTCCTGCCTGGGGCACTCCCTTTTTAATCACAAAATCAGCGGTTGCCCCCATTTAGGGGATGCTATGGGTTCGACTACCCCTACGGGGCACGCGTCCTGCCTGGGGCGCTCCCCTTTTAATTTCCCCCAATCAACTTCTTCTTCTGTTCCCGTTTCAGCGCCTTGATGGCCCGTTCGCGCCGCAGGGCGCTGGGCTTATCGGGCTGCTCCTCGGTGTAAATCAATTTCACCGGGCGGCGGGCGCTGGTATAGCGCGCGCCGCGCCCGGCGTTGTGCTGTTTCTCGCGCCGGGGCGGGTCGGTTGTCCAGCCGGTGTAAAAAGTCCCGTCGGCGCACTCGAGGATGTAGCAGTAGAAAGGCATGAGTCCTGTTGATGAAAGGTTTTCGGGTAAAACAACTGGTTGAATTATAACCCCCGCGTACCTGTGCTAGAATCGAGAGAGCCGGGGACGCCGACCCCGGCTCTCCTTTGAAAGGAGGAGAAGAGAAATCACCTATGTACCTAATATACATCTAGACGACAAAAGGTACTTGACGCTTAACCTACGCTTAACCTACGATTGTCCGACAAACCAATTACAGAAACGCAAGGTCTGTCGGGGTTTGTTAAAAACGAATACCCGGTTATTTTTTGCCCCAGATGCGCAAAAAATGCCCCGAAAAAATTCGCAAAATTCGAGCAATTCGATGCCCATCTCTGCAAACAACCCATGAAAAAGACAGCCATGATACTCATTCTTACCGCCGGGCTGGCGATACTTTCTTCGACGCTTTACCATATCTTCCAGAAAAGCACTCCCGCCGAGGTCAACCCGGCCCTCAGCCTGCTGGTGACGTATGGCACGGCAGCGATTGCCACCCTGGGGCTTTTCATTTTCTACCCACCCCAAAACCTGGCCGCCGATTTTGCCAAATTAAACTGGGCCAGTTACGCCCTGGGGTTGAGCATCGTCGGGCTGGAATTGGGCATCCTGCTGGCGTATCGTTTTGGCTGGCAAATCAGCCTGCTGGGGGTGGTCGTCCACATTGCCGCCGCCCTGCTGCTCCTGCCCATTGGGCTGCTTCTTTTTCGTGAAAAACTGACCCCACTCAACCTGCTTGGCATTTTGTTGTGCATTGCCGGGCTGGTTTTGGTCAACTGGCGCAGGTAACCCTTATAATACCCTCCATGAACCCCACCTTCGTCAAACCGCGCTTCGACGCGCACGGATTCGCCAACCTGCCCGCCCTGGTCACCAGCCTGTTGGGCGGCCCCAAAGCCCCACGCCCCTTCGGAGGGCTGGACGAAACCTACGACAACGTCCTGCTCCTTTTCATCGACGGCTTTGGCTGGCGCTTCTTCGAACGCTTTGCCGAAATGCCCGCCCTGCGCCGCTTCCAGGACGAAGGCCGGGTTGCCAAACTGACCTCGCTCTTCCCCTCCACCACCTCGGCGCACGTGCCCTTCATCCACAGCGGACAGCCGATGGGCGAAAGCGGCCTGCACGAGTGGAACTACTACGAGCCGCTGCTCGATGCCATGATTGTCCCGCTGCTGTTCTCCTTCTCCGGCACCGCCGAACGCGACCAACTCAAAGCCACCGGCATCAACCCGAAAACGCTCTACCCGCCGCGCAGCCTGTACACCCGCCTGAAAGGCCTGGGCGTCAAATCGCAGGTCTTCCAGCATCGCGAGTACACACCCTCGACCTATTCCAATATTGCCTTCAAAGGCGCAAACGCCCAGGGGTTCAAGACCCTGCCCGAAAGCCTGGTCAACCTGCGCCAGACACTCGCTGAAACCAAAGGCAAAAACTATTTTTTCTTCTACTACGACAAAATCGACTCCATCAACCACGAATACGGCCCCGACTCGCCCCAGGCCGACGCCGAAATAGACACCTTCCTGACCATCCTCGAACGCCACTTCTTCGCCCAAAAACCCAAAGGCAACGGCAAAACCCTATTGCTGCTGACCGCAGACCACGGCCAGGCCGAAGTCGACCCCAAGACCACCCTCTACCTCAACCGCGCCTTTCCCGGCTTCGAGAAGTTCATAAAAACCACCGCCAGCGGGCAATTGCTCGTCCCCGGCGGCTCGTGCCGCGATATGTTCCTTTATATTAAGGAAGAACACCTCGAAGAAGTCCAGGCCATGCTGGCCGAAGCGCTGGCTGGCAAGGCCGATGTCGTCCGCACCGCCGACCTGGCCGAGGCCGGGTACTTCGGCCCCAACGTCACCCCGCGCCTGCGTGAGCGCATGGGCAACCTGGTCATTCTCACCTACCGCTACGAATCGGTCTGGTGGTACGAAAAAGGCAAATACGAGCAAAAATATCGCGGCCACCACGGCGGCCTGACCCCGCAGGAGATGGAAATTCCGCTCCTGGCCCTCGAACTATAGGAGATTCAAATGAAATCCGGTTATATTGCGGTCATTGGCCGCCCCAACGTCGGTAAATCGACCCTCGTCAACGCCCTGCTCGGCCAAAAAGTGGCCGCCGTCTCGCCCAAAGCCCAGACCACCCGCCGCCAGCAGCTCGGCATCCTCACGCGCGGCGACAGCCAGATTATTTTCATCGACACCCCCGGCATTCACCAGGCGCGCCACAAACTGGGCGAAATTCTCAACCAGCAGGCCGAAAGCGCCCTCGAGCATGTCGATGCAATTTTGTGGATGGTGGACGTGTCCGAAGCGCCGACCGAGGACGACAGGCGCATCGCCGCAACCCTGGTGCAACTCAAGCGGCGCGCGCCCCTCGTCCTGGTCGCCAATAAACTCGACCTGGTCAAACCCGAAGAGTTATCCACCAAAACCGCCCCGCATGCCGACCTCGTTCCAGACGCATCCATCCACCCCGTTTCCGCGCTGCAAGCCCTGGGGCTGGATTCGCTGCTCGAGGCCCTGACCGCCCTCATTCCCGAGCGCGACCCAGACTACGACCCCGGGCAGGTCACCGACTACTACGAGCGCGACATCGCCGCCGAACTCATCCGCGAAGCCTGCCTGGCCCACCTGCGCGAAGAGATTCCCCACGGCGTCCACGTCCGCATCGACGAGTTCACCGAGCGCGGCGAGGCTGGGGCCTACATCGCTGCGACCATCTTCGTCGAACGCGATTCGCAAAAGGGAATCGTCATCGGCGAAGGCGGACAAATGCTCAAAAAGATTGGCATCCACGCCCGCAAGGAAATCGAAGCCATGAGCGGGCGCAAAGTGCACACAGAGTTGCGCGTCAAAGTGCTCAAAGACTGGCGCAACAACGAAGAATACCTGCGCCGCTTCGGCTTCAAGCTCGACAAAAGAAAACGCCGCTAATGCGATAATTTCAATGCTATGGTTCTTTTGGAATCTCCGTGGTAAGCCCTTTACGGCAAATCCTGGAGAACCAACGATATTTATATTTTTTGCCGGGCAAGGTGGTATATAATCAGGCCATCGCAATGGAGCAAAGGGCCGCATGAAGAAAACAGGCAAGGCAAACGCTCGCAAGACAATCGGAGTTTTTACCTCCCAGGTAGGCCGGGTCTGGGGCCAGGATTTCATGAATGGCATCTCGCAGGCCGCCCAGGCGCATGACCTGAACCTGGTCATTTTTGTCGGCGGGCAGCCCTCCGCGCTGATTACCCCGGGGGAATTTACAGCCTCGTATGGCCTGTACGACCTGGCAAAACCGGGCCGCATCGACGGCCTGGTGATGGCTGCCGATGTTGCCCATGGCGTCAAACCCAAAGACCTGAAAACTTTTTACGAACACTACGCCAGCCTGCCGGTGGTGGTCAACACCATCGAAATCGAAAACGCCACCAACCTGCTGGCCGACAACATCGGCGGAATGCGCAACCTGGTGCGCCACCTGGTTGAAGTACATGGCTATAAAAAACTGGCCTTCATTCGCGGCATCAAAGACCAGGTCGATTCAAACCAGCGTTTTCACGCTTACAGCGAAGAACTCAAAGCCCACAACATTAAAGTTGATCCAAAACTGAGCGTAGACGGCGACTTCTCGGTACAGGCCGGGCGCAATGCGGTGCGCGTCCTGTTCGATGAGCGCAAACTCAAGCCCGACGCAATCGTCGCGGCCAACGACCGCATGGCCTTTGGCGCGATGGAAGCCTTGCAGCAGCGCGGAATCCGGGTCCCGGCGGATGTCGCGGTGACCGGTTTTGACGATGTGCGCGAGGCCCAATCGCTGGGCGTCCCGTTGACAACCGTTCACCAGTCGTTTTTCGACATGGGCACGAAAGCCGTCGAGACGCTGGTAACCTTGATGGAAGGCGATAATTCGCCGTTGCAGGTCAACATTCCCACCGAACTGGTTGTGCGCTGGTCGTGCGGCTGCCTGCCCGAAAGCGTGGCCCAGGCCGCCGTCAGCCAGCAGGAAGTTGCCCAAACCGGCCACCTAGAAGACAAGCGCGACGCCGCCATCCGCGCCTTGTTGACAGCCGGGCGTATTGCCGAGGATGCGCCCATCGCAAAAAAATACAAACAACTCTGCAGCCAAGCCTGGGACGCGCTCCTGGCCTCCCTGCGAGAAGAAAATGGCAGCGGCGAATCCTTCCTGCGTATCATCCAGTCGCTGGTTCAAATCCTGCAAGAAGTCGAAGAAGAAGCCACCTCCTGGCACAACGTCATCTCGGTTTTGCGCCGCCACATCTTGGCCGGGATTAATGACAAAAAAGCCATGCTGCTGGTCGAGAACCTGTTCCAGCAGGCGCGCATGTTGGTCGGCGAACTTTCGCAGCGCGCCCAGGCTTTTAATCGACTAAAACTCGAGCAGCAGGAAGAAATCTTGCAAGGCTTCAGTTTTTCGATGGCCCCGGCCATGAGCATGAGCCAGATCGGCGATGCCGTGCAGGAAAACTTCCCGCGCATGGGCATCGACCATTTCTATATGCTGCTATACCACGATTCAGCCCGACCTGAACCGGTCGCCCTGCCGCCATCGAAGAGTTACAACCTGCTGATGAAATACGACGAGGCCGGTTTGAAAATGCCGCAAAAGCAGGAAGCCCTGCCGACCGGCAAACTTATCACCGAGCTGACGCCCAAAGACCGCCGCTACACAGCGGTTGTCATGCCCCTTTCGCTGGCCAAAAACCGATTCGGTTTTGTCTGGATGGAAATGGGCCCCTCAGACTGGGAAGTCTATGCCCGCGTTCGCAACCTGATTTCGAGCGCGCTGCTGCGCACCATGCTGGGCGAACAACGCGAACAGGCCCAAAAAGAAGTCGAGCGCCTGCTCGAAGAATCGAAACAACGCGCCGGTGAACTGGCTATCGCCAAAGATGTCGCCGAGCAAACCGCCAACGAACTGGCCCGCCTGTACGGCACGGAACAGACCCGCCGCCAGCAAGCCGAGGCCCTGGCGAAATCGTCCCGTATGCTTTCGACCCTGCTCAAGGTCGAGGAAGTCCCCCAACAGGTGCTCGAGCAACTGACCCACATCCTGCCCTACGGACGAGGCGCCCTGCTGCTCGAAGAACCCGGCGGCATTACGCGCATGATGGCCCACTACGGATTCCCCGACGTTCCCGAAGTGGACAGCCTGCAAATCGAAATCAACAAAGGCGGCGTTTACGAAAAAATTGCCGAGACCGGCGAAGCCCTGCTAATTGACAATGTCAGCCAGGCGCCGGGCTGGCAGCAGGTCGCCTGGCTGCCCCTGCACCATTCGTGGATGGGTGTGCCCCTGTTTTCAAAGAACAAAGTCATTGGCATGCTTTCGCTCACCCGCGAAGAAGTCGGCGCATTCAGCCAGGACGATTTGCTGCTGGCGACCACTTTCGGTATGCAAGCCGCCATCGCGCTCGAAAACGCGCGCCTGTACGATGAACTGAACAAGTTCAATGAGTTGATGGAACGCATGGTGGCCCAGCGTGTTGAGGAGCTCAACATTGCCTACAACCAGTTGGAGAAACTCGACAAAAACAAGACATCCTTCATCCAGGTTGCGGCGCACGAACTGCGCACCCCCCTGACCGTGATGAAAGGCTACCTGACCATGCTGCGCGGTGTACCCGCCATCCAGGAGCAGGAGATGCTTGTCCAGGCCGTGGACGGGGTCATCAAAGGCACAGACCGCCTGCACCAAATTGTCAACAGCATGTTGGATGTGGTCAAACTCGACTCGCAAACCCTCCAGCCACATTTCGAGAAAATTTCGGTCAACCCAATTCTGACCCAAATCCAGAACGATTACAGCGCCGACTTGCAAACCCGCAACGTCACCCTGACCCTTGAAGAAAGTGTGCGGTCGCTCCCCTACCTGAGAGCCGATTCGCAGCTGCTTCAAAAAGCGCTCGACAATGTGATTGTCAATGCCATCAAATTCACCCCCGACGGGGGCGCGATAACCATCGACGCCAGGCAGCTGGACGATGAACGCCTGGGCGAATGCATCGAAATCACCGTCCAGGATACCGGCATCGGTATCGACCCGGCCAACCACAAAATCATCTTTGAAAAACTGTACCAGTTGGGCAAAGTGGAATTGCACTCCTCGGGCCGCACCTCCTTCAAAGGCGGCGGGCCGGGCCTCGGGTTGGCAATCGCGGCAGGCATCATCAAGGCCCACGACGGGCGCATCTGGGTCGAAAGCCCCGGCTACGACGAAACCGCCTGCCCCGGCAGCACCTTCTTCATCCGCCTGCCGCTCGGCAGCCAGGATTAACTCCCCCTGCCGGAAAACCACCCCCCCCGACCGGCAGGTATAATCGGCCCCATGCAAATACGCAAACTTATCATTGTCCTCATTGTCGGCGCGCTGGCAGGCAGCGGATTTTACCTTTACCGCAGTCTGCGCTCCGGTGGTGAACGCAACCAGGCCGTTTGGGCCTTCCTGACCAACCCGGCATCGCAACCGAGACTGATGATGAAAGCCGGGGTGCGTTGCAACGACGCGCCCTTCCTCTTCCCAACCGACGGCCTGGTCGGCTTTATCTGGGACGATTCGTTTCGCCCCGGCCACCGCCACTCGGGCATCGACATCTTCGCCGGGACAAAGGTGGGCGTCACCCCCATTTACGCCGCCTACCCCGGCTACCTGACCCGCCTGGCCGATTGGAAGTCCTCGGTCATTGTTCGCATCCCCAGCGACCCGCTCAACCCCGGACAGCAAATCTGGACGTATTACACCCACATGGCTGACGCCAGCGGCAACCCAACCATCGCCCCCGAGTTCCCGCCCGGAACGTGGGAAGTTTTTGTCGAAGCCGGAACCCTGCTCGGCTACCAGGGCAACTACTCAGGCGCGCCGGGCAGCCCGGTGGGCGTTCACCTGCATTTCTCTGTCGTCAAAGACGACGGCTTTGGCCGCTACCTGAACGAACTCGAAATCGAAAACACCCTCGACCCTTCCCCCTATCTCGGGCTGCGTTTGAACGCCACCCAGAATCGGGACAAAATCCCAACCTGCCTGGAGCCATGATGCCAGACCTGGACGAAAAAGTCATCCTCATCACCGGCGCGGGACGCGGGAGCGGACGCAGCCTGTGCCTGTCGCTTGCCGCGAGGGGCGCATCGGTGGCTGCCAACGACATCTCGCCGCTGAACGTGGACGAGGTCGTCCGCCAGGTTTCCGCCAGCGGACGCGGACAGGCGCGCGCCTACCTGCACGATATCGCCAAAAAAGTAGCCGTCCAGGCGCTGGTGAACCAGACCCAGGACGACTTTGGGCGCATCAATATCCTGATTAACAATGCCAACGTCCAGCACCCGGCTGGCCTGTTGGACATGGACGAATGGGACCTGCATCGTGTTTTCGAGGTCAACACCATCGGCGCTTTCCTGGCGATGCAAACGGTCGGGCGGGTGATGCGCGAACAGGGCGACGGACTGATTATCAACCTGCTCGGCGACCTGCGAAATTCCGGCCAACCCCTGCCGCCCGCCTATCTTGCCAGCCGCCTGGCCGTCGCCGGGCTGACGCGCCAATCTGCCGCCGAACTGGCGAGCCACAACATCCGCGTATACGGGCTGGCCTGCGGGTTGGACGAACTATGCCTGCCCGACCCGGTTTTCTCCTCCGCAGAACAGGCTGTCCTGGCCCTGCTTGATATGCCGGACATCCCCAGCGGCTCGCTTCTGAAAGTTTGCGAAAGGTGACCCATGGCTGAACACAAGGAATTGTACGAGTACCGCGCCCAATTGCTGCAACGCATCCTTTCTGCCGCGCAGGAATTTTGCGCCCTCTTCAGGGATGTGCCAGACCCGTCTTCGCCGCTCTCAAGCGACGGGTGGAACGCCCACCAAATCGCCGCCCACGTCCGCGATGTGGACAAACACGTCTACGGCCTGCGCCTGCGCCGGGCAGTGGCGGAGGAACATCCCGTTTTCGAGAATTTTGACGGCGATGCCTGGATTGCGGCCCACTATAACCCCGCTGAGCCGCTCAATAAAATCCTGAACGAATTTGATGAAAGTGTTGCCGAACTGGTTGGGTGGCTGTCCGAGCTGCCGCCCGAGGCCTGGAGTCGCCCGACCCGCCACGAAGTCTACGGCGAGTTTGCCATGCAGACTTGGGCCGAGCGCGGCCTGGCGCACATCCAGGAGCATATCAGCGCAATTCGCGAGGGCAGGCAAAAGCGCTAGCGCCGGAACTTTGCGGTGCTAATCGAAATGTTGGTCTACAATAATTTTCAGGAAGGCGTCGACCACCCTGGAGTCGAATTGCGTGCCTGAATTTTTGCGGATATACTCCAAAACCTCGGGCCTTTCGAGCGCGGCGCGGTAGGGGCGGTCGCTCGTCAGGGCATCGAAGACATCGATGACAGCGAAAATGCGGGCCGAAATGGGGATTTGCTCGCCATGCAGGCCGCGCGGGTAGCCGGAGCCGTCCCACCGTTCGTGATGGCAGTAGGGGATTTCAAGGCCATGTTGCAGGTATGGAATTTGTGAAAGCAGTTCATAAGCCCTGATGGGGTGCTTGCGCATCACAACCCATTCTTCAGGGCTGAGCGGGCCGGGCTTGTGCAGGATGGAATCGGGGACCCCCATTTTGCCAATATCGTGCAGCAGCGCCCCGCGCCGGATATGCGCCAGGGATTCGCCGCGCAGCCCCAATTCGCGGGCCAGTTTCAGGGTCAGTTCGGTCACGCGACGGCTGTGCCCCTCGGTCTCCTGGTCGCGCAGTTCGAGAGCCTGCGCCCAGCCTTCGATGGTGGCATCGTAGGCAATGGTCAATTCCATGTTCGAGCGTTGCAGGTTTTGGTACAGTTGGGTGTTTTCGATTGCGATTGCGGTCTGCCCGCCCAACATCTCAAGAAAGGAAAGCCATTCCGCGTCCGGCTTGAGCGGGCTGCGGTGGAAAACTTCGAGCAATCCTTTTATCTCACCCTTGGCAAGCATCGGCGCACAGGCGTAGGCCACAAAGCCGTCTTGCAGCAAAAGGTTTTCGCGCGAGGAGGGCTTCCTGTGTTTCTCCAGGTCGGTAATCAGGAGGGTTTTGCGCTCAATCACTGCCCTGGCAGACAGCCCTTCTCCCATGCGAAAACGCGACTGTCGAATGTGTTGTGTATAGAAGCCCGCGCTGGCCTGGTGTTCAAGATTCATGGTGGCCGGGTTGAAAGACAAGACACAGGCCGCATCAACTCCCAACTGGTTGCGAGCCTGTTCGATGATGATGTTAAGAATGGTGGAAATGTCGCTGCTGGCATTAATCGCGTTATCTATCGAACGCAAAGCCGAAATATGCCTGAGCCGTACCTGGGTTTGCTCGAACAAACGCGCGTTTTCGATGCTGATGGCCGCTGAAGCCGCAAACGTGGAAAGGAGTTGCAAGTCGTTCTCGGTAAACGCCGAGGGGCCAGTACAATTATCGAGAGAGATGACACCGATAGGTTCGCCCTTGACCATTAAAGGGGCGCTGATGGCGCTGCGAATTTGCGCTGCTTCGGGGAATTGGGAGAAATATTTTTTGTCGGGATGTTCAAGCACATCGCCAATCATCAGGCCTTTTTTCTCGCGGAAAGCGCCTGCCGCATAACCCTGCTGGTCTGAAAACGACGCATTCAGGAAATTAGGATTGAAGTAGCCTATCGAGCCACTGACATGCAACAAGCCGTCCTCCATTTTCAGGAAAATCGTGCCCTTTTCGGTAGCCGGAATGGCCTGTTGGGATGTCTCTAAAATGGTTTGCAGCAGGTTGGGCAAATCAAGCGTGCCTGAAATAGCCTGGCTGGCTTGCACAACCGCCTGCATCTGGTTGGCGCGTTCCTGTTCGGCAATCAGCAGGCTGGCATTTTCAAAAGCAATCGTGGCCTGGTTTGCCAGGGTTTCCAGCAGGCGCTGGTCATACTCGCTGAACCCGTCCAGTTCGTGATTTTCGACCGCGATACAACCTATCGCCTGCCCGGCAGACATCATGGGGACATACAGCCCCGACAGGACTTCTTCGTTAACATTCACATAATGCGGGTCGGCGCTGACATTCCCGCAGCGAATGGTTTTGCCCTGGCGCATTGCCCAACCAGTCAGGCCGGTATCCATGCTGTAAACCATTTGCTGGCTTTTCTTGCGTTTGTCCTCGTAATCTGCTGGCTGCCCGGGGACGCTATAAGCCAGAATTGAGATGTTTTCTGTTCCTTTTTTACGCAACCAGACGACAGCGTAGCGCCAATCCAAATGAATATTAAGGATTTGGATGATTTTTTCGGCGATTTCCTGCTGTGTTTTCAGGTAACTTAAGGCCAGCCCGGCTTCATAAAGCGCCTGCAACTCGCGTTCGTGATTTTTGCGCACATTGATATCTTCAGTAATAGCAAGCAGAAAAGGTTCCAAATCTGGGCCAGATTCGATGTAAGAAAGCGTCAGGTTTACCCAGGTTCGCGTGCCATCCTTGCGAACGTAGCGCTTCTCCATGTGTGCGCGGGTTGTCTTCCCGTCGATTAAATCCTGGCGAATGTGGTCATTGGTTCCCAAATCTACCGGGTCGGTGATGTCCCGAAACGACAGCCTCATCAATTCCTGGCGCGAATAACCGGTAATCTGGCAAAATTTTTGATTGATTTCAAGAAATTTACCATCAATGCCCGTGCGGGATACACCAACCGCTGCCTGTTCGAAAATGCCCCGATATTGTTTTTCGCTATTGATTAAAGCCTGTTCAATTTTTACCTTTTCGCTGATGTCGCGGCAGGCAATCACAACCCCCACCGGCTGGCCTTTCGTGTCCTTGACCATCGAGACCCGCATATCGACCACTAACGCCTGGCCGTCTTTCCGTTTTTGGGAAACTACCCCGCCCCAATAGCCGACAGCGTTAAATTGGCGCAGCATATCGGCTTCTTCTTGGCCAATGTATCTGGTTTCTGCCAGGCTGTGCCAGCGCTGCCCGAGGACTTCCTCCGCCTTCCACTGGAAAACCTCCCGGGCAGCCTGATTCCAACTGACGACATTAAAAGCCATATCGGTGGAAATAATCGCGTCTGAAACATTGTCCAGCAATGCGGCCTGGTAATGCAGGCTTTCTTCGACCCGCTTGCGCTCGGTAATATCCAAAACGATGCCAGAGTAACCCAGCACCTGCGCCTGATCGCGGTGTACCCAGGCATGCTCTTCCACCCAGCGCACCTGCTTGTCAGCGGTCAGGAGGCGGTATTCGTGCAAAAACTGGGAACTGCCCTTGTTCGTATGGCCATGGACGACATCCAGGACATGCTGCAAATCTTCGGGGTGAATAATATCTGTGTAAAGCAATCCATCACGGGTAAATTGCACGGGGCGATAGCCAAACTGGTCTATGTTTTCAGAAATGAAATTGACCGGGCGTCCAGAGTCTGTCCCCCACCGCACCGCAATCGCCGGGCCGCGTTTGATGATTTCCTGCAACTGCAAATGTTGCTGCCAGAGCGCAAAAACTTCATCGCGGGCTCGCTTCTCCTGCCTGATATCGCGGGCAATCACCAGGACAGCCTGACGCCCGAAGTAATGGGCCAGGCTTGAATCCAGCTGAACGGGAAACACCTCACCGTTCCTGGCACAATGCCGCCATTCGCCCACTTGCTGCAAAAACAAATCCTTTTTGACATTGTCCTTTTCAAGCGCAGGCATTTCCCCCGGCGCTTGAATATCGAAGATGGTCATGTTCAAAAATTGCTGGCGGGTATAACCGTACTTGCTGACCGCTGCCTGGTTGACAGCCAAAAACGCCAGCGATTTGAAATCATGAACCCATATCGGCAGGGGATGATTGTCAAACAGCAAGCCAAACTTTGAGAACGATGGGAGCCTTTTACGACGATGATAGGGTTTCACAAAGAGTGCTCCTTGCCTGTAATTATTTTACAACACTCTGATACCCAGACAACAAAACAGGTGAAATCAAAAACCCTGGATGCAATCGCGCATCCAGGGTTTTCCTTACGCTTTTTGGAACAACAACCCGTTCTGGGACGGGTCCTTAAGCAGGATGCCTTCTTCGGTCTTCTCAAAGGGCAGTTGCAACGCTTCGAGCCGGGCCATGAAGTCTTGCCAGGCCTGCGGGTTGGGAAAGATGAAAGAGATATGCCCCAGCCCCAGCGCATCGGGCGGGGGTGGGGCAGCGCCCTCACCCTGCCAGGTGTTGTAGCCGATATGGTGGTGATAGCCGCCCGCTGAAACCATGCCCATGCGGTAACGGCGGCCAATGCCCATGTCGTCGAAGCCAAGCAGGTCGTGGTAATAGCGGCGGGTTTCATCCATGTCTGAGACATATAGATGAAAATGCCCGATGCGCGTTTCGGTCGGGATAGTGCCATTGGGGTCAGGATGGTACTCATCCCCAAGTTCGGAGAAGAGCGCATCCAGGTCGAGCGGCTCCCCCCCCCC
>Ga0208244_100747_pt1 | contig 25158 bp, 24 predicted proteins | sample SubbioCR12Aug_5A_FD_184828 | JGI IMG/M metagenome (GOLD analysis project Ga0208244, IMG submission 184828) | Serpentinite rock and fluid subsurface biosphere microbial communities from McLaughlin Reserve, California, USA - CR12Aug_5A (SPAdes) | ecosystem: Environmental > Terrestrial > Deep... | reverse complement strand
CGAGTGGATTCCCGGGATGGATCTTATTGATGATTCCATCAATCCCCGCCATCATCAATGCCGAAAATGCGATATAGGGATTGCACATTGGATCGGGACAGCGGTACTCGACACGTTTCGCTTTGGGATTTGACGAGTACATCGGGATGCGGACAGCGGCCGACCGATTTCGTTGAGAATACGCCAGATTCACCGGCGCCTCATAACCCGGCACCAAGCGTTTGTACGAGTTTGTAGTTGGATTGGTCAGCGCACACAAGGCCGGAGCGTGCTTAAGCAAACCTCCGATGTAGTAGAGAGCCATCTCGCTCAACCCAGCGTAACCGTTGCCGGCGAACAGCGCCTTTCCCCCTTTCCACAGACTTTGGTGAACATGCATGCCCGATCCATTGTCTGCATAGATCGGTTTCGCCATGAACGTAACTGTCTTTCCATGTTTCTTTGCGACGTTCTTCGTCACGTATTTGTACAGCAGAAAATTGTCGGCCATCTTGGTGAGGGTATCCCGTCGCATATCGATTTCTGTCTGCCCAGCCGTAGCGACCTCATGATGATGGACCTCAACGTCGATACCGACAGCTTCCAAAGTGAGGACCATATCGGTTCTGATATCCTGGAGCGTGTCGATAGGAGACGTGGGGAAATATCCCTCTTTGTACCGAGGCTTGTGGCCAAGGTTTTGAGCTCCATTGCTCCCGCTGTTCCAAAAACCCTCTTCAGAATCAATGTAGTAGTATCCAAAATGGTGCGACTGATCATATCGAATATGATCGAGGATGAAGAATTCCGGCTCGGGTCCAAAGTATGCCGTATCGGCGATCCCTAATGTCTTGAGATAATTCTCCGCGCGCTTCGCGACGTTACGCGGGTCGCGCGGATAACTTTCGCGCGTTATCGGATCTGCAATGTCACACGTCAAGCTGAGCGTGGGAACCTGCGTGAAGGGATCCAGGAATGCAGACTTCGGGTCAGGAAAGAGGAGCATGTCGCTTTCATGGATCTTCTGAAATCCCCTGATGCTCGATCCGTCGAAACCTATCCCCTCCTCGAAGATCTCACCTGTAAAATTCATTGCTGTGAGCGAAAAGTGCTGCCACTGACCCAGCATGTCACAGAACTTCAAATCAATGATTTTCACATTGTTTGATTGTATCAGTGTAAGGACATCCGAAACGCCTGGCAGCATTTTTGTCTCTGTAGCCATGAAAGCCTCTCCCTATTATGGTTGATCTATTTGTGCTTAGTGAACTTCAGACGTAAGGTCTCTTTCGTGGTCGAGAGAGCCACGCTCGTGGTTGTCTTCGCGACACCGTGCCACGACTGAATCTTTCCAAGCAGCTTCTCAAGCGATTCTGTGTTGTACGTTCGCACTTTCAACAGATGAGTCCCTTCACCTGTGATGGCATGGCACTCAAGAATTTCATCATTGTGATTAACGTGTTCCACGAAGGACGAAAAATGTTTGGATGAATCGACGGTCACGAGGATAAATGAAGTAACATCCCGGCTCAACATCTTGTGATCCAGCTTGGCATAGTATCCCATAATGTAGCCAGCCTCTTCCAGTTTCTTCAAGCGCTCACTCACTGCCGGAAGGGAAAGGCGAACAAGATCGGCCAGCTCGTTGCGTTTCGTTCTCCCTGCATGCTGGAGGACCTCAAGCAGCTTCAAATCGATATCATCAAGTGTGTAGGCTTTCATATTGTAGGCGTCGAATAGAATTTACTTAATTTATTTAGGTTTTGCCGTGTGAATGGTTACAAATATAAAGCCTTCTCTTCGTCTTGTCAAGTACTATTTCATATGCACCAAAAAAAAGACCGCATGCGATTGCACACGCGGTCTTCATGTCAGAATCCACCAGTAATGGAAAATGCTCGATCTGCCTGGCTAGTTCATGGCGGCTTTTCTCAACTCGTGAATGGCCAATTCTGGCGATGGGTTCCCAAAAATCGCTGTACCCGCAACGAGAACGTCTGCTCCGGCTCGACTTACCTCACGCGCCGTTGACGCGTCGATCCCGCCGTCAACTTCAAGGCGCACACTGAGACTCTTTTCCTCGATTCGTCGACGCAGTCGGGAGAGTTTCGTCAGCGATTCTCTCATAAATTGCTGGCCTCCGAAGCCGGGATTCACGGACATTACAAGCACAAGGTCGACGTTCGGGAGAATCTCTTCGATCACTTCTACTGGTGTCGCAGGATTGATTGCCACGCCGGCTTTGGCGCCAAGCTCCCTGATGCGCGCAAGCGTTCGCCGAAGGTTCGGACATACTTCCTGATGCACCGTGATGATGTCGGCTCCAGCTGAGCGGAACTCCTCGAGATAGCGGTCAGGCTCCTGAATCATCAGATGCGTATCAAACGTGAGCGCTGTGTGGCTTCTGATCGAGCGTATCACCGGCGGCCCAAAGGAAATATTGGGGACAAAGTGCCCATCCATTACATCCAAATGGAGCCATTCCGCGCCACCTGCCTCGGCCTGCATAAGATTCCCCTTGAGATCCGCAAAATTTCCGGCAAGCAGGGACGGGGCGATTATGATGGAAGTCCGATTAGTATTCACGAATCGCAGCGGTATCAGTCTTTTGTGTCACAAACAAAGATATCGAATCACCAAGAGGCACGAAGCCCCCAAACCTTGGATATTGGTCAATAACGGTGTTTGGAAGAAGATCCAGACTCGTTTGATAGGTGATCTGACCAATATTCAGCCCTGCGTTCAGGATGATCCTCTGGGCCTCGGCAAGTGGCTTCTTCACGACAAATGGGACTGGTGTCCGATCGGAACTTGGTCCCTGGCTCACAATGAATGAAATAGAGGCTCCGGCTCGGACCCGCGTAGACTCAGCGACAGATTGTTCGATAATCGTGTTCTCCGGATAGTCGAGAGACACCGCGTACCGAACTGCTCCCATCCGCAGCCCCAATCGCTCAACCACGAGACTGGCGTCTCGAAGCGAGCGGCCTCTGACACCGGGCATTAGCACTTGATTCTCCCCCCCACTGATCGTCAAATAGACTCCACGACCATGTTTAACCACTGATTCGGCTGGAGGGTTCTGAAAAGCCACGGCTCCGACGGGATAGTATTTGTCTACCCGGACATCCGCGCGATGGCCTTGCAGACCATGTTCGTTCAATAGGCGCATCGCATCTTCCTCCGGCAATCCCACTACATTTGGGACCGACGACGTCATTCCTTTCTGCACGTACATCGGCATAATGACCCAATCGAGCGCGAGCAAGACGGCGATTCCAATAGCTCCGAGGATTACGGAGCGTCGCAGATATGACCTGAGTATGTTTTTCTTCTTGAGCATGAGAATTTCGCGAAAAATATAGCCAATATTCGAGTGACTTACAAATAAGTGTATCAGAGCCAATTCGGGTAGATAATGATATCCGGAGGTTAAAGAAATCATCGGGGGTGTTAAACGTCTGGCAGACGAGGGTCCCGACAGGTCTTCCATAGCGGGGGTTGTGGGCGTCCAAATTGCATCTCAACGCTTTCTTGGCTATATTTTCCGGCATTTCAAAATCAATTGTCCCACCACAGTGAGTTGGGAGTACCTTGGCCTCGAAAATTCAATCCTCCAAGCTAGCTTCCTTCAAAAGACTCGTTGAGTCTGCTCAGTCAGCTCGCAAACGCGCCCACGCTCCATATTCGAATTTTCACGTGGGAGCGGCTTTGCTCGCCACAGATGGACAAATCTATACCGGCTGCAATATCGAAAACAGCAGCTATGGACTCACCATTTGCGCAGAACGAACGGCAATTTTCAAGGCGATCTCTGAGGGGGAACGAAATTTTCGAGCCATTGCGGTCGTTTCCGATGCAAAGGGCTACACACCCCCATGCGGAGCATGCAGACAGGTTCTAATGGACCTTGCGGGAAACATTGATTTCATTATGGCAAACTCGAAGGGGGATATGGAAATTGTCAAGCTGAAGGACCTCCTTCCTCTTGCATTCACACAGCGAAACTTGAAGAAGAACCATCGAACGTAAAGGTTGCACTCTATGGATACGTCGTCTCAACATCTTGTTCCACGAAACACAGGCTGGATTGAAGTTATTTGTGGTTGCATGTTTAGCGGTAAGACCGAAGAGCTAATCAGACGCATGCGTCGCGCTCAGATTGCCCGCCAGAATGTGGCAGTATTCAAGCCCCACATTGACACGCGATATAGCAGCGAACATATCGTCTCCCACAGCGATCAATCTCTTGTCTCACATCCCGTCCAACATGCACGTGAGATTCCTCCGTTGGCCAAAAATGCACAAGTCGTCGGTATCGACGAAGCGCAGTTCTTCGACGAGAGTCTCGTCTCTGTCTGTGAGAATCTGGCAAATCAAGGCAAAAGGGTCATCATTGCGGGTCTCGATCAAGACTACCGCGGCAGACCCTTCATGCCTATCCCAACGCTTCTCGCTGTTGCCGAGTATATCACTAAAACGCTTGCGATATGCATGGTTTGTGGTAATCCGGCAGACCGTACGCAGAGAAAGACACAGCAACACGACCTGGTCGTGATCGGTGCGAAAGACATCTACGAAGCCCGATGTCGTCACTGCTTCGAGCCCCCAGTTGAATAACTTCCCCACAGTAAGTCCCCTGGAGTAGGAAGATGAGTATTTCATCCGTTCTTCATGGCGTCCTTGGAATAGCTGTTGTTCTAGGGATCGCATTTCTCTTTTCGAACAACAAGCGCAGGATCAATTGGCGACTCGTCGTGACGGGACTGGGCATCCAGATCTTCTTCGGAGTGCTGGTCATCAAGGGCCGCGTACTCGGCGAAGTCTTCGCCCCGCTCGGTTGGCCAAAACTTATGTTCGAGTCGATTGCCGAAGGATTTGTGGTTATTCTGGGATTCACCGCGGAAGGAGCGCGTTTCGTATTCGGAAATCTTGCGAATGGACCGGGGACAACGGACTCTCTCGGATTCTTTTTTGCTTTTCAGGTACTTCCCACCATCATTTTCTTTTCATGTCTCATGTCAGTCCTGTACTATCTCGGTGTGATGCAAAAGATTGTCCAGGGAATGGCCTGGGTAATGGCACGGCTTATGGGAACGAGCGGAGCAGAATCGCTCTCCACTACTGCGAATATTTTCGTGGGACAGACCGAGGCCCCTCTCATGATTCGTCCTTTCGTTGGCACGATGACCAACTCCGAACTCCTTACCGTGATGACAGGCGGAATGGCAACGATTGCCGGTGGAGTGATGGCCGCATACGTTCAAATGCTCGGCTTCTCCTTCGCGGAAACCCACAGTTTGAGTATTAACGCCGCCCAAGTTAAATTTGCTGCTCAACTCTTGGGAGCATCTATCATGGCTGCTCCGGCCGCGCTCTTGATTTCAAAAATCATCTTTCCCGAAGTGGAGCAGCCCCAGACCAAGGGAACTGTGAAAGTGAAAGTGGAAAAGACTTCAAAGAATGTCATAGAGGCTGCTGCTGCGGGTGCCTCTGACGGTCTGCATCTTGCTCTAAATGTTGGCGCTATGTTGTTGGCGTTTATTGCGTTAATTGCCTTGTTTAATTATTTGCTTAGTGCCTTCGGTGGTTGGATCGGTGTCAATACCTACTTGCAGGCCAACTATGGTCAACCCCTGAATCTCCAGCTTATGCTTGGCTTCGTTTTCCAGTTTATTGGACTCGCCATTGGCGTTCCATCCGCTGAGGCGTTGCATTTTGGGAGTCTTTTCGGGACGAAGATCGTCCTGAACGAATTCGTCGGCTACCTCGACATGTCAAGATTGATGACCGAAGGCAAGCTGTTTTCCGAAAAGGCCATAGCCATGACAACGTTCGCCCTATGCGGCTTCGCCAACTTCTCATCGATCGCGATTCAAATTGGAGGCATCAGTCCGATGGCCCCGCATCGGCGCAAAGACCTCGCATCCTTGGGACTCCGGGCTGTGCTCGGTGGTTCTCTCGCCACCCTTCTCACTGCTACGATAGCGGGAATCCTCGTTGGAGGCTAAACCATGAGCGTGGATTTTCTTCAACTCCGCGTATCCGAGGCGGTTCGGTGCATCCGGTCGAAGACAAGGAAACGTCCAGCCGTCGCACTCGTGTTGGGCTCCGGGCTAGGCGATTTCGCAGATGCAATCCAGGATGGCATTGCGATACCCACTCGAGCAATACCCAATTACCCGCGTTCCACGGTTGCGGGTCACGCTGGAAAGATCGTCATCGGAAAAATCCGCCACGCCGGGAAGTCCACTCCAACTCTCATCGTGTTCAAGGGGCGAGTTCATTTCTACGAGACTGGAGATCTTCATCCGACGGTGCTTCCGATACATGTGGCGCATGCCCTCGGCGCCAAATCTCTTATCATCACCAATGCCGCTGGAGGAATCAATCGCTCGTTCAAACCGGGTGACCTTATGCTCATCCGGGATGTGATCACTTTTTCGTTCCTCAACGATCGGCATCTCCAATCAACTGAGGATCCAACCAGGGGAATACCACACTTCGATGCGTCGTTGATTCACCGACGATCCAGACCCCCCCTCACTGGACATCTTATGTCAACCGTGCGGAATGCTGCGGCTGAGATTGGGCTCCCCCTTCGTGAAGGGACCTATTGCTGGCTGAAGGGACCTTCATACGAAACTGCGGCCGAAATCGAAATGCTGCACCGCCTGGCAGTAGATGCGGTGGGCATGTCCACCGTCCCCGAGATCTCAGCGGCAGCAGCATTGGGCATGGATGTGGTCGCATTATCCCTCATCTCAAATCTGGCTACGGGTATTTCCCCGAGTAAACTCTCGCATGACGAGGTCACTGAGACGGCAGATCGCGTGAAGCAACAGTTCGCCACTCTTCTGAAACACGTATTGATTGAACTCTGACGCTGTTCTCAGTTCCCACCCTGATTCTTGCAGCCGATACGTGAAAGTGGTATATTTGCCTATCGGAAACCGAACACCTGGATCACCAATATGTCTCAATGGCTTGACTACCGTGATATTCAATCAGTCTCCTCCACCTTTTCGAAGCTCTTCGTAGACTACGTAACCAATTTTGAAAAGGTAAAGGAGTATTACGAGGCTGATTTCCGAGACGCGGCATCATGGGAGCGTACGATCAACTCGGTGACACAGAAATCGGTTGATCGGTCTCGACTCGTCAATATACTGACGACACAGAATCGGGCCTTCCACTGCGGTATACGAACCCTTGCGAATATCGATACGCTACTCAATGATAACACCGTTGCGGTCGTGACGGGTCAGCAGGTTGGTATCTTCACCGGTCCCCTCTACACAATCTACAAGGCTCTTACGACGCTTAAGTTGACCGAACATCTTTCACACCAGTATCCCGATCACAATTTTGTCCCGGTCTTTTGGCTCGAAGGCGAGGATCACGATTTTCAGGAAGTGAGCGGGATCAATATAATCGACAAAGAAAACAATCTCTTGAAGGCGGCTTATCATCCCGTCGATGAAAGAGATGATTCGAACTACGGCGCAGTTGGTCGAATTGAATTTGACGATACGATCGTTTCTGTGATTGACCAGCTCCACGCTGCCCTTCTCGAGACTGAATTCAAACCGCAGTTGTTTTCGCTCCTCCAAACGGCATATCAGAAAGGGATGACATTCAATCGGTCCTTTGTCCATCTCATGAATGATCTGCTTGAGGAATCAGGCCTCATCTTCCTTGATCCCAATGATCCGGCAATCAAAGGACTTCTCAAGCCTGTATTCCAAAGGGAACTGGAGAGTGCTCCCAAAACGTGCAAACTCATGATTGGCGTAAGCGCGGAATTGGAGAAACGCTATCTTGCGCAGATCAAACCGAAACCCGTGAATCTCTTCCTATTCCACAAAGGGGGACGGCATCTTATTGAGCCGCACGCCGAAGGTTACGCGCTAAAGGGAACACGCCAACGCTACTCAAAAGAAGCGTTGATGGAGATGCTCGAGAGCAATCCGGAGATCTTCAGCCCTAACGTTGCGCTCAGACCTGTTTGTCAGGATACGCTTTTACCTACCGCTTGCTACGTCGCTGGACCGGCGGAGATCGCGTACTTTGCTCAGTTGCGGTCGGTCTACCAGGACTTTGGCATCCAGATGCCAATTCTGTTTCCCCGAGCGAGCATCACCATCGTCGAGGAACGCGTCCAGCGCGTCTGTGAAAAGTATTCTCTCGGACTGAAGGATTTTCTGGGTGATCCGGATATGCTTCGCCAGTCTATTGCAGAACGGGTGTCGGATATTCGAATGGAGGAGCTGTTTGGCGGGACCCTGGTATCATTGACTGAAACTCTCGATGCACTCGAAACCGGACTATCTCAGATAGATCAAACGCTTGCGGGGGGAGTAGCGACAGCCAAGAAGAAAATTGAATATCAGATCGATAATCTAAAGCACAAAGCGATTGCCGCGCAGAAGCGAAACAGCGAAGCAACACTGCGACAAATCGACAAGGCCTCCCTCCACCTCTATCCATATTCGAACTTTCAGGAGCGTGAACTGAGCATCGTGCACTTTCTCAACAAGTATGGACTTGAGTTTCTTCGCTGGCTCAAAGACGAACTAGTCATCGACAAGTTTCGGCATCAAGTTATCGACATGAATATCTGATCTCAGAGGAATAAGACGGCGATCCGCTAGGGAGCATCGACCTACTTATCGCTTCACGTTTCTAAATTTCTCCAGATGTTCCCAGAATTTCAGAAAGGAAATATGTACACAATCGGGATCGTCGATTCTGAGCCCACTGATGCTCAGTCCCAACACTCCAAATGCCATGGCAATGCGATGATCGCTCTTTGTGGCGATCTTCGCCGGCCGTAATTCCCCTCCAGACTCAAACGCAAAACCATCTTCGTATTCTTCGATCTCGACTCCCATCGCCCGGAGATTTGAGACAACCGTGCCAATCCGGTCAGATTCCTTAACCCGCAGCTCCCTCGCTCCTCTGACTTCAAACGGAATTCCCGAATTCGCAGCAAGAACAGCCGCAATGGGGATTTCGTCCACCATTTCAATAACGTCCAAACGTCCAAGGCTGATCCTGCCCTCGAGGCATGAATACTTCGCAGTGATCGTCCCCACCGGCTCCCCCGCAAATTCCCCACTCGGATGAACGTCTATTGTAGCTCCGGCGTTCTTCAAGATCTCAAGAACTTTTGTTCTCGATGGATTGATGCCGACGTTCTCGATGATTACTTCACAGCCGGGGGTAATTATCGCAGCACCTATGAGGAAGGCCGCCGAAGATATGTCCCCAGGAATCACAAATCGCCGTCCGTAAATGACCGTGCCACCAACGATTGATGTCACGTGCTTACCGTCCCGCACCTCCCTTTTCAAACCCAGCATACGTTCAGTATGATCGCGTGTCGTCACCTCTTCAATAACTCTTGTCGTACCATCAGCATATAAGCCGGCAAGTAGAATTGCTGATTTCACCTGTGCGCTTGGAGAAGGGGATTCATACGTGATAGGTTGAAGTTGGGAACTGGCTTCAATTCGGATAGGGGCCGTTCCTTCCGGCGTGCCAGTGATCAGACCACCCATTTGCGTGAGAGGTCTAATGATACGCATCATGGGGCGGCGGCGTAGGGATTCGTCACCCGTGATCACCGTCGGGAAGTTCTGTCCCACCAGAAGACCGCTTAGCAGACGAAGCGTTGTCCCGGAATTACCGGCATCGAGTGTCACGGCGGGCTGAAAAAAGCCTCTTAACCCCGTTCCTTGAACCTGGAGCGACACTTTCTTCATTTCGACTTGACATCCCAATTGCTGGAGACAGGTGAGCGTGCTCTTCGGGTCTTCCGCCAGCAACAGGCCTTCGATTTCAGAGGACCCCTCGGAGAGAGCGCTAATGATCAAAGCCCGATGGGAGATAGATTTATCCCCGGGAATTGAGAGACTCAAGACTGGATTGGAAGAACGATTCATCTGCGCTGAAATAAGAAATCCTCACAGACGGGAAGATGCATTTACCCAGCGTGAGGATTCCGATTAATATGAAACGGGATTACTCAGTGACGTCGGGGACGAGAATCTCTTCCACCGGGTCCATCGCGTCGCGGACGCCGTTCACGCGGGCGGTTCATCTCCTCCTCGGCATTCTCCCCACCGACCAGAAGAGCTTTCCGACTCAAGTTCAGTCGTCCCTCCTCGTCGATTTTGACAAGTTTCACCTCTATTTGATCGCCGAGTTTCACAACGTCATCGACTTTTGCGACGCGATTCACATCCAACTGCGAGATATGAACGAGTCCTTCTTTTCCAGGAAGGATCTCGACAAAGGCGCCAAAGTCCATAAGCTTCTTGACCGTCGCCATATAGGACTTACCGACCACTGGAAGCTCAGTCAGCCTTTCGATTGCAGCGACTGCCTTCTGGGCTGACTCGTTGCCGACAGCTGCGATCGTGACCGTCCCATCATCCTCGATGTTGATCTCCGCACCGGTATCCTTGACCAGCTGACGGATGTTCTTTCCACCCGGACCGATGAGGAGGCCGATCATATCGACTGGGATTTTCATCGTTTGGAGACGTGGAGCATGCGGCGAGAGCTCTGCCCTAGGCGCGTTGATCGTCTCTGCCATGGTGTCGAGAATCTTCAGGCGGCCCTCTCGTGCTTGTACGAGAGCCTGTTCCAGTACCGCAAAGGAGATTCCCTTGATTTTGATATCCATCTGAAATGCCGTGATACCATCCTTTGATCCCGCAACCTTAAAGTCCATGTCACCGAGATAATCTTCGTTTCCAAGAATGTCGCTGAGAATGGCCACCTTATCGGCTTCTTTAACGAGGCCCATCGCGATTCCGGCCACTGCTTTCTTCATTGGAACTCCGGCATCGAAGAGGGCCAGACTTCCCGAACAGACCGTTGCCATCGAAGAGGAACCATTTGATTCGAGGATGTCCGATACTATACGAATCGTGTATGGGAACTCCGTTTCGTCCGGGACCATATTCACTAGAGATCGCTCTGCAAGGTTTCCGTGTCCGATTTCTCGACGACCGGTACCGAGACGTCCAACTTCTCCGACGCTGAACGGCGGGAAGTTGTAATGGAGCATGAATCGCTTGGTGGCGTCCGGAGTCAAGCCATCCAGTATCTGCTCATCCATCTTGGTTCCGAGCGTACCGGTTGTCAGACTCTGAGTTTCGCCCCGAGTAAAGAGGGCTGAGCCGTGAGTACGCGGCAGCAACCCAATTTCGCACGTGATGGGACGAATATCCGTCAATCCCCGTCCATCCAGTCGTCTACCTTGCGCAAGAATCGTCGAACGCATTGCATGCTTCTCGATGTCGTGAACGACGTTTTCGATGGTCTTTTCTTTTTCAGGATATTTCTCAGCCAGCGCCGACTTCACTTCGTCGTACACTTTTTTAGTCGCCTCAGAACGTTCTTCCTTCGTGAGAACAATCTGGCTCAGTTCCTTCAATCGAGATTCAGCCAACGATTTGACTTCCGCCTCGAGTCCGGCAGGAATATCCGGCGCCACGATCTGGCGCTTTGATTTCCGAATCGCGTTCGCCAATTCGACCTGGCCTTGGCAAAGCTTCCGAATTTCCTCATGAGCGAACTTCAACGCCTTCAGAACATCCGCCTCGGGATATTCCTTCGCCTCGCCTTCGACCATCACAATCGAATCTGACGTTCCAGCCACCGTAATATCACAATCGCTTTCATTCAACTGATCGTGAGTCGGATTGATAATGAACTCTCCCTTAATTCTCCCCACTCGAACCTCGGCAATGGGTCCGTCAAATGGGATATCGGACACCATCAACGCGGCAGAGGCGGCACATGCCCCAAGGACATCGCCGTCGTTCTGCATGTCAGAAGAATACACGGTCACAAGGATCTGTGTCTCGTTCCGATACCCTTCAGGAAACATCGGCCGAATCGGTCGATCGATCAGGCGGGAAGAAAGAATCTCTTTTTCTGTCGGTCTCCCCTCCCTCTTGAAGAATCCTCCCGGTATCTTTCCGGCAGCGGACGTCTTTTCTCTGAATTCCACTTGCAGCGGGAAGTAATCCTTCTCTTCGTCCGCTTCCCTCAGACTCACCACTGTGGCCAACACCATTGTATCGGCATATCGTACCATAACGGAACCGTCTGCCTGTTTTGCGAATCGTCCCGTTTCGTACGTAAGGACCTTGTCACCAAGAGTAACTTCTGTCGTTTCTTTCATCTCTTAATTCCAATCTGTTAATAAGAGGACTGGCCGTTCAATTTGCAGGCTGTCCAAAATGTATTCGACTTACTTTCTGATATCAAGATCAGCGATGATCTTGCGGTACCGAGCGATATCTTTCCGCGTCAGGTAATCCAACAAGCGGCGACGCTTGCCGACCATTTTGAGCAGGCCGAGTCGTCCATGATGATCCTTCTTGTGGTCGTCAAAATGAGGCGCAAGCGAATTGATATGAGCGGTCAAAAGGGCGATTTGCACCTCCGGCGATCCCGAATCGTTGGGACCTTTTCCGTACTTTTTGATCAGCTCGGATTTATGTTCTTTTGAAATTGGCATTGTAACTCCTGAAATAGAAATACGTGATGTTGTAGTACGCTAAAGGTCAATTCTTCGTCTCATTCATCATCGCACGGAGTCGAAGACTCTCTTCCTTGTCTTTGTGCATCTGGTTGATCAAATCTTCCACTCGATCATACTTCAGCTCATCGCGCAGCCGCTTGATGAATCGCAACTCCAGGATCTCCTCGTAAAGATCGCCGTCGAAATCAAGGATGTTCACTTCGATTGTGCGACGGCCATCTTGACCAAACGTGGGGCGTACACCGATACTAGCCATCCCAAAGTGGCGTTCAGATCCGCGACGGACTTCGACAAAGTAGATCCCATTCTGCGGAACAAGCTGCTCATTATTGACAAGCTGAAGATTCGCAGTGGGATACCCGAGATACTTCCCTCGTCCATCACCCCTCACAACGCTGCCGCTGATGCCATAGAGGCGGCCTAGCATGCGCGCAGCACGTTCGACATTGCCGATCAGCAACCAAGATCGAATACCCGAACTACTCACCGGAGCCCCATCAACACAGACAGGCTGGATCGCGTGCACGCCAAACTCGAATTCCTTTCCGAGTTGAAGAAGTGTCTCAATACTCCCTTCGCGATCACGTCCGAAGTGATGATCATATCCTTCAACGACTTCACTCACCCCGATTCCATGCACCACATACCGAAGGTAGAACTCTCGAAAACTCTGACGGGAAAAATCGTAACTGAACTGAATGATAAAGAACACGTCCACTTCTAACGATCGACAGAACGTCGTCCGGTCCGTCAGAGTTGAAAGAAGTTGGATGCTTTCCTCCTGACGCCGCAGGACCTTGCGCGGATGGGGATCGAACGTCACTACAACACTTCGCCCCCCCCGCTTTTTGGCCCTTTCAACAATTTCGCGGATGACAATTTCGTGACCCCGGTGCACACCATCAAACGTCCCGACGGTCACGACTGAATTCTTGTCGTACCCAATCTGCTCCAGGTCATGAACTACCATCATTGTCGTTCAATCCCATGGACCATCGCCCGTTCATCCATGCGCAGATTCGCGATTGAAACCGCATCGGCGACATCATGATGTCCAATTCGCGTTCTTCTCAATCCCCGCAGGGTTGCGCCACATCCGAGAGCCAAGCCAAAATCTTCGACAAGTGCCCGGATATACGTGCCTTTCGAGCATACGACGCGAAATTCAATCATTGGCTTGTTGATTCCAACGATCTCGAACTGAGAGACCTCGATTTCCTTCGACTGCCGCTCAACCGTGCGCCCCTTCCTTGCCAGCTTGTACAATGGCTTTCCCCTGAATTTCACAGCCGAGTACATGGGCGGAATCTGCATAATCTTTCCCACAAACTGAGGCTGGACGTCCCATATTTGTTGCTCAGTCACGCAATCGTACGGCCTTCTCTCCACAACTTTCCCCTCAGAGTCAAAGCTATCGGTCCTGATCCCAAGCTCCATCACGCCCCGGTATTCCTTTTCAAGACCAACGTATGAATTGACAGCCTTCGTCTTTTTTCCAGTGCAGATAATGAGGAGACCGGTTGCCTTCGGATCGAGTGTCCCAGCGTGACCAATCTTCTTGATGTTGTATTTCTTCTTGATGTAGCGTATAACATCGAACGAGGACCAATCAAGCGGCTTATCGACCAGCAGGGTTTCCCCTACTCCGTCAAAATCCAACCCATCCAGTTGTTGATATTGGGTTGACATTTCTATTCATCCTCGGAGTCTTTCGGAAATTCCTTTTGGATCTTGTGCAGGATCTCTTCGATACTCATCGCGTGATCCAAAGATTCATCGAGATAAAACTGAATCGTCGGCGTGTACTTCAAGCGTACGCTGTGACCAAGCTCACCGCGAATGAAGTGTTTTTGTTCCTCCAGCACCTTCAGGGTGGATTCTTTTTTCGACCCGTTTCCAAAGATGCTTACATAGATCTTTGCAATCTTGAGGTCAGGACTCATTCGGACTTCCGTCACGGTAATGATCCCATACTCCTCCAATCCAAAATTCCGTTGGAGGATATTGCTCACCTCATGTTTAACCAACGACGCAACTTTGTCCGTTCGAATCGACATAGTCAATCTTAGAGCTTGCGCTTCGTCTCCACCATTTTAAACGTTTCGATGATATCGCCCACCTTGATATCATTGTAGCCATCCAGCGTGATTCCGCACTCGAATCCCTGCTCAACTTCACGGACATCCTCCTTGAAGCGCCGCAGCGATCCAATCGATCCAGTAAACGCTACTAACCCGTCACGAATAAGACGAACTTTAGCGCTCCGGACAATCTTTCCATCCTTGACATAGCATCCTGCAATCGTTCCGACCCGAGACATTTTGTATACTTCCCGGATCTCGACGGTGGAGAGGATCTCTTCAGCGACGGATGGCGCCAGCATCCCTTCCAGCGCACTTCGGATTTCATTGATCGCAGCATAGATGATATCGTAGAGGCGAATATCCACACTCTCCTGCTCGGCCAATCGACGTGCATTGAGATTCGGACGCACATGGAATCCCACGATGACCGCCCCAGAGGCTGCGGCGAGCAAAACGTCGGACTCAGAAATACCACCAACCCCCTTGTGAACAACGACAACACCGACCTCAGAGGTGGAAAGCTTCATCAGCGAATCTGAAAGCGCTTCTACTGAGCCATCCACGTCACCTTTAACAATGACGGGCAACTCACGCAATTGTCCTTCCTTGATCCGGCTGGAAATATCATCCAGCGTTATGAGACGGCGCTGACGGAAATCCTGTTCTCGCTTCAACTGCTGTCTCTTCAGACTGATGTCGCGCGCATCCCGCTCGTCCGACATCACGACAAGGACATCTCCGGCCTGAGGGATTCCATCGAATCCAATGACCTGCACCGGTTGAGATGGTTTGGCCGCTTCGATGCGATTTCCACGTTCGTCGAACATCGCACGGACCCGTCCGCTGTACATGCCGCACACAAATCCATCGCCTGTGCGCAGAGTTCCCTTCTGCACAAGGACTGAAACGACAATACCCTTACCCTTGTCTATTTCTGCTTCGATGACGATTCCGCGCGCGTGTCGATTGGGATTAGCCCGCAGATTGAGGATCTCCGCTTCGATGAGAAGTTTTTCAAGAAGCTGATCGACGTTCTTTCCCGTCTTTGCGGAGAGTTCGACAGACTGGTATTTGCCGCCCCACTCCTCCACCAGAACTCCCTTCTCGGACAATTGCTGACGAATTCGTTCCGCATTCGCATCTCCGCGGTCAGTCTTGTTGATGGCAATGATGATTGGCACAGAAGCAGCCTGAGCGTGGCTTATCGCCTCCACCGTCTGAGGCATTACGCTGTCGTCGGCTGCAACAACCAAAACGACGAGATCGGTGACCTGTGCTCCGCGTGCTCTCATGGCAGTGAATGCCTCATGACCCGGAGTATCGAGAAACGTGATCTGCTTGCCATCACTCAGGGTCACTTCATACGCTCCGATATGTTGCGTGATACCACCCGATTCTCCGGCCACCACATTTGTTTGCCGGATATTGTCGAGAAGTGATGTCTTGCCATGATCAACATGACCCATGATGGTGACGACAGGAGGACGCGACTGCATCGACTCCTCAGTGTCTGCCTGATCGTCGAGAATATCCGGAGCAAATTCCTGTTCGAAATCGACCTGATATCCGAATTCATCAGCTACGACGGTAATGGTGTCGCGATCAAGCCGCTGATTGATGGAGACCATCATGCCCAGACTCATACACTTTTGGATAACCTCGGCCACGGAAACCCGCATCAGATTTGCCAGTTCACCAACGCTCACAAACTCCGTCACCCGAACCTTGGTCTTATCCTTCTCGAGTTCTTCCTGGATGCGCAGCTCTTCCTCAGCGCGTTCCAGACGCTTCCTTTTTCTATGACTAGCGCGTGTGCCAGACCCATCATCTCCCAGACCCGCGAGGGTGGTTCGGATTGCCCGATCAACTTCGGCCGCATCTACCTCGGCATGCCTGCTCTTCTTGCGCTTCCTTTGTTTCGGCAGTTCTTCCTTTTCCTGCCCATCGGGTTTCGCTTTTCGCGGCTCCTCTACGACCTTCTTTTTCTTCTTCTTCTTTTTCTTTTCTTCTGGTTCTCCCGATACTTCGTCTGTCGGTTTTGGGAGATCGAGTTTTCCTTTGATCTTCAAGCCTCTTGGGGCCCGCGCCAGAGCTTTTTCCAAAGGGGTGTCAGGCCGCTTCGATTTGGACTTTGCCCCTTTCTGAGTTGTCTTCTCGAGTTCCGGCGTTGATGCTTCAGCAATTGCTGTAGCTTCTAGGGTGACTTCAGAATCCTGTCCAGAAACCGTCAAAGATTCAGCTTCAGCCTCAGTCGCCACAGTCGCTTCAATTTCCTCGTCCGTTCCAGTCATTTGGCCCGCAATTTCCTTGCCTGGTTCGGTGGCTGGCCCATCGGCAGATGACAGTTCCTCCGGAACTTCTGCTTCAACAGTGGCTTCTACACCGGCGATTTTCCGAACTTCCAGACCCGCGTCGGCTTCTGGTTTCTGTTCCTTGGGAGCCGTTTCTTTCTTTCGCGTCGATCGGAATTCACGGACCTTTCGCTGATGACGCTCCGCGCTATCTTTTTCCTTTTTGAAGTGCGCCATCAAGAGCTGCATCATCTCTTCCGTGACGACAGTCATATGACTTTTCACCTCGAATCCCTTCTTCCGGAGGAATTCAATGATCGTCTCACTCGAAAGATTCAGTTCTGTCGCGAGCTTGTATATCTTGATCTTCTTGACGGCTGCGTCTGCCATAGATTCCTGTGCAATTAGAATGGCTTACTCTGTGATCTCTTTCTTTTCGTCGGGTTCGTCTTCCGGAGCCTGATTCTCAGCCGATGCTTTCTGCTGTGATTCGTTGGCCTCGGGCTCTGCGGATTCATCCTCCTGCGTTTCAGCTTCCGACGCTTTAGATTCGTCGGCTTCCGTCGATTTTGATTCGCCGGCTTCTGTCGTTTTCGGTCTGTCAGTTTCAGTCGCTATCGTTTCGCCATCCGCGTTCTCTTCCTGCTCGTCATCCTCGATTTCAGCTTCTTCGAGTCCTTTCCTGAGCATAGCGATGATTTCCTGAAGCTGCGCTTCTTCGATTCCCAGATGAGACACGAGAGTCTCGATTGGAGTGTCGAGGACATCACGTGCAGTTTTGTAGTCATCATCAAAGAATCGATGGAACAAAGCCTCTCCAAGTTCCTCCCGGAACTCCGACAAATCCATATCGTACTCTTCTTCTTCCGGGGCCTCTTTCACCAGCTGAATGTCAAATCCTGTGAGCTTCGAGGCCAGTCGAACGTTTTGTCCATTCTTTCCGATCGCCAAAGAGACCTGGTCCGCTTCCACGAGGACTGTGGCCTTCTTGCTTTCCTCATCGATCTGAACGTTCTTGAGCTTGGCAGGGGCAAGAGAGCGGGTGACGAAAACGATCGGATCTTCAGAAAAGTTTATGACGTCGATATTCTCGTTGTTCAACTCCCTGACGATCGCGTGAATTCGAACACCTTTCATTCCGACGCAGGCACCGACCGCATCGATCCGGTCATCATGTGATATCACGGCGACTTTAGCCCGATCACCCGGTTCGCGAGCGATTCGTTTGATGTCGATTATCCCGTCATACATTTCGGGTATCTCAATCTCAAACAATCGCATGAGAAATCTTGGATCGGTGCGGGAGATTACGACAACAGGATTACTCGCGCCTTTCCGGACCTCCTTTACGATCGCCCGGATAGTATCTCCCTTCTTGTAGCGTTCCTTGTATATCTGTTCGCTGCGGGGAAGCACGAGCTCTGTGCGGTTATTCATGACGAGAATCTCACCCCGGCCCTTGCGAATCTGGTAGACCTCTCCCACCACAATCTCGTTCAGTGAATTTGTGTACTCGTTGAAGATTGCCTCTTTCTCAATCTCTTTGATCCGCTGGTTGAGATTCTGTTTGGCGCTCACCACCAGGCGTCGGCCAAATGCTTGCAGCGGGATGATCTCCACGAAATCCTCACCCACCTCGATGTCTTCATCAGACTTCTTACGCGCTTCGTCTATATGAATCTGGGTCGACGGATCCACCACCTCGTCAACAACTTCTTTTTCGAGATAGATTTCGATGTCACCCTTATCCATGTTCACAACGACATCAAAACGTACGTCAGTGCCATAGCGTTTACGCACCATCATACCAAAGATATCTTCGATGATTCCTATGAGTATATCTTTGTCGATACCTTTTTCACGAACCATTTGAGCGAATGATTCAGTGATTTCGTGATTCATTGATTCCTCCAAACAAATATCATCATACCGAACCCGGGATCGGGGGCATTGACTACCATGGCAGCTCTTCCCGGGCTTCCATGATCTCTGATTGCGTCAGTACAAGTTGGTTGTTATTTTCATCGACGAACACAAGCTGGACGTCTTGGATGGATTCGAGCATAGCCCGAGTCACCACAACTTGCCCTTCGATGCGACGTTTTATCTTGAATTTTTTACCCACACATTTTTTGTATTGCCGCATCAATCTGAGTGGCTGACCCACACCCGGAGACGAAACTTCAATTCTGTATGTTCCATGGATCAGGCTATTTTCGTTGATCACAGACGCCAATTCTCTGCTGATCTGGGCACACTCATCGATCGTGATTCCGGCATCTGTATCAGCAAAGACCTGCACAAGTTTCCCCCGTCGCTCATTGTGAATATGCACGTGGACGCAATACGCGTTGCGTGCTTCAAGAATCGGGACAAGGGATTCTTCGATTTTCTGCTGAATTTCAAGCACTGGTAATTCTCCCAAAAAAAATAGCCCATAGGCGGGCTATCAACTGCGGCTCGTAAATATACAATATCCCCCCTGGAGATGCAAGGGAATAATCTAGAAGTTTTTCACCCTCACGTGCTCACGGTAGAATTCAGACACTAATTCAGCGGCATCCGAGGGATCATCTGTGCAATAGAAGAGATCGAGATCGTCGGCCGAAATCATCCCGTTAGCGAGCATGGTGTTTCGGATCCATTCAATAAGCCCCTCCCAATATCCCTTCCCCATAAGAATGACTGGAAATGGCTTAGTCTTTCGCGTTTGGATCAACGTGAGCGCTTCAAAAAATTCATCAAGCGTCCCGAACCCCCCCGGCAACACGATGAATCCATGGGCGTATTTCACAAACATCACTTTGCGGACAAAGAAGTGCCGAAATGTGATCGTCCTTTCGGAATCCACGAATGGATTGATTCCCTGCTCGAACGGCAAATCGATGTTGACTCCCACAGAAGCTCCGCCTCCGTTCTGCGCGCCCCTGTTTCCGGCCTCCATGACTCCCGGTCCGCCGCCAGTGAGCACATTGAACCCTCTTTTCACAAGCTCTTCACCCACCCGGATGCTGAGCTCGTAGTACTTCGAACCAGGCTTCACACGCGCAGAGCCAAAAATTGCCACAAGATTCTCCTGATTTGCCATCAACGTGAATCCATCGACAAATTCCGCCATGATCCGAAAAATGCGCCATGAATCCTCTTGCCCCTCGATGATTCGTTGCATGAGCTTGGACGTGTCTGATGTCTGTTCCAGATCCCTGTCAATACTTTTCATTGTCGCTTCCCGTTCGATTCTTCAAGATGATGATTAAACATCATGGTCCCGATCACAAACCCGCGGTAGATCGCTCCTCAGCAAACAGATTTGAATATTTCGATCGCTTTCTCAATAGCTTCACGGCCAACATCCAAATGAGTAACAGCTCTGATTCGGCTCGAACCGGCCGGCGAGAGGAGAAGACCCTCCTTTTCGAGGCCTGCGAGCATGCTCTCAGTTGACTGACCTGAGGGTAACACGTCGACCATTACAATGTTTGTTTCGATTGTGTCCAGATTTACCCGAAGCCGATTGTTCGCAGCAATCCCTTTGCCTAACACGCGAGCATGTTCATGATCTGTCTTCAGTCGATCAATATTATTCTCCAAAGCATATTCCGCTGCTGCTGCGATTACGCCGACCTGTCGCATGCCGCCTCCAAAGATCTTGCGGTAGGTTCGGGCGCGTTCAATCATGGCCTTGGTGCCAATGACCATTGATCCGATTGGTGCACCCAATCCCTTCGAGAAACAAACCGAGAGAGAATCAAAATATTGTGCATATGTTTTGGGCGAAACACCAGTAGCCACACAGGCATTCCAGAGGCGAGCCCCGTCGAGATGGAGGCTGATTCCCCGCTCCTTCACGAATTCGCTAATCTCCCGGATCTCGTCAACGGGATAGACCACACCCCCTGCCATGTTGTGGGTATTTTCCAGACAGACAAGTGAGGTCCGCGGCATATAGTAAGCAGGCGGCCGAATAGCTTCGGCAATCTGCTCCGAGGTCAGGACTCCGTTCTTTCCCTTGAGAGGAAACATTTGAACCCCGGACAAGACGGATGGAGCGGCCGTCTCGTAGTAGAAAATATGTGATTCGGATTCAACAATGATTTCATTACCAGGCTGGGTGTGAACCTTGATTGCAAGTTGATTCGCCATTACTCCTGTCGGAACAAACAGGGCATCCTCTTTCTCGAAAAGAGCGGCAACCTTTTTCTGCAGTGCATTGACGGTTGGGTCTTCACCAAACACGTCATCTCCTACCTCCGCCCGAATCATGGCCTCACGCATCGCCGCAGTTGGCTTCGTGACCGTATCGCTGCGAAGGTCAATATATTTCTCCGGCTTCAATTTATTCTTCTCTCTTTCTCCGTACGATAATTGCGCTAAGAAAGATCATTCCGGCGATTCCAACGCAAAAGAGCGCGAACACGTCGCCGTAACTTGCATAAAACGTCATATCGTCTCTCGCGTCAATCGTCTGGACGATCCTCTGCGTTGAATACATCGTCGTGCGCTGATGGATGCGACCAAATGGATCGACGAATCCTGAGATTCCCCCATTTGCACACCTGATGATCCATCGTCGATTCTCAATAGCCCGGAAGGAGGCAAACGCAACGTGTTGATAAGCTCCCGAAGTGTTTCCCCACCAACTGTCGTTTGTGACAATGATAAGAAATTCTGCCCCATTCTTCACGAAATGCCGGACATAATTTGGATAGATCGATTCATAGCAAATCATTCCGGAAAACTGCACGGACTCTGCACCACGGGTCGGCAAGTCAAACACCGTTTGGTCCACGCCTTTCCCCCAACCACTGATCCCAACATTCCACTTCAACGGTTCCACCAGAAATGAAAGGGTCTCAGCATAAGGCACGCGCTCAGCGAAAGGGACAAGCACAACCTTCTTGTACACCACCTGCGTCGAATCTCTTGGGGTGAAGAGAGTGGCGGAGTTGTAATACTCCACTGCACGGGATCCATCTGGAGATTTCCTGGTAGTGGGAGGAGCATCAAGAAAATCAAAATACTCTGCGTGGGGTATTCCAGTGAATACCGAGACGGAAGACTCATGAATCGCATTCCGTAACCTGTCGAGATACGGTGCATTCTGGGGGAGCAATATATAGAACGGAATTGCCGTTTCGGGCCAGACCAGGAGATCAAGTGAGTCTTTCTCCGCCTGCCCAATCGTTGGCATAAGGATATCGAACTGCCTCTGATATGATTCCCACTTTGAAGTCCAGCCTTCCCCCCATTTATCCCAGGGATCGATGTTCGGTTGAATGATCCCGGCTTTGACCGGAAGACGATGCTGCTCGGAGTCTTCGGAATCGACCACGATTCGTCCATAAACCCATGGTCCAAAATACAGAACCACAAGAATAGCAACAGAACCCAGGGATAGACGACCCCACGCCTTTCCATTTCCTCTTATGAATTGAAGTAGAAGCCAATATGCAAGCACGTTGAAATAGAGCACAACGAATGACAAACCATAGACCGAAGTGAACTCTGCAATCTGGATCCGATATGTTTCGTAGGCCTGACTGTTCCCGATGGTGATCCAGGGAAATGAGAACTCCGAGAGAGAATGGGAGTATTCGAATCCGATCCAGAAGAGTGGGAAAGCCAGGAGAGCGATGAGCCCGCCCAAGCGTCTCTTCACGAACCAATAGGTGAGAATTGGAATCCAATAGAACATCGGATGTGCGATTAGAAGCGCAGCGCCGGCAGCCACCAGGTAGGGATCCTTGCCATGCGTAAAACCACCCACCCAATAAAGGGTAATCGAATGAAACACAAACATCGCAAGGTAACTGTACCGGATGATCTTTTTATACGTCTCAAGTCGATCGCAAAGATAGAGCAAGGGGATAAGCGCGACATAGGCGAGTGAGTAGAACGGCGAGGGAGGAAAGGATGCCCCCAGGAGAATCCCCGAGAAAACGGCAAGTCCAAGATTAATCTTCGTACTTCGTTGCATCAGTCACCTTATCGGTATCATTACTCTGTTCTTGCGGGAGGTATGATCTTCGGCTCCGCTGAAACCACATGAGCCGTTCGTACACTATGACGACAGCCGCTCCACATCCGATCCCAAGGATTGCGCCTGCAACGACATCCGCCGGATAGTGCACACCGACATAGACCCGACTGAACGCGACTGTTGCTGCAAACGCCCAGAATGCCCAGGCCGCTCTCCGAACGAAGTATGCCAGGACAAATGCGCCCGCAAAGTTGTTCACCGCATGCGACGAAGGAAAAGAATATCCGCTCCCGCAGCTCACTAAAAGTCGCACATCCTCAAGAACATGGCATGGTCGCACGCGTTCGAAGATATGTTTAACATAGGCGCTGTTAAGCTGATCGCTGAGGAGTATAGTCGGGACAAGGAGAATTGCGGCAATCCGTCCGTGCTTTCCTCCTCTCACAACAGCCGCGATCCAGAGAATTCCGACAAGTGCCAGAACCACCGGGCTTTTATTCAAGTCCGTGAGGAAGGGCATCACAGCGTCGAACACCCAATTCTGCAGTGAATGGTTCACGAAGTTGAACGCAGCTCTGTCAATCGAATAAAGGAAATCGTTCATCGTCCTTCCTCAGATTCCGCGTCAGAAGACCGAACGTTTTTTCGACCTGCGTTGGCGGCGCGTCGGGAATAGAAGTAATTTGCCACGAAAACAAGAACGACAAGAGCAATCAGGGTCGTCACGAAGATACTGTACGCGTCGAGGTAGTACGGAACCTCCTTCCAGTTGTCGCCGAGGGCCTTCCCTGCAAAAATGAGGATGAAATTCCAGATCAACGAACTTACGAACGAAAGCAGCGTCGTCTTCCACAGGACCAATTCCGATAGACCGGCAAAGAATGAGACGATTGCCCTCGTTCCGGCCAGGAATCTATTGGCAACGATAAGCCCGTACCCATGCTTTCTAAACCATCCTTCTGCTGTATGCACCTTATCGAGAGGAATAAATTTGATCTTCCCTTGTTCCAGAATCTTGTCGCCAAACCAATGACCGATCAAAAACATAGAGACAAAACCAAGCGTGCTCCCCACAGTGGCGAATATCCAAAGGGTAACCATATCCACTTGTCCAAACCCGACGAATGAACCCGCCGCAACAATCAAAACATCACTTGGAAAAGGTGGAAAGAGATTTTCGAGGTAGGCTATAGCGAGGACAGCAAAGTAAATCCAGACAGGATTAAGATTTGAGAGTGCGTGAACGAGATCTTCCACATCCAGGCCAGTTCAGATCGATAGTCTTAGTGAAGCAACGGCAAAGGCGGCGCAACCCTCTTGCCTCCCAACGAAACCAATTGTCTCGTTCGTCGTGGCCTTGACCGAAACCTGAGATACATCAATACCCAATGCCCTCGAGATCTTACCGCGCATCTGTGTCACATGCGGAGCAATCCTGGGGACTTCCAATACGACCGTGCTGTCGACGTTGACGACAACAAAATCGTGACGTTTGATAATCCTTCGAACCTCTCTCAACAACCTGAGACTAGATATCCCTTTATACTTTCGCTGAGAGTTGGGAAAATGGTGTCCAATATCTCCCAAAGAAGCCGCTCCAAGCACTGCATCACAGATCGCATGAATCAGCACATCGGCATCGGAATGACCAACGAGCCCCATCGTATGCGGAATTGTCACGCCGCCGAGGCGGAGACGGCGACTGGGTGCAAAACGATGGACATCATACCCAAATCCAAATCGCACGCTCGTTTCTGGCATCAATCACCTGATTCCGAAATTGGGATACGATTCAGAAGGCTCGCGCCACGCCAATTCTATCTCCGTTACGTGTGACGCGCGGGGGCCCCGTTTGACATCTTTAATCAGTTCTTCAATCAGCGAACGATCGCCCTCGGCCACGACTTCGACATCCCCATTCACCAGATTCCGCGCAAACCCCGTAAGTCCGTATGCAACCGCCTGCCGGAAGATGAAATATCGGAATCCGACCCCTTGAACAAGACCTTTTGCCACAATATGTACCGACGTTCGCATATAGTGCCTGAGAAAGTACGACCTTTCGTCACGAAAATCAATTCACGCACGGTTGTAGAACTTGATGCATCATGATCGATGGTAGGCGAACCTGCCTGGTGCCAATAGAGTAGGAGGAGGCTCGGTTCGAGCCTCCGTCCCCTCATCAAACCGTACGGACGGATTTCCCGTATACGGCTTTCCTGTAAGGTTGCCCCGTCGCAGGGAGCGACAAGGAGTTAG
>Ga0208244_100746_pt1 | contig 25179 bp, 19 predicted proteins | sample SubbioCR12Aug_5A_FD_184828 | JGI IMG/M metagenome (GOLD analysis project Ga0208244, IMG submission 184828) | Serpentinite rock and fluid subsurface biosphere microbial communities from McLaughlin Reserve, California, USA - CR12Aug_5A (SPAdes) | ecosystem: Environmental > Terrestrial > Deep... | reverse complement strand
AGTTAAGCCTGCCTGCGCCGATGATACTGCAGTAAAATGTGGGAAAGTAGGTCGTCGCCAAACCCTACAAAGAGGCTGCCATATGGTAGCCTCTTTTTTTTATTTTTCTCTCACCACTCGATTATTTGATTATGTACATTTGGCATACAATTATTAAGTATATGAATGCACGCAAATTTGTATTAATACTGGTTGCATCATTGACTTATCAGATTGTTTATGCCGGTTCAGGTGATCTTTTGATCAGTCCTGGTTTCACAAAGGTGCATTTTCCCTTTCGTGGCATGGAAAACTATAAAGATAAGGGAAGTTATCAACTGAACCTGCACTTTACCCTCATGCTGAACAAACGAGTTTCAATAACAACCGGACTTGCTTATGAAGACAGAGGCTACCACGTTGATTTTCCAAAGAACAATCCACAAGATTTGGAAATAAAAAGCGAATACTTCAGGCTTGAGTATTTGGTGTTCCCTGTCCATGCAGATTACCGTGTTTTTGGAATGGCATCCCACCACTTATCCGTAAGAGGTGGTTTTGAGTTTGGCAGTTTACTCACGAAATCAATGGAAACCACTCTTTACAACGGACAAAAAATAGACGGTTTCATCGGTGAGTACCGCATCAACAAGTTCATAACAAGCGCATTGCTTGGCTTGAATTACCGATATGATTTCTGGAAACATTATTTCGTTATAGCAAGTCCGGCCGTCAGACTAATACTGTCTGACCAGTCAGGCATGCACGGTCGTACCACACAAGGCACTTCTTTGTCCTATACATTCAGGTTTGGAATAGGGTTTAAAATTCCAACTAATCCTTCTTCATCTCCTCGGTGATCGGAATACGTTCGTTTGCCCTGTAAGCAACAACGAAAGCGTCGTGTATTCCTTTACTTCTGATGACCTTGCTGTATGCCTCAGCTTCGCTGAATGAGTTAAACCGACCGGTTGAGTAACGGTATAATCCGCTGAAAGTATTTTCGATGATTGGTGTTTCAATTTTAAATCTCCGTGCAAAGGCCTCCATATTGATACGGCTTTTACTCATGGCAATAACCTGCACCCTGAATTCATACTGTCCCTTTATGGCAGGAGACTTGTCGGCAGAAAACTCAAGTACAGGCAGATTTTTGTCGGACGAGGACGGTTGAGTCCTTCTCTGTGAGAATTCATACTCAATCAAGTCAGGACCCATTGGACGATTGATTCTGGCTCGTTCCTTCTTTACCTGTCTGAAATGATAAGATAGCCCAACAGAAGAATATAGTATGATGTCATTTTTGAATCCGTCTTTGTAGAAGTCAAGATCATCGGACATAACAGTTTGGATCGACCCTTCGAGATTAAGCCTGAGGTTTTCACTAACCTGGATGCCCATTCCCATTGTCAGAGGTATTACAACCGATGAACTTGAAAAGGAAAGCCCGAGCGCATTAGTACCGTCATCGACAATTACCGCATTGTTTAGTGTATTGCTTAGTGTTCCTTTCCAACTGATGTATGAAAGGCCTGCGGTGCTGTATAGATTAAAAACTCTGCCTTCGGGTCTGATGCCCCAGAATAGATTGGTTAGATTGATATATGCATGTGCTCCAAATTGAAAATTTGTGCCTTTATACCCATAATTCAAGGGGTTGCCTTTGAGCAGGCTGTCTTTTTCGCTGGCCAGCGAATAGTAACCTAAGCCAAGGCCAAATCCATAGAGCTGATTGAAGATAGCCCTTCCGAATATATTCCCGCCAAAGCGAATCTCTTCAGTAAATTTTCCAAAGTAGGTTTTGTTGCTTACATCACCGTAATACTGAGTAAATCCAAGGTTAGCGCCAAATTCCCAGTCGAGGGTCTTGTTTTTGTCACAATCCCTTAAAGTTTGTGCATTCCCGCTATTGGCCACAAAAATAAACAGGATCAGTAAGTAGGTTGCGACGGATTTCATGGGTGGCATCAGTTTAATCTTCGGTTGCAATAATTAAGCAGCAAATCTTCGGCACTGCCATATCCCAGATCAAAAGATTTTCTCCAATCATCACAGGCACCCTGTTGATCGCCCAGATAATATTTGGCAACTCCCCGGTTGTAGTAATTTTTAATCCAGTTAGAATAATCCTTAACATCATAAGGTTTAAGGCTGATGGCCCTCGAGAAATCAGAAACAGCATCATTGAATCTGCCCATTTTGCTTCTGGCATTCCCGCGGTAGGAGTATATCAGAAAATCAGTTCCATTAGGATTTCTGGCAATTGCCTCATCAAAAGCCTGAGCGGCTCCCAGAAAGTCGCCTGTATTATACCTGATTATGCCATACTGATAACTCGAATTCTGGTTCTCGGCACTTCCTAATGAAATCATATCTACGTAGTAGCTTTCAGCGTCTCTTATAAATCTTTGATAATCGTAAAAATTGACTTCGTAATAGTTGTTCTCAAAGATGTTTGTCCAATTATCAGGTGATGCCTGTCGCTTATTGAGGTCTTCTTTCAGGTAAGTTGTTATGAATTTAAACCGGACAGTCTCATTATTCGTTTCCCTGATGGGGTGAACCGCCACGAAAATATTTGCATCTGAAATTATATTTTTTGCAAGGACATTTTGAATGTGTCTTACAATAACAGCATCAGGGTCACTTCTTTTAATCGAGTACATGCGTGCAACAGTGCTGTAATAATTATAAATCGGCAACTTTTTCCGGTCAACATCAATAATACGGGTATAATTTCTCACAACTCCGGTTGCGAAGCACTCAAGATTTACGAGGTATTTCAAATTATATGGGACTTCTTCGGGCAGCAATTCCTTAAGTTTCTTGCTGTCGAAAATGAAAAATTCAAGTGAATGATAAGATTTCCATCCTTGCTCAAGAATTGGGAATTCAAATTCACCATCTTCATAAATTTTCAGAAGAATACTATATTGTTTATCCTTAATGGTGATTTTACGCAACTGTAATGAGACAAAATTATCTTGCCCCATCTTGATCATTCTTTCGTTCTGAAACTGCGACCGGGTGTTTGTGGATGGTATAACGTTTTGTTGCGATGCCCAGGTTCCATTGTCCTGAAGTGCCCATCCGGTTGCTCTGTCCAATTCAGAGTGAATAGGGCTTAAGATGGAAAAATCGTTCGGGTCGTAGTAGAATTCTTCAGGGCAGTCCGGATCAGCCAGATTTTGTGCTGTCACATGACCATTTGGTAAGATGCAGATAATGAGTACAATTAATTGTAAATATAGTGATTTGGCCACGATGAAACTTGTATTGGTCATGCAAAACATAAAGTGTGCCCTAAACGGTTTATTGTTAATGCTCAAATTTAGTGATTTTGGGAGCGTTTCGAAGGAGAAGCAATTTATTTATTAAAAAAATTATTAACAGTGTTTTATTGCCAACCTCTTTGCAAATATGCTGATTATACTATTCCTGAACTCATTTTTTCAATAAAAACCTGTAACACTTTTTCTATGCCGGAAGGATTTTTCCCTCCCGCTGTTGCTAAATGTTTTTGCCCGCCGCCGCCGCCATTTATTTCTTTGGAAAGTTCGCGGATAATTGCTGAAGCATCATATTTTCTGGTCAAATCATCAGAAAATGCCAGACAAAGTGATGCTTTATCCGGTTCTTTGGTTGCCAGCAGTATAGCCTGTGACTGTTTCCGGGTTCTTAAATAATTTGCAACATTCTTCAGTAGTTCAGGCTTAATCTGGACCTCTCTGGCAAGGATTTCGATATCAGCTAAGCGAACAGTTAATTCGGATAATTGATGAGCTAGTGTAATGGTCTTTTCTGATTCGTAAGCCTCAATTTGTTTACTTAGTTGTTGGTTATGAGTGACTAGGTTATTCAGCGATTTGATGAGGTCACCTGTTCCACCAATAATATCACGAATTGTTGATAGCTGTTCTAACTGCTTATTTATGAATTCTTCTGCTTTCTCACCTGTTACCGCTTCTATTCTTCTGATTCCGGATGCAATAGCACCTTCCGAAATAATCCTGAAACTGCCAATATTCCCTGTTTGTTCCACATGTGTGCCACCGCACAATTCAACCGAGAAAGATTCATTAAAAGTAACTACTCTGACTTTTTCACCATATTTTTCGCCGAAAAGAGCCATAGCACCCATTTCATTGATAGCAACATCCAGTTCAACTTCGCTGTGCACGTGTGCTTCGATGTTTTCTCTGATTTTGCTGTTAACGATGCTTTCTACTTTGCGGATTTCTTCTGCCGACATTTTGCCGAAATGACTGAAGTCGAAACGTAATCTATCGCTATCGACCAGACTCCCTTTTTGTTCCACATGGGTTCCAAGCACTTCGCGAAGAGCAGCATGCATGAGGTGTGTGGCTGAATGGTTGTTTGCAGTCTGCCTTCGTTTTTGGATGTCAACCAGTGCAACAAATCCTGATTCGGGATGGGCCGGTATGGTATCGCAAACATGGATGATCAGGTTGTTTTCTTTGATTGTATTTGTGATGGTGATACGCTCATATGCATTCTGTAAGATACCGGTGTCGCCAACCTGTCCGCCCGACTCAGCATAGAAGGGAGTTTTGTCGAGTACAATTTCAGTATGCTTTCCTTTTTTATTCTCTACAATCCTGTAGCGCATTATCTTCACTTCTTCGGTTAAAGATGTGTAACCTGTAAATTGTGTTTTATCAGAATCCTCGTAAATTCTGACCCAATCGCCAAGTGCCACTTCAGCGGCTTTGCGCGAACGGTTCTTTTGTTCTTCGAGACCTTGATTAAACCCATTCATGTCAACCTCAAAGCCTTTTTCACGAGCCATGAGAACAGTCAGGTCGATAGGAAAACCATAGGTATCGAAAAGCTCAAAGGCAAAATGTCCTTCAATGATCCCTGATCCTTTGTGATTATCGAGGTAGCTTTCAAATCGTCTGATACCTTGCGAAAGTGTCCGTAGGAACGAGGCCTCCTCCTCCTGAATTACTTTGCTGACCAGGTTTAATTGGATTCTGATCTCCGGAAAGTTTGATTCCATCATGTTGGCAAGATGCGGAACAAGCTTGAAAACAAACGGTTCGTGAAAGTCAAGAAATGTATAACCATAGCGAACGGCACGCCTGAGTATTCTTCTGATAACATATCCTGCGCCCGTATTCGAAGGCAATTGCCCGTCGGCTATGGCAAAGCTCACAGCCCTCAGATGATCGGCGATCACACGCATGGCAACATCTTTGTTGCTGTCGGCTCCGTAGGATGCATCAGCCAGTTTTGCAATTTCAAAGATTAACGGTTGGAAGACATCAGTATCGTAATTTGATTTTTTCCCTTGAAGCACAGCGCACAATCTTTCGAATCCCATACCGGTATCTACATGTCGCGCAGACAATCCTTCAAGACTTCCATTTGATATGCGGTTGAATTCGATAAATACAAGATTCCAAATTTCGATTACTTCAGGATGATCCTTATTCACAAGTTCGCTGCCTTTAAGGGCGAGACGATCCTCTTCGGAACGGATATCTGCATGTATTTCAGAACATGGCCCGCATGGCCCTGTGTCACCCATTTCCCAAAAATTGTCCTTTTTCGAACCAAAAAGTATACGATCTTCCGAAACGAAATTTTTCCAGAGTTCAAATGCTTCATGGTCTGGTTCAAGTTTGTCAAGATCATCTCCGCCAAAAACGGTTACATACAATCGGTCTTTATCAATGCCGTAAACACCTGTGAGCAGTTCCCATGCCCATTCGATAGCTTCTTTTTTAAAATAATCACCAAACGACCAGTTGCCCAGCATTTCAAACATTGTGTGGTGATATGTGTCATATCCAACTTCCTCAAGGTCATTATGTTTCCCCGAAACCCTAAGACATTTCTGGGTGTCGGCAATCCTGAGTGACGATGCTTTTTCGTTCCCCAAAAACACATCTTTGAACTGATTCATTCCGGCATTGGTGAACAGCAAGGTAGGGTCGTTCTTTACAACTATGGGTGCGGACGGGACAATCGAGTGGTTTTTGGAACGAAAAAAATCAAGGAAGGTGCTGCGAATTTCTGAAGCGTTCATAATGAATTTGATAATAGTAAATGGGTCGTTATTTTAAGGTTTTTTAAGGTTGCAAATTTAGCTTAATTATTTAATTTTGCGGTTCTTCAGCCTCATTACAGGCTGTCAAAGGAAAAAGAATAGAGATGGCGAAGGCAAAATATTTTTTCAACCAAAAGACATTATCATATGAACGCTTGAAAGTCAGTTGGAAGCAACGACTTGTTCAGGTAATCTCGTTCGTGCTGTCGACTTCTGTTTTTGCAGTCGTGATCATGCTGGTTGTTTATAATTTTTTTGGATCCCCAAAGGAACGCATGCAGCAAAGGGAAATTGATTATATGAAGCTTCAATATCAGTTGTTGCAGGAACGGTTGCAGAATATAAACCTGTTGCTTGCCGACATGCAGGAACGTGATGATAATATTTACCGTGTGATTTTTGAGGCCGAACCGATTCCTGGTTCTGTAAGAAAAGCCGGTTATGGTGGTGTCGACAGGTATGACCGCCTCAAAGGTTATAAAAACTCAGAACTTGTTGTAGCCACAACTCAAAAGCTAGATCAGATATCGAGCCAATTGTATGTACAGTCAAAATCATTCGATGAAGTCTTTGAGCTAGCCCGAAACAAGGCCGAAATGTTGGCATCAATACCTGCAATACAGCCTGTTAAAGATCTTGATCTTAAACGAATTACATCCTATTTTGGAATTCGGCTTGATCCATTCTACAAGGTGAACAAGTTTCATCAGGGCGTTGACTTTTCAGCTCCGATTGGTACTGAAGTTTATGCAACAGGAAACGGTAAAGTAATCATGGTGGAGAAGTCTTTCTGGGGTTATGGAAACACCATTGTTATTGACCATGGCTTTGGTTATAAAACAAAATACAGTCACCTTCATCAATTCAAGGTCAAGAAAGGCGAAACTGTTAAAAGGGGACAATTGATTGCTACACTAGGCAATACAGGTAAATCGACTGCACCACACCTTCATTATGAAGTACATAAGAATGACAAGCCGGTGAATCCGATCCACTTTTTCTTCAACGACCTTACACCCGAAGAGTATGGACTGATCCTTGAAATGTCCACATTGCCTTCTCAATCAATGGATTAAATATGAAAGAAACGGGTGTTGAGAAGATTTACTACAGCATCGGTGAAGTTGCCGATATGTTTGCAGTAAATGCATCACTGATCCGGTTTTGGGAAAAGGAATTCGAGATTTTGAGGCCCAAAAAGAATAAAAAAGGAAATCGTTTATTCACCAAACGCGACCTTCAGTATCTTCATATGATTTATCATCTAGTGAAAGAGAAAGGTTACACACTGAAAGGAGCCAAAGAGTATCTGAAGGAAGATGCCAAAAGTATTGAAGAGAAAATCAAAATCAGGGAGGCATTGCACAACACGCGAAATTTGCTTGCTGAAATAAATCAATCGATGGAAAGCCGATTGAAGGAACTATAGATAGTTGTTATTCTCAGTCAGGTAATTGACAACATAATCCCTGACACCTTCTTCTAAAGAGCTAAATGGTTTCTTGTAGCCTGCAGAAGTCAGTTTCGACATATCAGCTTCTGTAAAATACTGATATTTATCACGGATATCCAAAGGGGTATCGACAAATTCAATCTTGGATTCTTTTCCTGACGCTTTAAAAGTGGCATTGGCCAGATCAATGAATGTCCGGGCTTTACCTGTCCCCAGATTATAGATTCCGTTTTCTGTCTGGTTCTTCATCAGGAATTCAATCACCGACGTAATATCTTTAACATAAACGAAGTCACGCAGTTGACAGCCGTCAGCAAAATCAGGGTGGTGCGATCGAAAAAGCTTAACCCTTCCGGTTTCTTTAATCTGCCGGAATGCATGAAAAATTACAGACGCCATTCGTCCTTTGTGGAATTCGTTAGGGCCATACACGTTGAAGAACTTCAAACCGGCCCATTTTGGTGGCTGCAGAGGCTGTTTTAAAGCCCATTTATCAAATTCGTTTTTTGATACACCATATGGGTTTAATGGTTTAAGGTGTTCAATGATTTCGTGATTGTCACTGTAGCCCCATTCCCCCATCCCATATGTGGCTGCCGATGAGGCATAGATCAGGGGGATGCTGAATCTCACACAAAGATCCCAGATCTTTTTGCTGTAACCCAGATTCCATTCTTCGAAAACCGATGCATCAAATTCAGTTGTATCTGTTCGCGCACCCAGATGAATCACATATTGGATTTTATGTACATGCTTATTAGCCCACTGAAAAAATATGTCTCGGTCAATTTTCAGATAAAATGAAAAATGAGCATGATTGTTATGCTTGTCAGGCCTGTTAAAATCATCAACTAAAACCACTTCAGCATTAATGCTGTTGGTAATGTGAGATGCGACAACACTTCCAATAAATCCGGCAGCACCAGTAACAATGATCATGGATTCAACTTTTTCGCAAATTTAGTGGTTTTCGCTGATTTGCTTTCATTCCTTTAACAACTATGGCAAGTAATGATTAAAGCATGTGTTTACGTTTATTTTACCCTAAATCATCAATACCTAAGGTGAAAATACCCTAACTTTGGCTGATCAAAATTAAATTGAAACCACATGAAAAAAACTGTTTTCCTGAAACTTGGTGCCGCAGTTGTGCTGTTTATTTTTATGCATACTGCCTCATGGTCACAAATAAGTTATGGTGGCATCCCCCCAAGCTTTGAGCACCCTTCATTGACATTAAAGGCTGGTGAAGTATCGCTGAATGCTCCTGATATTATGTTGATTGAACAGGAAGACAAACTTGCAGAATCGAGCGAAAGCCCCGGTCCGTTGCGCATGGGTGTTTCGGTTAAAGCCGACATTAGTATGAAGAATTCAGGAAACTGGAGCACCCTTGAAGATGGCAGTAAAGTTTGGCGTTTAAGAATTCATGTGCCTGATGCTTTAGCCTTGGGGGTATATTACAACAGATTTTTCCTTCCCGAAGGATCAAGTCTTTTTCTGTATAATGAGAGCAGGAATCAGTTACTTGGTGCCTATAACCATCTGAATAATCCTGAATCGGGTTTGTTTGCAACCGAATTTGTTCAGGGTGATGTGGTGTATCTTGAATACTATCAGGAAAGTGCGGTACAGGAGCAGGCAGTCCTAGATATATCGGAACTGGCTTACGCTTACAGGCACATTGAATTTATTGAGCGGGGAACAGACGATTACCGCTCGCTTTGGTGTATGATCAACGTAGCTTGTTCTGAGGGGGATGATTGGGAAGACCAGATCAGATCTGTAGCCCGTATTTCGATCAAAATAGGATTTAATTTTTATTGGTGTTCCGGTGCTCTGATAAATAACACCAACAACGATCGTACAGCGTATTTTCTTACCGCTGCGCATTGCGGTGGGTCAGCAAGTGCTGCCGACCTTAACCAGTGGATCTTCTATTTCAACTATCAGGCACCAACCTGTCAGGGTACCAACAGCGGTAGCAATTCCACTACCGGATGCCAGTTGAAAGCAAAAGATAACTCGCAGGGTGATAATGGATCCGACTTTTTTCTGGTACAATTTAATAATTCTATACCCAATTTCTTTAATGTTTACTTCAGTGGGTGGAACAGAACAAACGTGAATACCGACATGGGAAATGGTGTCAGCCTTCACCATCCCGCAGGCGATATTAAAAAAGTTTCTACATATACAACCCCACTAGTATCATCAACTGCCTGGAATGGTTTGTCTTCACACTGGAGGGTAACCTGGGCTACCACGACTAACGGTAAATCAATCGTTGAAGGAGGTTCCTCAGGATCACCTATTTTTGATAGTAATGGGTTGATTGTTGGTGATTTAACAGGGGGATACACTTATAATTCCTGTGAGAATCCGTCACCTGCATTTTATGGAAAAATCTGGTACTCCTGGGACCAGAATGGAAGCACTCCGGCCACAAGGCTCAGAGATTGGCTTGATCCCGATAATACCGGAATTGAAAAACTTCCTGGAATCAACTGGCAGGCAACTCCACCGGTAGCCAATTTCTCGGCAGACGAAACAACTGTTGAACAAGGCGAAGGAGTCTATTTCACTGACTTGTCACAACCAGGTATTTTAAGCTGGGACTGGACATTCACAGGAGGAAACCCTGAATCAAGCTCAGAAGAAAATCCGGGTCCTATCGTTTACACACAAACAGGAACTTATACAGTAAGTCTTACAGTTACTAATGCTGATGGTACTGATACTGAAACAAAAGCGAATTACATAACCGTTAATGCTGCTGCGCCTCCGGTTGCAGATTTTGAATCTGATGTAACAACGATTTCGCAGGGAGGACAAGTAAACTTCACCGATTTGTCTGAAGGTAATCCTTTTGAATGGTATTGGGAATTCGAAGGGGGGAATCCTGAGGTGTCAAATGAGCAAAATCCAGTGGTGACTTACAATAGTGATGGAACTTTTAATGTTAGCCTGCGTGTTGTGGGTTACGGTGGTGAAGACACAAAAATCGTTGAAGATTACATTACAGTAACAGCCGTTTCTTTGCCTGTAGCGGACTTCACTGCCGATCAAACACAAATTATGCAGGGCTCAACTGTCAATTTTACAGACTTGTCTTCAGGCAATCCAAACTACTGGTATTGGGAATTTGAAGGTGCTACCCCCTCATATTCAGAAGCCCAGCACCCACAGGGTGTCCTTTATCCCGAAGGAGGTGCCTTCAATGTTTCGCTCACTGTTGTCAATAATTATGGTATCCACACAAAAACCATCGAGGACTTCATTATTGTTAATTGGGTTGGAGTGGATGAGAAGATTGCAGAACGATTCAGAATATTTCCGAATCCTTCAAAAGGGATTTTTAACATACAGGATCTGAGTAATACGGATGATCTGGTGACAATAAGTGTAATCAATTCAAACGGGATTGAGATTCTGAATAAACAAATCATGATGAGCGGCGATTATATTGTTGATTTATCTGGCTTTGAAAATGGAATCTATATGCTCAAATTTATATCCGGTGAAGGAGCTTTGACCAAAAGGATCTCCATCAGCAGGTAGTTAAAGTTTTTTAGATGGTTCAAGACGGTGTATTAAGTCGTCTGAAACATTTTATTTATTGAATGTTTTTGTTTGAAGCCTGTCATGATATTGACCTTAGTATCTGTCAGAATTTTGGTTTCCAGTATCAGGATTTGCGTTGAATTCAATTTAGCTTACATTTGCAGGTACTACACCTTTAAGATGAAAAGGATTGTTTCATGTACTTTTTTGATGCTTTTTGTCCTGGCGCAACTAAATGCGCAAAGAAATGAATATCAAGATGAAATAAAAATTATTGGTGATAACCGGTATTATATTGAGTTCAACAGTCAAAGGCAACAACAAATATCAGGATCAGCAGCTTACCCATTGGAAGCAGGATATCTTATTGGCTTTTCCGATTCCTTACTTAGTCACGGACAGAAATCAATAAGTCAGGATTCTATGGTATGGGAAGGACTGTTTTTGCAGTCAGGAAAAATTGGATTAGCCTTTTATTTTTCAGCAAAAGTACCTGAAGCCAGATATTTAGTTGAATTGTTTTCTGCAAGGCAGCATAAGATAATTGGTCGGTTTACACATTTATCTGATGGATATTATCATGTATTGGGTCCTGATTACAGCGATAGCACATTTTTGCGTATATCATGGAAGGGACAGGGTTCAGAAATACCTGTGCGGCTGCATCATATTGGGGTGATCAGCAATCCCTTGGCAGAGTATAACTTTGGTGCTAGCGGAAGTTGTAACGTGAACGTGAATTGTGCCGAAGGATCACACTGGCAAAATCAGAAACGTGGTGTTTTACGCATATTGGTGAAGCAGGGATCAGCACTTTTTTGGTGCAGCGGTTCGTTGATAAACAATGTTCGTCAGGACAAAACTCCTTATGTGCTTACTGCTAACCATTGCGGTATTCAATCTTCTGATGATGATTATTTGCAGTGGGCATATTACTTCAATTACGAATCAGCGCAATGTCAAAACCCTCTAACCGAACCTGCTTATCAGTTGATCACAGGAAGTCAAATGATTTCATCTTCAGATAACGGAGTTGAAGATGGGTCTGATTTCAGGCTTGTGCTATTGAATCAATCAATTCCTGAAACATATAATGCGTACTTTAATGGATGGACTCGAAGTGAAATCATTGGTAACAGCGGTGTAACGATACATCATCCTTCGGGTGACATTAAGAAGATTTCGACTTTTTCCTCAAGGCCTGTTTCTTCCGGCTTCGGACAACAGAATAATGATCCATCGGGTAAGTATTGGAGGGTAAACTGGACCGAAACCCCCAACGGTTATGGTGTCACCGAAGGTGGTTCTTCCGGATCACCGCTTTTTGACAATAATGGCTTGATCACAGGTGCATTGACCGGGGGTAACGCATCTTGCTCTAATCCTGAAGCTCCTGATTATTATGGAAAGTTTTCTTTCAGTTGGGATCAAAATGGAACCGAGCCACAACATCAACTCCGGCCCTGGCTTGATCCCGACCAAACCGACCTGATGCTGCTAAATGGGTTGGGAGAAGGAACTGACCTGCTTATGGCCGTTTTTTCGAGCGACTACACAGAAATACTTCCTGATCAGTCAATTCAGTTTTCAGATCAATCAATAGGAGATATTAAAGGGTACAAGTGGTACTTCGAGGGAGGTACTCCAGGTGCCAGCGATCAATCCAATCCTGGAACAGTCAGATACCATAGCATAGGTGCATTTGATGTTGCTCTGGTAGTTTACGGTGATAACAGAAAAGACAGCCTGATGCGCGAATCAATGATCAAAGTGTTGCCTGTGGCTGTGCCTAATCCCGGAACACGAAGCTTTGAATTGTTTACCGGCAATATTCTGCCGAAGTTATTTAAAATAAACATTTTTGATGTTACCGGCAGGGAACTGGAGTTCGCGCGACAAGATAAGGCGTCTGGTTATATTACCCTTTCATTGCTTAACGATTATAAAGGAATGCTGTTGGTTGAACTGGAAACAGAAGAAAATAGAATGGCAGTTAAGCTAATAATTAATTGAATAATAGTATATTAATCCTCTTCATGGGCTCTTGATCCTGTGTATTTTTTCCATTTTTCCAACACCATCGCGAAATCCTGTGGGAGCTCAGATTCAAAATTTATCGGTTTTCCATTAGCCGGATGAACAAAACCTAATGTTTTAGCATGTAGTGCCTGTCTGGGCAGAATCTTAAAGCAATTGTCAATGAATTGTTTGTATTTCGTGTAGGCTGTGCCTTTGATCATGATGCTTCCACCATATGCTTCGTCATTAAACAGTGGGTGCCCGATATGCCTGAAATGTGCTCGTATCTGATGAGTCCTGCCTGTTTCAAGCCTGCACTCCACAAGGGTTACATATCCGAAGCGTTCTACTACTTTAAAATGAGTAATAGCTTCCTTGCCTGAATCCCCAACAGGATAAACTGCCATTAATTTTCTGTCTTTCTGGCTTCTTCCGATATTGCCTTCAATGGTTCCATGTTCTAAGTCAATATCCCCCCAAACAAGAGCCACATATATTCGCTCTATTGTATGGTGAAAGAATTGATTTGCAAGTTTCTGTTGCGACAATTCATCTTTTGCCACGAGTAGTAATCCACTGGTGTCCTTGTCAATTCTGTGAACAAGATAGCCAAAACTGTTTTCGGGTTTCTGCGGCCTTTTGTCAAAATAATAGGCCAGTGCATGGAGTAGTGTTCCGGTAAAATTACCGTGACCGGGATGAACCACGAGATTTGGCTGTTTGTTTATAACCATTAAGTTGCTGTCTTCATAAACGACATCTAAAGGAATGTCTTCCGGTGTAATAGTAATTTCGCGGGGAGGATATGAGAGAATGATAGCGATTTGATCCAGCGGCTTCACTTTGTAGTTTGCTTTTACCGGCTGTTGATTCACCAGTATGTTGCCTGCCAGCAATGCCTGCTGTATTCGGTTACGGGAAATGTTTTCGATTTTCGAAGTGAGAAATCTGTCGATTCGGAGCAAACTCTGTCCTTTATCCACCGTAAATCTGAAGTGTTCAAACAGGTCACTGCTTTCTTCTGAGTTTTCTTTTGAAGTCGCTATAATGTATTCCTGATTTTCTGCCTCAGTCATTTCTGATGATTAGCTTAATGCTGTGATTATCGTTATTGTCGTGTATACGAAGAATATAAAGTCCGTTATTTAGTCTCGGGATCAGATTGTTTTCATTGGTTCTGATGGATAGTTGAGCTACTTTGCGGCCGGAAACATCATAAATGGAGGCTTCGAGATTGCGGACTACCCCCTGTTTACAATGTATTCTGATGTTGTTTTTTGCCGGATTTGGCGATACAGTAAATGAATGATCGTTTGTAGATTCATTTTCTGTCATTCCGATAAAATAATAAGATCCCACAACAGGTCTGATCATCAGTGACCCTTCGAATTGGCTGCTGCGCCATATTCCGTCAACATTAAAGAAAGTGTATTGCTGGCTGCTTCTGGAAACATCGTATCCAATGTTCATGCTGCCTGTTTCTTCCTGCATCAGTCCTATGTAGAAAGTGCCGTTCAGGAATATTTTTTCGTCAATTTCATAAAGATGAAAACCGTAAATCTGGTCAGACCAGACAGGTCTTTGACGCTTTTTTCGGTAAATCTCTTCTCCCGGTTTTCCATTGTTGTCTTTCCAGACAACTATATCAAAGAACTTATTGTTGGCATCGTTAAGTGTCCTGTTGAAATAAATCTGTACGCCTTTAAGTGTGTCAGGAATGGACATTTTGAACTGATAGGCCAATAGTCCGCCGGCTGGCTCCAGACCATATCCTAGTTCAGGAGTACCGTCATCGTAGGCAAAATAATTGTAGAATCCCTGTGAGTAACGGATCGAATCGACAAGAATGTTCGATCCGGACGAATCGCTTAGGTAATGAGTGATTTGGAAGGATGTGCTGTCGATACCGAAATCGAGTGCAAATACTGAATTAACAGGAGGGCAGGAGTGAGCGGCACCACAATTGGTAGCACAGTTCTGAAAACCGAATGTATAAAACGGAGGAAGGTTGCAGCTTCCGCCATCATAACTGAAGCTGAAATTGCCGTTTGCCTGTTTTACTGAATATCTGTATTTTGTGTTATGTTCTATCTGATCAAGGTTTGTCAGATAAACTTTAAATTCAGGAGATGTTGCATTAACGGGATCACCTCTGTATTGACGGTAAGGCATGCTTTCGTATCTTTTCAAAAAAGATGGTGCGCGTTCAGAGAATGAGAGCATCCGGTAAGTAGTGTCGAAAATGCTGCGGTTAACATTGAGGTAGATGAAATCGAGATTCCACTGGTCAACATTTGATCTCTTTGAAGGAATAATATCATTGGCAATGCTGCCATAATTAAAAAACCTGAAATGGAAGGCGTCTGTAAAAAATCTGGACGCTGTAACCGGAATCATAACTTGCCTGAAGTAACTGCCATAAGTATCTAAAAATTCTGTAAGCGGCATTCCGGGTGCATTCCAGATTGATTCCCATCTGATCTCATCTTTCATAACAGAATCGCATGGTAAGGTTACCATGTCGCCCCAGGTTAGTGTATTATAATTTACGATATAAAAATCAGGATGGCATCCTGCTGGCGCCCAGATCGTGTCGAAGGGGTAAATAAAATCGATTCCGTTTTCAAGCAAATATGTGTCGACCAATACAGTTACTGAGTCAATATAGTCAAGAACCATATTGCCTGTTGGATACCCAAATTGTAATACTAGTGAATCACTTATTTCCGGTTTATCGCCCTTGCCTTGCGGCTGATAAAAGAAACTCAGGTACACAGAATCAGCCGGTGAAATTGCCTTTGGAAAAGGAAAAAAGAGCGAATCAAGCCTTATAGGTCTTGAAGTGAGATAATCGGCTTCAAATGGAACTGAAACAGCATGCATATAAACAGCACCTTTATTATCAAGAACATCGAAAGTTGCTGCTCCGGTATTTGTAGGAAACATTGGAAAATCTCTGTTTATAAAAACATTTCGGTCAATCCACCTTTCGGAAGAGGGATAGACTGATTCTGCTGAGAAATCGTCGAAAAACGGCAGTTGCAGAGATTGAATTTCAATTCTGTCAAAGTCATTTATGGGTTCACTATGTTCTTTATTGAGCGCTTCATTGAACTGAAGTCCGGTAAGTGTTTCCTGTGCATGCACCAGCAATGAGCAGCAAGTAAACAAAGAAATTGCGAATAACGTTCTAAAAGTCATCTTCTGCATCAATATCAGGTTGCTGTATAATATCATTTTCAGGGATGAATTCCTCCTGGTAAAATAAACTATCGATCAATGTGCTGTCGCTTTGGTACACCCGTTCCAGTTCTGCAAAATCAAATGTTAACTCGGACCTGAAATACAGATTAATTTTTGATCCCGGAGGAGCCATTCTGGAAGTGATCAGATTTGGCTCGGTCTTGAAAACACGGGCATGAGTGGTGTCGTAACCATCGGGATAAAACTCCTCACCTATATTTAGTGAAGCATTAAGTAACAGGTTTATCGCTTCCTTCCGTTTTTTTCCAAGCAAAGCGGGAATTGCGACCCGATGTACCGAGCCACCGTCACCAACCTCAAGATCTATGAGCGATCCCTTAAACACCGGAGTGCCCGGTTCTATTACATTACCCTCCATATACTGGTTAACTACGGCATTGCGCGCAAAATGTTCAGTGACGCTTATGGAGTTAACAATCAGACTGTTCGATTCAAGAAGAACAATTGCCTGTCGCAGTGACAGATTGCGAAGGTTCGGCATGGTGACTTGTTCGGGCATTCTGGCCACTGTAACAAAGTAAACATTCCGTCCTTCCTTGACTTTGGAACCGGGATACGGATTCTGTTGTAATACAGACCCACTGCGTGCCTCCTTGACATAAATACTGTCAGTGACAATAAAATGGAATCGTGAGCCAAAATCACTGATCACTTCTTCGGCATCTTTTCCATAAAAGTCGGGCACAACATATACCTCTTTATGGCGCGTATAATGCTCCAGATATCGGGTTACTCCAGTTAAAATCAATAAAGTAACGCCAATGGCGATGGCGAGGTGAATATAAAAACTTCTGCTTAAGAATACCGAAAAAATTCTCATTGGTTAATTAGCAAATTATTAATCACATGCGTTTGCCACCTGATATATTTGCCGTCAGCAAAAATAACTCTTTTTATCGCTATATATTGCAGATAGATATACGATCCGGGAATGTGGTGTAAAACAAGGGTTGTCTTTAGGCAGGCTATTGCCAGAATGATCCTGAGTGTTTTTTTTTCGATTTAGTGTATTTCAAGCTTTTGGAAATATAGATTTTTGTGCTTGTGATTAAGCTGAATACGTAAATTTGTCAACAGAATGAGTGTATGATTATATTTGAAGCACAACAGTTGTGCCTCTCGAAATTAAACTTGATTGTTTTTGCTCAATTGAACTAATCTCAGATAATATAAATTGACCAATGAAGAATGTTGCAGTAGTATGTGGTGGTTATTCTGGCGAATTTGAAATATCAGTGCAAAGTGGCCATGTTGTTGTTGACTCATTACCAGTTGACAGGTTTAATGGATATCTGGTTTTGATAACATCTTCAGGTTGGTTTGTTTGGTTATCTGATGAAGTGCAGGTTCCGGTGAACAAAGAGGATTTTAGTTTTGTTTTTAATGGTGTTAAGATTAGGTTCGATGTAGTATTCAATGCCATACATGGAACGCCAGGTGAAGATGGAACAATACTGGGTTATTTTGACGTGTTAGGAATACCCTATACATCGAGCAGTATGCTTGTTTCGGCGCTTACCTTCAATAAGGATTTTTGCAAAAGACTGGTCTCCTCATATGGTGTTCGGGTGGCACAATCAGTTCTGCTCAAAAGAGATCATAAAATTGATATTGTGTCCATTATTGACAAACTCGGGCTTCCTTTGTTTGTTAAGCCAAATAATGGAGGCTCAAGTGTTGGCGTAACCAAGGTTAAACATGCTGATCAATTTCAACCCGCGGTACACAAAGCCATGATGGAAGACGATGAAGTATTGGTTGAGTCGTTTATTGAAGGTAGAGAGTTCGGATGTGGAGTGATGCAAACCCGGAAGGGAATGATGGTATTTCCTGTGACCGAGATTGTGAGTAAAAAGGAATTTTTTGATTATGAGGCAAAGTACACTCCCGGAATGGCCGATGAAATAACGCCGGCAGATATTTCACACAGCATTGAAACAAAGATTAAGACTACGGCTGCAATGCTTTTCAGGGCATTAAGCTGCAAAGGTTTCGTGAGATTCGACTTCATTGTGAGCAAAGGCAGACTGTTCTTCCTTGAGGTAAATACTGTTCCGGGTATTTCAAGGGCAAGTATATTGCCAAAACAGGCTGAGGTTATGGGAATAAGTCTGACTGAGTTATTCCGAATGGCCCTTGACAATGTAATTGATGAATAATCTTATTGTTCTTTCCGAAGAAATGCGATTAGTTGCTGAACTGCTTTTCCGCGATGACTTATCTCATTTTTTAAGGCAGGATGCATTTCAGCAAATGTTAATTTCTGAAAATCGGGCAGAAAAACTGGATCATAGCCAAAGCCACTGGTGCCGACTGGTTGTAGTGTAATCTGTCCGGATACTGTTCCTTCAAATAAATATTCAGTTCCATTAAAAACTAAGGCAATCACAGTAATAAACTTAGCTTTACGATCCACAACGCCATTCATTTCTTTCAATAGTTTGTTCACATTGTCGGCATAGGAACAAGACAGACCTGCATACCGGGCTGAATAAACACCGGGTGCACCATTAAGTGCTAAAACTTCTAATCCTGTGTCATCCGCGAAGCAGTCTTTTCCATACCTTTCGTACACGTAGCGTGCCTTAAGCAAGGCATTACCGCTAATTGTTTCGGCGGTTTCCGGAATTTCATCTGTCAGGCCGATATCTGCAAGGGAAATAATTCGAAACTCTTCAGGAATCATTTGCCTGATTTCTGCAAGCTTGTGGTTGTTGTTGGTAGCAAATACGATCTCTTTCATGTGAAAAAAGGAGAGGGCAATATGATGTGCATATTGCCCTCAGTTATCGTGTTAAAAACTATTATGGCAGAATTACAGCGCTGAAATCAGTGATTACCACCTTAGGTACGCTGGCATTGTATTTTGCATTGATGGCATCGATAAAGTAGTTGGCCACAACTGCATTTCCCTGTGGGGTCAGATGTATTCCATCAGTTGAAAAAATATTGCCGGTTACAAAATTAGCGGTGAATGTAACCCCGTCAAACTTTACACCTCCGGTGGCAGCTTGTTGCATGAATGCGTTCACATCAACCAGCGCCAGATTGTGTGTTTGGGCTGTATTGGCAATAACCTGATTAAAGGCAGAAACAGCAGTTTTTATATTGGCTACTTCGCCCTGAGTCAGTATAAACTGGTCAGGCACAGCTTTTGCAACTCCCCATTCACCACATTTCAATGAGTCCTGAGGAATTGACAAAAGCACCAATTCTTCATTGGTCATTTGACGAATTTTAGGAATTGGCACCCCTTCCGGGATGGGCATGCTGTTATCCTCGATGACTAGTGCATTAGCACCTACGGCAAAATTGATCCGGTAAGGCAGACCAACTGATTGCATTCCTGCATTATAGGCAGCATATTGTGAATTTATAAAATTAATCAATAAGCTGTCTTTTTCAGCGAAAACTACAGGATTGTAAGGTACAGTGCGGAAATAAGGTATTGAAGTAATGTCAGGGATATTGGCTACTGCACCTGCAGTTGCAGTTTGTTTAAAACTCGCAACAACGGCTTCATAACTTGCGGCAAATCCTTGTCCTGGTGCGCCTTCAACAGGTGTTATTACGTCACCAAGTCCGCCACCAATGGCGTATCCCAATACGTCATTATTGCCAATCCATAATGTAAAGAAACTGGGTTGTGTTGCTGCTAATTCCTGCACAACTGAACTTGTGGGGGATGACATAAATCTACCATAAAATGGATTAAGCTGACCATACCCTGGTGCAAGCAGGTGGGTGACTTTTGCTCCCGGGACACCAAGATTATGGAATGGTCCGGTAGCAGCCACTGAAGTAGTAAGCAACTGAAAGAGCTCTGCCTGAGAAACTGCCGGGTTGGCCATCACAGGTGCAAGTGAAGTGTTTCCGTTGCAGTCAGTGCTGAAACCCATTTTCATTTTTGTAACTAATGCAGGGCCCCGTGTGCCGACACCGTCTTCAGAATTGATCATAGGGATATTGAATGCACCTTGTCTTCCTACTGATTCAAATTGTTTAGCCAGTATGGCAACATATGATTGCTCCTGTGCTGATTTATAGAGAGCGCCGTCAGTAAAGCCTGCAGTAAGCGAGTTGCCGCCGGCAACATAGGTTGTAAAATCGGCCGACCCTTTTTTGGCTTCAAACTCGTTCAATTCAGGCTTACACGACCAAAAACCGATGAAAACCAATGCAATGAATAGTATTCTGTATTTCATGATAAGTAATTTTTTTAGTTTAGAATTGATACGAAATGCCTAATCCGGGTATTGAGGCTGATGTTTTGTAATATCCAGAGAATTGATCTGGTTTGTAGCTGCGCTCTGACTGTAAACCAATTGTTTGCAGGTAAGAAATATCGATACTCAGATTCTTTACAGGCATATATGAAAGCCCGAATGTAAAGGCAGCGGTGTTCAAGCTTACTGTTTCAGGAGTAAAATATTCCTCATCGGTTGGTGTCGGGTCATAATAACCGCCTAACCTGACGCAAAGTTTGTCATTAACAAGATAACTGGCGCCGATACGCGGAATAAAATTGTCTTTGTATTTCCGTGGGTTTGATGAGTTAAGCAATTCTCCTTTTTCCTTAAAAGTGAATTTCAGTGAATCGTATGCACTCCACATAACCCAGTTGAGCTCGAGGGCAAGTGTCAGTTTTTCTGAAGCCTTAAAGCTGAGACCGATGTCGAGGTTGGCAGGTAGTGGCAATTCTGCATCAAACTCATTTTTTTCAGGTAAGGTGTTATACAAGGATTCGGGCAAGGTGAAGGTGGCCGTTCCACCGGAAACTTCCATCATCACCTTTGATCTGTAATCAACTCCGATAGCAAGTTTTTCGGTTGCCTGAAAGTAAACGCCTGCATTGAAGCCAATGTTGCCAGCACTGCCTTCGAGGGCAACCTGACTTGTTGGACTGTAGTTAAGCCCTCGTTCAATGGAAACCTTGCCTGTAGCATAAACAAATCCTGCACCTATCCCAATTTTGTCAGTGACTTTAAAAGCAACCGTAGGCTGAAAGAATATTGCCTGAAGCGAGATGTTCTTAATAAGCAGTTTGCCTGCCCAATCATCAGGCCAGGTAGTTGAACTGCCGAATGGGGTATAAACACCCAATCCTACTGTCCAACGGTCATTTATTTTGCCGGCGCCATATGCATAAAATGGAGTGCCCGGTTTGCTTTCGGTTTCGGACCTGTAATCGGTGCCGGATTTCTCGAACGCCACGTTGGAAAGAATCATGCTGGCACCCAACGAGAAATCCGCCTTTTGTTGCATCATGGCCAATGCACCAGGATTAAAGAAAACAGATGAGGATCCAAGATTCAGACCAACGCCTGTTAGGCCCATACCAGTGTTTTTGTTGCCTTGAAGGCGTACCTGATAGCCACCAGCCCAAAGCATAAGTGATGACCCAAGAATAAACATAATTGATAGTAAGGTTTTTTTCATAGTGGTTGTGTTATTTTTTGTAAAAACGGTGCAAATTAGTAAAAAAAGCAATTACGCATAGAAGTAAATAATTCCCATTATAAATGAGTATGGTAACTCTTACTCACCCAGATTCCAATCAACAGGTTGTATGCCAACGGAATTCAAATAAATATTTGCTGATGAAAAATGCCTGCAGCCCAAAAATCCACGTGAAGCTGACAATGGTGAGGGATGAGGGGCTTGCAGTATAAAATGTCTGTTGCTGTCAATAAGCACCTCTTTGGAGCGGGCATAATTCCCCCATAGCATAAACACCACTCCTGCACGGTTGTCAGATATTGCTTTAATTACAGCATCAGTAAATGTCTCCCATCCTTTGCCCTGATGCGAACCTGCTTGTCCTGCCCTTACGGTCAGTGTAGCATTTAATAGAAGAACACCTGATTTTGCCCATTTGGTTAAATTACCTGATCGGGGAGGGTTGATACCAAGGTCGGATCTAATCTCCTTAAAAATGTTTTGTAAACTTGGTGGATGTTGGATGCCTTCTGGGACAGAAAAGCATAATCCATGTGCTTGTCCCGGTCCATGATAAGGATCCTGACCTAATATAACGACCTTTACAGCCGGAAGCGGAGTGAGATTGAATGCATTAAATATATCACGTCCGGTGGGATATACCATGTGGCTTGACCGCTCATTAATGAGGAATTCCTTCAATTGTGCAAAATATGGTGCGTTAAACTCCGCTGTAAGTACTTCTTTCCAGCTTTTTTCGATATCAGGATTGATCTGACTCATTGAGATAATATTGGTGTTCAATCAGATAGAATATATAACCTAAAAAGGTTGAATAATTCAGGAAAAACAGTTTTCTTTGTACTGAGTTTTTAATTTCATACCTGGTAAAATTATGAAAAAAATAGTAGTAATCCTTTCTGTTGTGTTCCTTGCCGGCCTTTTCATGACCTCTTGCAAGTCGTCGAGCAAATGTGCTGCATATGGTGAAACACACAAGTTTCAGAAAGAAACACGCTATTGAGATATTACCGGGCCAGGTGCAATTGTTGTCATAACCACGTATTATGATCTGCCGGGCCTTGAAGGTTTTTTTTATTATATTGCCACTATTTAGCTGGCCATTAATTGGTTTTGCTCAGATCGAAGCAGAGCCCGACACCCTTGAAGATATCTTAATCTATAGCAATGAGCGTTATGGAGTTCTAGTGGCTCATTCGCAGGGTTTCGGTGCCGGTTACCGTACCGGGTTGAACCGCAATACTTTCAATACCCGAATTATTTCAATTGATCTGGTAGGTATCAGATCACCCAAGCAACTTAAAATTATCAACCCCTATTACAATAATGCCAAAAGATACGTTTACGGCAAACTGAATGATGTATTCATACTGAGGGCCGGATATGGTACTAAAAAACTACTCAACAGAAAGCCTTATTGGGGCGGTGCTGAATTAAGATGGCTATATGAAGCAGGAGCATCTTTGGCTATTCAAAAGCCATATTACCTCTTTGTTCGACGAATGATTGACAACAACTCGGCAGTTATTGAAACTGAAAAGTATCATTCTGGTATTTCAATTGATGACATTTATGGTAGAGCTCCTTTTACTAAGGGTCTGAACGAAATAAGTCTGGTACCGGGTTTTCTTATGAGGACCGGAATAAATGCTGAGTTTGGTTATATCAAAACAAGCATCAGGTCAATTGAAGCAGGTATTGCTCTGGATATATTCCCCCAAGGGGTTAATATTATGGCCGATGATCTGGATCAGCGATTGTTTTTGACCTTTTACCTGAGCATAGGTTTTGGTAAACGATTTAATAAGTATTAATTCCTATACTTTGATTACTTTCGTTTTTGTTTGTTTCTCAGTCAGATTTAATGCATCATTTTGTTCAGTTCAGTATAATTTACTTTGTTGTCAGAGTGTTATCTACGCATAAACCATATTAAAAAAAGAGGCTGTTCAGAACAGCCTCTTAAATTAGTGTTTTCGAATGAATCAAATATTATTCTATGATGATTCTTTTGGTGCGTATTGTCTTCCCGTCAGAAACCCTTAACAGATACATGCCTTTACTTAGCAGACTCAAGTCAATGGTTGCCTGGGTCAGGCCTGATAATGCTGTGGGCTGATTTGTTTGTTCAAAGACTTTTGTGCCTGTCAGGTTGTACACCTCAATAGTGAAGGAACCAGTCATGATCTGATTTAGGGTAATCGTAAATACATCTTTTCCGGGGTTAGGATAAACTGATATTCCACCTGAAAAATTGAGCTCGCCTACTGAAGTTTCACCTTCTGTGATAAAACTCCTTACAGGACTCCAATTAGTGGAATCAAGACCCTGAATTGCTTTTACCCTCCAGTAATATGTCATTTGTTTCTCGAGTTGGAAAATAGTCTGGTAAAATGCATCAGTAACAATATCAGTTTCGGTTACCCCAAAAGTATTATCCTTACCATGTTGTACCATGTATTTTTCTGTTCCTCTGATTGCCTGCCACTCGTATCGGGGCAAAAGGCTTACGTCAGTTGCATTATTGGCCGGACTGACCAAAGTAACGGTATTGGCTGTTGAAAACTTCCTTGGTTCAGACCAATCAGAGATATCAACAGCGTGGCGTGCGTTTACCCTCCACCAATAATCATGACTAAATACCAGCTCATCAAATCTATATTCAGGAACGGTTGATTCAAACAATCTTGGATTATCAAACTCGATATTATCAGAGAGTTGAATTGAGTATTTGGCAACTCCTGAAATAGCTTGCCACTTAACAAGTGTGTCGAGAGCAATATTGGTTGCATTTGCTGCCGGTGAGGTCAGCACAGGTTTGTCAATAACCTTGAATGAACTTGCCGGACTCCATTCAGAAATGTCAGCGGCATGTTTGGCCCTTACCCGGAAATAATGCGGCTGACCAAAAAGTAGTTTATCCAGTTTAAACTCAAGAATGCCACCGGGTGTTGAATAGTTGTGTAAATAGGGGCTGTTGAATCCTTCACCCTGATATTTTATGATTGTACCTGCATTACCGGTGAGATATCCGCTTTGATCACTTGCCAGATAGATACCATTGATATTCTCGGTGGTGCCACTTGCAAGGGTTTGCCAGACAAGTCCATTGAAATACAATAATGTACCATTGTTTCCAACAATATATCCATTCTGCTCATTTAGGAAGCACACTCCCTGAAGGTCTCTAGGGGGTGCCCCAACAGTTTGTTCTGACCAGGAAGTGCCGTCGTAATTAAAAATACGGCCGGCTTTCGCAGCTACCCATACTTTTCCGGCCGCAGTTACCCAAACATCGTTCATGTCGCGATTTGAATAAGAGCCATCTGCCCATGTAGTTCCGTTAAACTGAGCATATTTACCG
>Ga0208244_100745_pt1 | contig 25237 bp, 19 predicted proteins | sample SubbioCR12Aug_5A_FD_184828 | JGI IMG/M metagenome (GOLD analysis project Ga0208244, IMG submission 184828) | Serpentinite rock and fluid subsurface biosphere microbial communities from McLaughlin Reserve, California, USA - CR12Aug_5A (SPAdes) | ecosystem: Environmental > Terrestrial > Deep... | reverse complement strand
CTCTCAATAACTTTGCCTTCTCTCGCCCCAAACCTCTCATACTGTTTTATAATATTACAAAACAGACTTTTGTCAAATCTTTTTTCTCTAATCCCATTCAATTTTTTCACACCTTCTGAGGGATTACTGAAAATGAACGATTTTTCTTGTTATTTCGCAGAGAATAGTATATAAGGAGACTAAATTTAGTTGCAAAGAGTCCTTTTTAGGATGCGAGAGAGACCCGCAAAGAACTCCAAACAGCTTCTTTGCGGGTTTTTTCGTCAAGTCTCGAAGGGATTCTTACCATGATCTACCAAAAGTTGGGGGAAAATGGGAAAGGAGGTGCAGGATCTAAAAAGAGGTGCGGGATCTAAGGGGTTGATATTCCTATTAACTTTTATTACCCAAGAAAGGGGGACATTGTATGCATTTCATAAAGATATTCATATTTATAGCTTTAAGTATGGTAATTGGACTTTTTGGTTGTACTAAGGAGCAGAAGGCGGAAGCTCCCAAACAGGAGCAAATCACGAAGAATTTGGTTCCACCGAAGACTGACGTTAAGGGACAGGCTTTTTTTGTGGAGCTTAGCGACCTTAAGATCGTCATGACCGTAAACATAGCTTCTAAAGAGATTGTTGAGACGCCAAGTCTCAGGGGTAACATCAAGATCACCAATAAGACAAAAGATATTCTGGATATCCAGGCGGTCACCTTCGAATACCTGGATGAAGCCGGGAAGCCCATCCCTTATAAACCGGATGAGAAAATAGTGAAGGTTTATCCCTTTTGGAAGGTTCTTCAGCCTGAAGGTGTTGCTGAAGGGTCTTTGGATATCACAATCCCAACGAAAGCTATTAAGGAAAAGCCCCTTGGAAAGATAGAAGTCAACCTGGTCTACGTCCCTTCTCCTCTCAAGCGAGAAACTTTGATATTGTCTGAAAAGATTGAATAGTCCCTGATATCAATCCGCGGGGCTAAGCAGCGGGGCGTTATTTCGTTCATTACATCGAGGAATAGAGAGCCCCTTTTCAAAACCGCCTGTCTACCGCAGGTACAGGTAGAAAGGCGGTTTTGGGGTAAGACCATTCTGTTTGGTGTATATCAAGAAGCTAAGAAAGTACGGGGAAAAGGCAGATGTCCGTTGTGGCCGTCAAGAAAAACTCAACAGTGATCCTCCCTCTCCCTATAGACTTACTCACAGCATTCTTGCAAAAGAAGGGGAAGGAATAACCTAAGCCATATTCTAAAGAATCTCCTCGGGGAGGTTATCCCAGTTTCTAAGGCATTCACCTTACTCTCTGTATCAATAAGAGGTTGCTGGAAAAGTGATTTTTTCAGGCTGCTCAAAAATGCCCAGATGCAAGTTGAGCTTTGCGAAATCCCGCTTGCGGGGGCTCCCCTGCCTCCCCCGAAGTGCCTGCCTGCCGCACGAGGCTTCGGCAGGCGGGGCTACGCGCAGGCAGGGGCGTTTTTGAGCAGCCTGTTAGGGCATCCGAACTCTTCTCAGGGGAAGGTTACCCCCGATGTTGCATTAGATGGGATCCCACCCTTTGAATATTTTTATAAGAAACGAGGGCGTAGTGATGAAACTCTTATTGCTTTCACCTTCTCATAGGATTGGTAGAAAGGTACTAAAAGCTATTAAAATCCCTCAATTAGGTCTACACATTCTAGCGTCACTGACGCCAAATGATATTGATATTACCGTTGTAGATGAAGAAATCAGAGATATAGATTTTTCTTTGGATTTCGACCTGGTTGGGATTTCTTGCATGACCGCAACGGCAAATAGAAGCTATCAATTATCCGATATGTTTAGACAAAGGGGTTCCAAAGTCGTTCTCGGTGGAATTCATCCTACTATCTTGCCACAAGAGGCGATACAGCACGCCGATGCAGTGGTCATCGGAGAGGCAGAAGGCTGTTGGGCAGATGTCATCGAAGATTTTAAAAAGGGAATACTCCAGAAATTCTACCATGTACCAGAACCTGATCTTTCAAAAGCTCCTTTCCCAAGGCGAGATTTTCATATTGACAAGGCGATATTTAACTGTGTAGGGCTGTTGACAACCAGAGGATGTCCGTACGCCTGTGAATTTTGTTCCGTGACGGATTTCTATGGCAGGGAAATTAGACACAGACCGGTTTCCATGGTTGTGGAGGATATCAAACAATCCGGCTCAAAGACGTTTTTGATCTTAGACGATAATGTCGCTGGACACCCGGAATATTCCAAGGAATTATTTGAAGCTTTGATACCACTGGGCATCAGATGGGTAGGACAAAGTTCCATATCCTTGGCGAAAAACAAAGAGATGCTGAAATTATGTCGCCTCTCGGGCTGTGCGGCTTTATTCTTTGGGCTGGAGTCTGTGTCGCCTTCAAGCCTGATGGGAATGAAAAAAACGCTTAAATCTATAGAAGAGACTGAGGAAGCTATTAAGATCATCCAGGACAATGGTATCGCCTTTCACCCGTCCCTTATTTTGGGCTTTGATACGGATACGAAAGCCATTTTTGATGATACCCTGGAATTTTTGGCGAGGGCTAAACTTCCCACGATGGCTTTACATGTTCTGACACCTTATCCCGGAACACGAATATACCAGCGTTTCAAAGATCAGGGACGAATCATATCTCACAATTGGAGCCATTACGACCACCATACCGTCGTATTTCAACCCAAAAACATGACTCCCCAGGAGCTTGCAGAGGGACACCATCATGTCCAAAGCGAGTTTTGTTCTTTCTCTTCGATCCTTCGGCATATTCCATTTCTTTTAAGGGTTTCTCCTATAAACCTCAGGCGGGTCATGCTTTTCCTATTACTTAATATCGATGGTAAAAGCGTTGCGAAATACATCGATACATCCCTTGATTGGGCTGATAACAACGAAAAGTGGGATTCCCAGAAGATTCGGCCCGGTGATAAAGTCTTAAAAGAGAGCACCGTCTTCTCTTCAGATAAAGACCTTCTCCCGTTTCAGTCTTTAAAAGATGGTAGCCCGTGAATGGGGTTTGCCCTTGGCATTTGACAAATTAATTATTTATTCAGCCTAACTCACTGGAGTTGGCCAGCGACGCCACAAGACGATATACGGGTGGCGGCTGTGTCCCAGATTCCTACCCAGTGAAATCCGTTGCGATGCCTAAGAAAATAATTCCCAATTAACGTTTCAACGGCACCTGTAGCCGCAACCCCTGCGGCAGGAGGTTGCGCCATTTTCGCTCCGGTAAGAACCGGAGCGGCTACTTAGACCCAGTAGTGAACCAAGGACAAAAATATGGAAGCAGGCACCCTCATAGGCTACTTCGCAGAACGAGATGAAGCTCGTAGAGCTCTACGGGAGCTGCGGAGAAGAGGGTTCCGTCGCGCCGCATGGGTGCACAAGACCGCGGATGGAGATGTACACATAAGGGACCCCTTCCTTTGGCGCCGTGCTCTCGGGGCGACCTTGACTGCCATTGTTTTCGGGGGCCTCGCCGGCGCTGCATCCCTGGTCCTCCACTGGCCGGCGCCGATTCTGAGCGGAAGTCTCTCTACCCTGGTTTCGATCTTTACGGGTGGATTGATCGGAGCCCTCTTCGGTGGGGTGTGGATACGGCGATCGAAGTACGGTGTCGAACGAAGGCTGCTTGAGGATCACGCACGTTGGTTGGTGTCCGGGGAGACCGTCCTGATCCTCCAGTCGCCGATTGAAACACTGCGGTTCCCGGTGGCGGTGCTTCGAGAAAGCGGCGACATCCCGCCCGCAGTCTTCGTCCTGCATTCGAAGCGCGAGAATCCAATTGGAGATGTGCGAAGCCCTGGGGCGCCGCTCTCTCCGGCGCAGATCCAGGAGCATACCCAGCGCCTGGCCATGGACCACGAAGTGGACCCAAGGCCGCGGCGGAACGCTGAACTGCTAAGGCGGGTCGAAAACGCCCATCAATGGATCCATCAGGTATGCCTGGATCTCTCCGAAGCGAGCCGACTGGAACAGGGTGCACCTCCGACCGCCGAGTGGATCCTCGACAATGAGTACGTCATCGAGAGCAACGCCCGCGACGTTCAGCTCAACCTTCCTCGGCGTTTTTACCAGGAGCTGCCGATACTCGCCAACGAGTCCTACCGGGGTCTGCCGCGCATCTACGGTCTGGCGAAGGAACTCGTCTCCTATACACAGTTGCGCCTGGACCGGGAGAACATCCATGCATTTATTGAAGCCTATCAATCCGTGCACACGCTGACGATTGGCGAACTCTGGGCTGTCCCCCAGGTGCTGCGCATCGCGTTGATTGAGAGCATCCAGGATCTTGCCGCCAGCGCTCTGACCGAGCTACGGGAAGGTGAGATCGCCGACTTCTGGGCGAACAGGCTCATTACGGCCAACCGGCGAGATCCCAAACAGCTCTTCTCTATCCTGGCAGAACTTGCTGCAACCCAACCCGGCCCGAGTCCCTATTTCGCTGCTCAACTGGTCGATCATCTCTACGACGAAGACGCCGCGTTAGCGCCGGTCCAGAGCTGGCTGGAGCGCACTTACCGGAAGTCCCTGAGCGAGATCAACCTGCGTGAGCAAAACCGCCAGACGAAGGATCAGATATCGATCGGGAATGCGTTTACCAGTTTGCGACAGCTCGCCCTGTTGGATTGGAGACGAATCTTCGAGCAGCTCAGCCGCGTGGAGCGGTTGCTTCGGCTGGATCCATCCGGGGTCTATCCTAAGATGGATTTCGACACGCGCGATCGGTATCGCCGTGGGATTGAAGAGCTCGCGCGTCGGTCCGGTCAGGCGGAAGACCAGGTCGCACGACACGCCATCGAGCTAGCTATGCAAGCCGCACGTGAAGCGACGGAAGATGACCGGCGGATCCACGTCGGGACCTATCTGATGGGTGAAGGAAGGCGCGAACTTGCGCGACTCATACTCTGCCATGAGGCGCCACGTTTCCGCGTCCTGCAGTGGGTATACCGCCATCATTCTGCAGTGTACTTTCTCGGGCTCAGCTTCTTCTCCGCTGTATTCATCTCCCTGATCGTCCTGCTCGGTCTGCGCGGACAGACGCCCGGGATCCGGCTTGTGATCGCCCTCCTTTTGCTGATCCCCGTCAGCCAACTCGCGCTCGAGGTTTTAAATTACCTCGTCATGCGGCTACTTCCACCCCGAGCCCTTCCAAAGATGGATTTTGAGGTTTCGGGCATTCCCGACGCATTTCGAACGTTGGTCGTTGTGCCCGTGTTCCTGGGGAACACGGAGACAATCCGGGCAGAAGTGGAGAAGTTAGAAATCCGGTACCTGGCCAACAAAGAAGGCAATCTGCTCTTCAGCCTCTTCACGGACTACACCGATTCGGATCAGGCGCATCGCGAGGACGACGAAAGACTGCTCCAGACTGTGACCGAGAGCCTCGAGGCTCTCAACCATCGGTATGGCGGTCAGCGTTTCTTCCTTTTCCATCGGAACCGCACCTGGAGTGAATCCGAACAGAAATTCATCGGTTGGGAACGCAAACGCGGGAAGATAGAAGAACTCAATCGTCTGATCGATGGAACGCGACCTGAAGATGCCGATCGTTTGGTATATGTCGGCGACCCGGATCATCTGTCCAATGTGAGGTTTGTCATCACGTTAGACAGCGACACACAGCTGCCTCTTGGCACTGCCCGCAGGATGATCGAGACCCTGGCACACCCTCTCAACCGGGCGCGCTTCGATGCCGCAGGCAGGATCCTGGCCGGCTCTTACACCATCATCCAACCGCGCGTGAGCCCAACGCTTCCGAGCACGAGCGGTTCGCCTTTCAGCCGACTCTTTGCTGACGCGGTCGGAATTGACCCATACACCAAGGCCGTTTCAGATGTCAATCAGGATCTGGCCGGTGAAGGGTCCTACCATGGCAAGGGTATCTATGATGTTCGCGCCTTCAGTCGGGTGCTGTCTGGGAGGTTTCCTGAAGAGTGGTTGCTGAGCCATGACTTGATTGAAGGCGCTCACGTCCGGGTCGGCCTGGCCAGTGATATTGAGCTCTATGATGAGTTCCCGCAGGGTTACCTGAGCTACACCCGCCGGCAACATCGTTGGATTCGCGGTGATTGGCAAATTGCGGATTGGATTTTGCCGCGGGTTCCCGAGCCTGGAGGACGGCGAGTGCCAAACCCGATCTCCTGGTTCGACCGTTGGAAGGTTTTCGACAACTTGCGCCGGAGCCTGATTCCCGCGACCAGCCTGGGCTTGCTCATAGCCTCCTGGCTGACTTCTCCTCAGATGGGGTGGATCTCTACGCTTGTGGTCGCCATGCAGTTGCTCTTCCACCCTTTTGCGCAGCCTTTCACCATGGCGACCACCCGCCAGGGGCTGAAGAGCTTCTCCTTCTCGAAGGTGGCACACGACCTGCTGCGGACGGTTGCTGATGCGGCGCTGCTTGTGCACCAGGCCGGGCTGGCTCTGGATGCCATTGTGCGGGTCTGGTATCGCCGCCTCATCTCTCGCCGTGGGTTGCTCGAGTGGACTTCGGCCCAGGTGACCCATCGGAGTACCCCGCGTCGCCAGCCATTGTTTGCAGCTTCTTTGGGCCTGGCGAGCCTATTCAGTGGGATCGTGGGTTGGGCGGTGCAGCGCTGGATGCCATCGAGCCTTGCGATGGCCAGCCCCTGGCTCGTCTTGTGGTTCCTATCCCCTTTGATCGGCTGGCTCTTGAACCTTCAGCCGCAGGCGAAGCAAAAGCAACTCCTGCTGCCTGAAAAGGATCTGCGGTTCCTGAGGAAGATTGCACGACGAACCTGGCGCTATTTCTCGGACTTTGTCGGCGATGATACGTCTTGGCTTCCACCCGACAACTACCAGGTCTCCCCTCAGAACCAACTGGCGATGCGTACCAGTCCAACCAACATCGGTCTCTGGATGCTCAGCGCACTATCCGCACATGATTTCGGGTATATGACGGTGGAGCAGGTCGTTGAAAAGCTGGCCCATACCATGGAGACGATCGGCAAACTGGAGCGCTATGAGGGTCATCTGCTGAATTGGTACGATGTTCAGACCCTGATCCCTCTCGAACCTCGTTACGTGTCCGCCGTAGACAGCGGAAACCTGCTGGGTGCCCTATGGTCATTGGAGCATGGACTGGACAAGCTGATTCAGAAACCCGTTTTGGATGGGAAAGCCTTTGAAGGCCTGCGGGATACCGGGGAAATCCTGAAACAGGTCGTCGAACAGGAATCCATTTCGGGTCTGGATGGACACACCCTCGGCTTACTGATGCGCGCGTGGGAAGCCCCGCCGGCTCGCATTGCCGACGCGCTTCGCCTGCTGCGGCGGGTGGAGGGTAGCGTAAGGGCTCTCGCCGATCAGGTGCGTGAGTCCGCCGACGTTGAAACGGAAGCGGCTTATTGGGCCAGGCAGATGGAGGGGCAGGTATCGGCCTGGCTGAAGGTCACGGATCGCTATCTCACCTGGATCGAAATCCTCGATGAAAAAACGGAAGAGGAGGTCGCCCAGCTGGGTCCGGAGGCCCTGCTCGCCATCCGCCAGGATCTGTATCACGCGCCTTCGCTTCTCGATCTGGCCCACGGGCGCATCGGCTGTATTCCGATCCTCCAATCGATCCGTGAAGAGGCGCCCTCAGCCGCAGGCCCCCTCGCCGAATGGCTTGACCGTCTTATGGAGGCCTTCTCCAAGTCGCGATGGCTGGCCGGTGAAATCCTGGGTTTGGGCGAGCGGCTCATCCACGACGGACGCGAGTTATCCGAATCGATCAATATGCGCTTCTTGTATGACCCCGAACGACGGTTGTTCTCAGTCGGCTACAACGTGTCCGAAGGCCGCCTGGATAGATCCTACTATGATCTCTTGGCGAGTGAGGCGCGGCTTGGGAGTTTCATCGCCATCGCTCGGGGCGATGTCCCGGTAGAGCATTGGTTCTCCATGAGTCGACCCTACGGTGCAATTGGTCGGCGCCGAGTCCTGCTCAGCTGGACCGGGACCATGTTCGAATATCTGATGCCGCTGATTTTCCAACGCTCCCAGGAGAACTCGCTCCTGGATAAAGCGGCGAGGGAAGCGGTGGCGATCCACATTGCCTACGGCCGCCAGCGCCGTGTGCCGTGGGGGATATCGGAGTCCGCCTTTGGAGATCTGGACCTCAACAAGACCTATCAATATAAGGCCTTTGGCGTACCGGAGCTCGGATTGAAGCGCGGCTTGGAGGAAAAGGTCGTCGTTGCGCCTTATGCCACCCTTCTGGCGCTGAACCTTGCGCCGAGAGAGACCGTGCAGAATCTGAAACGACTGGCTGGTCTGGGGCTGTTGAACGATTACGGCTTTTACGAAGCGATGGACTTCAGCCGTCAGCCGAGTCGTGAGGGCGAGCGTGGGATGATCGTTCAAGCCTACCTGGCGCATCATCAGGGCATGGGTTTCCTGTCGCTGACCAACTTCCTCCATGGCAATCCTATCCAGCACCATTTTTATGCCGACGCACGCGTGCGTGCCGTTGAACCCCTACTCCATGAACGCGTCCCGATCCTGTCTCCGCTGCACCACATCTCCACGCGAGAGAGAATGTCTTTGGCGGAGAGCATCGGCGAAGTCGCGCCATCGGTGAGCAAATTCGATACCCCTCATACGAGCACACCCAAAACCCAACTCCTTTGCAATGGTCGCTATGGCTTGATGATCACAAACGCAGGCGGGGGATACAGTCGGTGGTCCAACTTTGAGATCACACGCTGGAGGGCGGATCGGACTCAAGATCCGTGGGGGACCTTCTGCTACATCCATGAGGCCGACTCGGATCGATTGTGGTCCAACACGTATCACCCGGTCGGCGGGAAGGTTAAGGCGTACTCCGCCAACTTCGCTCTCGACCGTGCCGTGTTTCGGCGCGCTGATAACGGCATTCAAACCGAAACGGAGGTCGTCGTCTCGCCGGAAGATGACGTTGAGATTCGCCGGGTCACCCTGATCAATCGGTCCATTCGCGCCCGCCGTTTCAATCTCACGAGCTACGTTGAACTCTCGCTGGCGCCGCACAACGCAGACCGGCAGCATCCCGCCTTTAACAAGCTGTTCATCCAAACCGAGGCGGTGCCTAAACATCAAGCGCTACTCGCCTACCGGCGACCTCGCGCGGAAGACGACCCACCCATTTACGTTGCGCACCGTCTGACGCTTGAACACGCTGAGGACGAAGCCTTGCAGTTCGAGACCGACCGGCGCCGATTCATCGGCCGAGGACGGACGCTTGCAAATCCGATGGGGGCCTTGCAGGAGCTTGGCAACAGCCAGGGTTTCGTCCTGGACCCTATCCTCAGCCTGCGCCAGAGCCTGACGCTCGGTCCAGGCCAGCGCGTCCAGGTTTCCTTGGTTCTCGCCGCCGGCGAAACACGCCAGCAGGTCTTGAGGCTGATGGGTAAGTACAGCGATCCCCATGCCATCGATCGGGCAATGGATTTCGCTTCGGCTTCTGCCCAGCTTGAACTGCGATTGCTTCGTATCCAGCCCGACGAAGCTCGCCGCTTTCAGCAGCTCGCCAGCCACCTGCTGTTTCCCGACCCGCTCTTACGCCCTCCCACCGAACGCATCGAAGAGAACCGCAAGGGCCAAGCCGGCTTATGGCCCTATGGAATCTCGGGCGACTTGCCGATTGCCCTGATCACCATTGGCGAGACACGGGATATCAGCCTGGTCCGTCAGATGCTCCAGGCGCATACCTATTGGCGGATACACGGATTGACGGCAGATCTGGTGATCCTCAACGAGGAGGCAGGCGGCTATGAGCAGCCGTTGCGTGAACGACTCGATGGCCTGATCCAGACGCATTCGGCGTATACAGGGAAGGATCAGCCCGGTGGGATTTTCTTGCGCAGCGCGGATCAAATCCCGAAGGAAGATCTGACGCTACTCATGGCCGCGGCGAGTGTATTGATGGTGGCGGCCCGCGGCACTTTACTCCAGGGCGTGCCTGTGGAGGTTCCCGAGCTGTCGGAACCCATGGCCAAGAAACGTGCTCCCCGGGACCCTTCGGCAACGCTTCCCTTCATGGAGCTGCCCTACTTCAACAGCCTGGGCGGTTTTACCCCGGATGGGCGTGAATATGCGATCTATCTCGGCCCAAACACCCACACGCCTGCACCCTGGGTGAATATCATCGCCAACCCCGCCTTCGGCACATTGGTCAGCGAAACGGGGTCTGGCTTTACCTGGTATGGCAACAGCCAGCGCAATCGCCTGACGCAATGGTCGAATGACCCCGTCATGGATCCACCGTCTGAGGCGGTGTACATCCGGGACGAGGAGACCGGTGTCACCTGGACGCCGACCCCGTCGCCGATCCGCGAAGAGACCGCTTATCGGGCAAGGCATGGGGCGGGGTACACGGTCTTCGAGCATAACAGTCAAGGGATCGAGCAGGAGCTGACGGTCTTCGTTCCAGTGGATGAGAACGGGGGAGAGCCGATCAAGCTGCAGAGGCTGCGGTTGCGAAACGACTCCTCCCGGCGTCGCAGACTGTCGGTGACGTACTATGTGGAGTGGACACTTGGCGAGAACCGCGAATCCTCCCAGATGCACGTCGTGACCCACTGGGATGACGAAGTCCAGGCCCTGATCGCCCGGAATCGCTACCACCCCGAGTACGGGGATCGGATTGCCTTCGCGGCCATCAACCCGCCTGCGAAGTCTTACACCGGCGACCGCACGTCCTTCGTTGGGCGCAACGGCTCGCTGGGTAGCCCGGCGGCGATGGAGCGGACCGGGCTATCACGTCGGACGGGGGCGGGACTCGACCCGTGTGCGGCGCTGCAGGTTACGGTTGAACTCGCTCCTGGAGAAAGGGCTGAAATCACGTGCATGTTGGGCCAGGCCGGGTCGGTGGAGGAGGTCCACAAGCGGGTTCTGGTCTACCGGGAAGGCTTGGCACTCGAGACCGCGTTAAGCCGGACGAAAGCGTGGTGGGATGATCTGTTGGGCACGATCGAAGTGCACACCCCCGAGCTGGCAGCGGACTTCCTGATCAACCGTTGGCTCCTGTACCAAAGCCTGAGCTGTCGGATCTGGGGACGTTCCGCCTTTTACCAGTCCAGCGGTGCATTCGGCTTCCGCGATCAACTGCAGGACGTCATGGCATTCCTATACGCGTCTCCCGAGCTGGTGCGCCGGCACATCCTGCTCGCGGCGAGCCGTCAGTTCAAAGAAGGCGATGTCCAGCACTGGTGGCATCCACCGAGCGGCGCAGGTGTCCGCTCGCGGATCTCCGATGACCCCCTGTGGCTGCCCTACGTCGTCGCTCAATACATGCGGGCCACCGGCGATGTGGACCTCTTGCACACGGAGGTCCCCTTCCTCGACGGGCCCACGCTGGAAGGCGATCAGCACGAGATGCTCTTCACACCGGAGGTCGCGTTTGAACACGCCACGCTGTTTGAGCACTGCCGGCGCGCCGTCATGCGTAGCATGACCTTTGGGCCTCATGGTTTGCCCCTGATAGGAACAGGGGACTGGAACGATGGGATGAACCTGGTGGGCGCCGGGGGCAAAGGGGAGAGCGTTTGGCTGGCGTGGTTCATGGCGGATGTGCTTCAGGGGATGGCCGAGTTGTCTGAGCGACTGGGTCGGCCAGATCTAAGCCAGTCCTATCAACAAGATAGAAATGCGCTGATTCAGCGCGTCGAGCGAGCAGGGTGGGATGGGGAGTGGTATCTTCGGGCGACCTTCGACGATGGCACGCCGCTTGGTTCTTCGGCGAATGAAGAGGCGAGGATTGATTCCCTGCCCCAATCTTGGGCTTGTCTGAGTGGAGCCGCCAATACAGATCGCGCGGGTAGGGCTTTAGAATCAGCGTGGAAACATCTCGTTCGAGAGGATGAAGGTCTGGTGCTGCTCTTAACGCCTCCCTTTGACAGGTCGGAGCCGTCACCCGGATACATTCAGGGGTACCCTCCGGGAGTGCGGGAGAACGGAGGCCAGTACACTCACGCCGCCCTGTGGTTCGCCATGGCCTTGGCACGTCGAGGGGATGGCACGCGGGCGGCGAAAATGCTGCACATCCTCAACCCGATTGAGCGCGCGCGTAATCCAGAAACAGTGTGGCGCTATGAGCTTGAGCCCTACGTGGTCGCAGCCGACGTGTACCGATTGCCCGGGCGGATCGATCAGGGTGGCTGGTCTTGGTATACGGGTTCGGCGGCGTTGATGTACCGAGCCTGGGTTGAAGAGGTCCTGGGTTTGAAGGTGCGCGGGGATCACCTGCAGTTGGATCCGGTCATCCCCGGATGGTGGGAGGGCTTCCACCTGCGCTATCGTCACGGTGAAGCGATCTACGAGATCCAGGTCGAGAATCCCGAAGGCTGCGAGCGAGGTGTATCGTGGGTGGAGATGGATGGCCAGCGCATGCGGGATGGGGTGATCCCATTGGATCGGGCCCTGGTCAAGCATCGGATCCTCGTGCACATGGGGAAGTCGGAGCAAGCGGCTTGAGATGTCCATCCCGCCGATAGGCACCTTTGTGCGGATCGCACAGTGATCAAATAGAGAATAGCCAGAAAGAAGTTTCCTCCCTTTTATTTCCTTCCATTATAGTCTCCCAGGAGGTCAAGAAAGGTGACGGTACTATAGTGAAGATAGGGGACAGGGTCAAAGATAAGGCAACAGGAAAGATTTACATCATAAGATCGGAAACTGATAACGGTACGCTTTTCCTGGAAGGGGAAAACGGTTTGGGCCGTAGATTGATTGGTAAAGAAAGTTTGAAACGAACTTGCGAGAAGCTGGAGGACATAAAATCTTGAAGCAGATATATTTCTCGTCAGGCGAGGATGACAGATTCTTGATGTACAGTTTACCTACTTACCGCTCCGGCCACGATTAACTTATCAAAAAACCAAGGCTCGGTTAGAAATGCCTCCGCCTTCTCGTACATATTTACAGGTATTCATTACTACTTACCTTTGGGTGAATATAGGTGTAACCCTTAACCAACATCTTTAACTGACTTTATGTCTGGTCAAATCTCGTCAGCACAATCGAAGGCAGTTGGACTTAACAAAAAGGGCGATTCCGATGGTTGGGATATCTGCTATCTATCTTCTGTTTTTAGGCAGGTAAAAATGTTTCGATATGATTTTCATATATTGAATTGGAATGCTTGATTTCCAGCCGTAATCGTTGAACCCCAGATTCGTTCCAGAGCAACATTTGGTGAAGTTCTCGGGAAGGAAATGTAGTTTACTTGGGTCGGTTTTGTAAGGGACGGAGGCCTACATCTCAATTCCAAAAAAGACCGGAAATGGAATGGCGACCATTTTGGGGGCGAGGGGAACGATCTCAGCTCCTGAGTAAAGAATAACGGAAAAGAGAAGCTTACCTTTAAAATCTTCGGCACATTGTTTCAAACTCGTGATATCCGACTCATCAATCCGCTGCGACCATTTCACTTCGATGGCAACCAATTTTCCGCCCCGTTCAATCAGGAAATCCACTTCTCTCCCTGTTTGGGTCCGCCAAAAATAATTTTTTTACTGGCTTTTATTTGGAATATTTCCTGAAAAATGGTATATATTTGATAGATGCAGAAGGGAGGGGAATTAAAATGAAAGAGCATTTAATTGTGTGTGACCCAGAAATTCTCAACGGGAAACCTATTATCAAGGGGACTCGTATTTCTGTCGGGTTAATCATGTAATGCATTGCCTCAGGGATGACCAAAGAAGATATTCTACAGGGTTATCCAACTCTTACACCGGAAGGCTTAGAAGCCGCCCTTGATTTCGCTGCGAGACAACTTCAGGGAGAGGAAGTTAGATTTTTTGAGAACAGACCATAATGAAACTCCTTGCAGATGAAAATCTTCATTTGGGGATTATCCAAGGGCTTCGAAAAGCGAAATTCGAAGTCATTTTTGTTCCTGACATTGATCTGGCTGACCATATCTATTTATTTGTATTCCCCTGACACAGGAAACCATAAACCTCGATAATTTGAGTGTGCACGCTCATCTTATCGCGATAAGATGAGCGTGTGAACTCCAAATTAAAAGGCGCACGTCCTCGTTGATTCTATACCTGTTTCCTTATTGACACAAAAACGCACTTATCCTATGCTAAATTCCCGGAAGGTCAAAATGGGCGAGGTGATCCTGAAAGGTTATATCCCGGGGGCGATTGGACGAATGGCGGAGCTCCACGGAACCTATTACCACCGGAACTGGGGATTCGGGCTCTTCTTTGAAGCCAAAGTGGCAACCGAACTGTCTGAATTTCTCAGTCGATATGAGGAGTCTCGGGATGGCTTCTGGACCCTCTCTTTGAACCATCAGATCCAAGGGGGTATTGCAATCGATGGCATCAAGGCAATGACCGACGGGGCGCACCTCAGGTGGTTCATCCTCTCGCCAGAGACACAGGGCCGTGGTTTTGGCAATCGGCTTATGGACCAAGCCATCTCCTTCTGTAAAAAAAATAATTACAAACGGGTCTACCTCCACACCTTTGAAGGACTTCATCCAGCTCGCCATCTTTATGAGAAATTTTGTTTTAAACTCACACATCAGACCGAAGGAACTCAGTGGGGGACCAAAGTCATCGAACAGAAGTTTGAACTGAACTTATAAAAAAGGGGTCTTCATTTTCTGACCAGAAGTCCTTTCACAAATTTTGGATCGATCTCTTCTTCGGATGGGATCTTTCCAAACTCCTCTTCAAAGCGATCGAGGCAGAAATGGAGGAAGGCAACAAGATGTTGCTGTCGTTTCGAATCCGTTTCAATCGATTGTAGAAATTGTCTCAGCTCTTTTCGGACTTCCGTTCTAAGGACCCCTTTCCCCTCAACATCTCTTTCAAAAAGACGTGAAAGGAGGCCTTTCAGCCGGACTCTTTCAATGGGTTCAAATTTAAAATTCTCTGTAAGGTTCCGGTTTGCCAGGGCTGTCAGAAAGATCGTCGAAAGGGTTATCTCTTGCCATCTTTCAGGGTGACACCCGCTCCAATCCATCTCCTTTAACGATCGGGGCGAAACCTTCAATCCCTCCTCAAAAAAAGAAGTGACCTCCTCAATCGATTCCAGAAACCCCTCCATCTCTTTTAGGTCCCGAAGGTCTTTAAAATCGTCAGAAACTCCATCTCGATAAAAAGTTGGCCTCTTCCTTAACCCCCCTTCCATTTTATCGAAGTAGGGAGGGTCCAGAAGCACGAGGTTTTCTCGATCGCCCTCAAACCATGGCCCCTTCAACATTGTCTCGGCCCTTCTCCTTAAAAGGAGCGTCAAACTGCCCCCGCACTGGAAGAGCTTCTGGATGGGATGAAACCGGAGGATTTCAAGCGCTCTTTTCTCATCTTCACCGCTCAAGTATTGAAGGCCAAGGTTCAAATAGTGATAGACCTTCTGAATCACCCTCTCCGTGCCAGAGAGATTGGAAAGGTCGATTGCCTCTGCGATGATGGCCTTATTACAGAGGGATGTGATCTCCTGTTTCAACCGATCCTGTTCCTGGGGGTCGTCTATCCGCGAGAGGATTGCTGAGAAGAAAGGGCCTTCGTTGTGAAAGGTTAGGTAGTAAATGGAGCTTTCCCTCCTCAATGGTTCAGGACCTATTGGCTTGAATGCATCCTCTCTCTTCAACAGGGATTCCGGCTGGATAAATTGGTAAATGTCCAGCGCCTCCTCAAAATCGGGAAATCCGTAATCATTCAATCGGCTATTGCGCAAACGATATCCTGTCTCCTCAAGCTCTGATTCCAGTTCGGAGATGAGCGCCTCCATCAGCCTCCGGTAGCCTTCGCTGTCTATCCGAGAGAAGGTTTTTAAAAAAGGCTCAAAGACCTCTCTTGTCTTCACCCCTTTAAACCCGATGAAATAGAATTGATCCAGGGTGAATAGGGGAAGGCTGTCCATCTGCTCGGTCTGTTCTCCCTCCAGCGTGGTGACGCGGATAAACTTTTTAAGAATGAGGGCGACAAATTCAGGATCCGTTGTCCGGATAAATTGGGCCACTTTCTTGTCGCCCGATTCGAGAAGAGTCTCGATCCAGTGAAGGACTTTCTCCGGATCGATCTGATCCCTCTTCCAGAACTCGAGGTCGAGAAGGTATTGAAACTGCTCCGGAGTAGTGAGGGAGATGAGATCAAGACAATCCTTTTCGCCTATCTCTTTGACGGTTAAAAAGATTTCCTGTTCTGGGAGGGATTGAACCAATTCCTCCGGATGTTCGGAAAGAAAGAGGGTGTGAAGCCGTTCTTTTCCACGACTGCGAAGAACAAGTTCCAATTGATTCTGAAGGGAAAGGGATTGGAAGAGCTTTCGGGCTTCTTTCGGATCTTCGGGCAAGGTTAATAAAGAGGGACCAGTCATTTAAAACCCTTCTCATTAAAAAGAAGAGCGGGTCTGAAACCCGCCCTTCTTTTGATTCATATTCACGCCTCTAAGCCGGTTTGGATGGATCGTCAAACGGTTATGGTTGACGATGCTTGTATCGAAACAAGAAACTCGATAAACGAAACTCGAGCATCCAGTTTCACCCTGCGAGCCTCGATACGAGCCTCGACAACGCCAAACGTAGCCTTTTACTAACGATACGGGCCTCGTTGCCGTTGGACGATACCCGTTTTCTAACTAATAAGCCGGTGGCATGGGTGGGCCACCTGCTTGCTCTTTCTTCGGTTTCTCGGCAATGACCGCCTCTGTCGTGATCAACAGCGAAGCCACGCTGGCCGCATTCTGAAGGGCCAGACGGACCACTTTTGTCGGATCGATGATGCCGGCCTCGATCATATCGGTATATTCTTCCTTGTCGGCATCGAACCCGAAATTTCCCTTTTCCTCTTTCACCTTCTGTGCTACCACAGAGCCTTCCAGACCGGCATTTTCAACGATCTGCCGGATCGGCTCCTCGAGGGCCTTCTGAACGATATCAACGCCGGTCTGGCGATCCGGCTCAAGTTTGATCTTTTTCAAAACAGGCAGACACCTCAGATAGGCGACCCCGCCGCCGGGAACAATGCCTTCTTCCACCGCGGCCCGTGTCGCATTCAGGGCGTCCTCAACCCGCGCCTTCTTCTCCTTCATCTCGGTCTCAGTGGCTGCTCCCACCTTGATCACGGCCACGCCTCCTGCCAGTTTCGCCAGCCGTTCCTGAAGTTTCTCCCGATCGTAATCGGATGTGGTCTCTTCGATTTGAACGCGAATCTGTTTGATCCGGCCTTCGATCGATGAGGAAGAACCCGCTCCTTCCACAATGGTCGTGTTGTCCTTATCGATGACCACCTTCTTGGCCCGCCCCAGATCCTCAAGCTTCATCTTTTCAAGCTTGACTCCGACATCCTCCATGATGGCGTTTCCGCCTGTCAGGACAGCGATATCCTCTAACATTGCCTTTCTTCTGTCACCGAAACCAGGCGCCTTGATCGCCGCACATTTCAAGGTTCCTCGAAGTTTGTTAACGACCAGAGTGGCAAGGGCCTCTCCCTCTATATCCTCTGCAATGATGAGCAGTGGCCGGCCGGTCTTTGCGATCTGCTCCAGAATGGGAAGGACCTCCTTCATATTGGAGATCTTTTTCTCAAAAAGGAGAATGTAGGGTTCATCAAGAACCGCTTCCATCTTTTCCGGATTGGTCACAAAATAGGGAGAGATATAGCCCCGATCGAACTGCATCCCTTCCACGATATCAAGGGTGGTTTCCATGGCCTTGGCCTCTTCCACGGTGATGACCCCTTCCTTCCCCACCTTGTTCATTGCCTCGGCGATGATATCGCCGATGGTCTTATCGTTGTTGGCTGAGATCGTTCCGACCTGGGCGATCTCCTTCTGCTCCTTGACAGGTTTGGAAAGTTTTTTTAACTCCTTGATCACTTCTCCCACGGCATAATCAATCCCTCTCTTCACATCCATGGGATTGGCGCCGGCTGTTACGACCTTATATCCTTCACGGTAGATCGCCTGGGCCAGGAGGGTTGCGGTTGTTGTCCCGTCCCCAGCCGTATCCGAGGTCTTGCTCGCCACCTCTTTGACCATCTTGGCGCCCATATTCTGGAAATGATCTTCCAGATCGATTTCCTTGGCCACGGTCACTCCATCCTTTGTGACCAATGGTGAACCGAAAGACTTCTCCAGAACAACATTTCGACCTTTGGGTCCCAGGGTCACCTTCACCACATTGGCTAAAATATTGACCCCTTCTAAAATCGAATTTCTTGCTTCCTGATCAAATTTCAATTCCTTTGCCATGAGACTCCTCCTTTCTCAATCTGTTTACTTCTTCCCATTCACTTTTCAATGATTGCAAGGACTTCATCTTCCCGCATCATCAGATGCTCTTCTCCGTCGATCTTCACCTCTGTACCCGCATATCTGGCAAAGAGGATCCGGTCACCCTTCTTCACCCCTAACGGAATCTTTTTCCCGTCCTTATTCAACTTTCCTTCTCCGACAGCGATCACTTTACCTTCGATCGGTTTCTCCTTGGCCGAATCAGGGATAATGATTCCTCCCTTCGTTTTTTCTTCTTCCTCCAACCTTTTGACGATGAGCCGGTCATGAAGCGGCCTGATTTGCATAGATATAGACCTCCTTTCTGATAAAATTTCCCAAAATGTATAATCATCAAACCCCTGTTTGTCAACCTTTTCATGTTTCCAGGCCGAATGTTCTGGACCACTTGAAAAATCATACTATCGAGTATTATCAATAAGTTACGTTTCTAAAGAGGGAGAACGTATCTATCAAATCCCATTGATTTTTTTTAAAAAAAAGTTTATGAAAGACCATGACTTTTACAGACTCTTTCCTCACCACAAGCATTGGATCTTTCCCCCATCTTGATGAAAGGGGGGTATTGCCTCTCATTCTACGGGATTTTCCCCATATTCCTTTCTGGCCCCAGTTGCCCAAACGCTTATTTCTCGAAGGGATGGTAGCGCAGTACTCTGAGGGTTTCCCGTCCCTGAAACTGGACGAAAAAGACCAGAGGCTCTGGGTCGATACTTCTTCCGGGTTTGATGAGGAAGTCGAAAGATTCTATCAAGCTATGGAAAGGGAAGAGATCGAGTCCTTCCGTATATCCGAAGATTATGCCAGGGGTCTTCGCCTCCTCAAAGACCTTTCACAGGAAGAGGTGCGGAAAAAGATTAAATACATCAAAGGACAGGTTACAGGCCCCATCACTTTCGGGCTTGCCTTAACCGACCAGGAAAAGAGACCGATCTTTTACGATTCCACATTGAGAGAAATTCTCATCAGCCATCTCTCATTTAAAGCTCGATGGCTGGAGAAGAGATTCCACGACCTCTTTCCCGGAATTCCAACGATCATCTTTTTCGACGAACCTGGACTCTCCGCCTTTGGCTCTGCTTTTTCAGGCCTGAATCAAGAGGATGTAACCCTCTCCCTCAATGAATGCTTCAGCGCTGTCGGAGGATTAAAGGGGGTCCATTGCTGCGGAAATACCGACTGGAGCCTGCTTCTTTCGACGAAACTCGACATCCTCAGTTTCGACGCCTACGGTTATCTGGAGAACCTCTCCCTATATCCAAGGGAGTTAAAAACCTTTTTGGAGCGAGGAGGAATCCTGGCCTGGGGTCTCATTCCGACCAGCGAGGATATTCAAAAAGAGGATGCCCGAAGTCTGGTAAAACGCTTCAGGATAGGGGTTGAGATCCTTTCAAAAGAAGGGATCGATCCGGTGCTTTTAGAGAGAGCGATCCTCACCCCCAGTTGCGGCACTGCTTCACTTTCCATCCCATTGGCAGAACGCGTCTGCCATCTCACCGCCGAAGTCTCAAAGAGGCTGATAGAAACATAAACCTCCCTTACCATAAGACAATGACAAAATAGTAGATCATTATTCCTGAAACTCCCAATCTCATGATTGTTGCAAACAGGGTCCCCATCATCACTCCCCAGCCTGCCCGGAGAGACTCTCTTTTCGTTTTCCCGGCCAACCACTCGGCGACAACCGCCCCAAGAAAAGCCCCTAAAAGCATGGCCAGGGGTGAAAAAAATATCCCGATCACCATCCCTAACACAGAACCCCAGACTCCCCATTTCGATGATCCATACTTCTTGGCCCCCAGCAACGGAAGGATATAATCCATCACGATCACAAGGACCGTAACAATGGCCAGGATGATGACCAATGTCGGCGTCAGAGGAGGGGAGAAATGTTTTATCAGAGCCAGCAGAAAGAGCCCGGCAAAACTGAGTGGCGGCCCCGGAAGAATCGGAAGAACGCTCCCTGCCAATCCAAGAAGCATCAAAATAGAACCAATTACGATTGTTAGGGTTTCAAGCATCGACCTCTTCCATGAAGAAGTTGACTCAATTATTCAGTCAGAGGGTTTAGCGATTAAATCAACTCGATGCGCCTTAGAAATAGAAAGAGAGGTTCGCCTCCGATCACATGCTCTGCTTAATTCGACTTCTTATAGCTGATGGAGATGCCTGCGCTGCTCGAACGGTCGATGGTGGTCTGATAGTTGGGAAGGTTCTTTACATAATCGAGAAAATCTTTGATGCCCCCAAAGGCGTTGGCCACATTATGGGCTGTAAAGCAGCCGCCAACGGCCAGTTTGGGGTCCACATCCTTGAAGTATTGCGTATACCAATCCTTGTCGGCATCTGAAAAGACAAAATCAAAAGGGCCTTTCAACTCCTTCACCAGCGAATGAGCATCGGCCAGCCGGGCCTCGATCCATTCTTCCACTCCCGCCTTCTTGAAGTTTTCCAAAGCTATCCGATAACGGCTCTCATCAATCTCAATCGTGATTAGTTTTCCGCCTGTTTTGCTCAGTGCCCAGGCCATCCAGATCGCCGAATGTCCGGTCGAAGTCCCGATCTCCAACGCCCGTTTGTAGTTATTCTTGATGATCAGATGGTATAAGACTCTGCCATCCTCGTAGGGGACATTCCAGTCATGCCATTTCGTCCTGTTTTCATTCAGAAATTTTTCGACCCTCCTGTCCAGCGCTGTCTGGGCTGGAGATTTCTGGACGAAGACAGTAAGCTGGACGCCAACGATTAAGATCAATAAACTCAAAAAGGTGATGAAAAATTTTGTCAAAGCCTCGCTCATCGGTTGATCTCTTATTTCATTATAACACAGAACCTTAGAATCTTTTGTCAGGAATATTGATCTTGAACCGGGGCGGGTAAATCTGTTCACTTTTGCAGATAGGGCATCGTCCCGGAGTGTTCAGACGAGTCCGTTTCTTAAAAGAGAAACCACACTCCATACAAGATGCCGGTTCCGCAATCAGATGTCGAGGATGAACCGATTTTGCGAGATGCGTGAGATGATCGAGAACTTCCTTCTCTTTCATCCCGAACAACTTCGAAATTTCCCTCAAATCGAGGTCTTCCCTCTCCAGGGCTTCAGCAATCTTCTTCCTCGGTGTCAACATCCGCTTATGGGTTGATTTTAGAAAGCGGGACGCCTCCATGCGCGATATTCTCTTTGGGGATTTCATAGAGGATGATATGAACTCGTTCTTTCGAAATCTGAAGCGCCTCAGCAACTGCATCCGTCACTTTCACAATGAGTTGTTCCTTCTTCTCCGGGGTTCTCCCAGGAAGCAAACTGATCTGAACGGTCGGCATAGTTGACTCCTTTCTCTCAATGGGGTCCAAGGATTCGAGGGGGCAAGGGTTCCAGTTTGTTTCTTAATAATTTCACTTGAACCCTTTTTATCTGAGATCCCTTGAATCCTTTTTCACGGGGGAAACACTTTCCACCATGGATTTTTTCCGCCACCCAATTTTTCTAAAATCTCAAGGGCCAATTGAATCCCATTTGACACATTTTCTTCCACAATTCCAGGGGCGGTGAAGACATAGACCACGATATTCTTACTTGATGAATCGATCTTCGTTTTGAAATCAGGCCCCTGAAAGAGGGAACAGACAATCTCTTTCTCATCACGAAGGACAATCTCATCTTTCTTACAGATAATTATCTTGCCAGAAACAGCCTGGAAAGTCTCTCCTTCGTCAGCAAGGTCGAGCCTCCATGACCCTTCAAAACGGTCCAGGTCCTGAATGGCCATCAGAATCCCATGATTCATTTCTGCGATGATATGGGTGTCGATATAGAGATTGTGGATGGGAAACCCCATCTCAACGGTCCGCTTCAGATGATCAGGAAGGGGGCAGGGATATCCCCATTCCTTAAAAAATCGATCGTAGAGATTGATTCTTATTTCGATCTCGGCAAGGCTGGCCCTTCTTCTCATCTTTCTGAGAACATCCCTTTTATAGATTTTGAAGGCTTCACTCTTCTCAAAATAGGCGCAGTCCCGGATCGTCCCGATCCCAAAACTTAAGTCAGGAAATCTTTGACGATAGGCATCTGTGATGGTGAGTGAGACTTCTCTCTGCATATTAATCCATTATGAGGGGTGAGGCATCCCCACGGTCCTTGGGTTACGGTTACAAAAAAGGTTCACGGTGACGATGCTCGTATCGAAGCAAGAAACTCGAAACTTGAAGCTCGAGTATCCAGCATCCCAATACGAGCCTCGATACGAGCTTCGACAACGACAAACGTCATTTTCAATTTAACAGAACGGGCCTCGTTACCCTTACCGTTAGACTTTTATTTTCTAATCAACTACCCTGGCACATAGAGGCGTCTCATTTTGTGGATCTCCCGGATCCGCATCTCCGCATAGCGATTGGCCGCTTCCACGGGGAAAATTCCTTCCTTTTGGGCCATCTCGAAAATATGGAGAAGGCGGACATAAATCCGTTCTGTTTTCATCTTGACTCGTTCGGGATGATAGCCCTGTTCTTCATCAATGGCCTGGATGACGCCTCCGGCGTTGATGATGTAATCCGGTGCATAGAGAATCCCGCGCTCATGGAGCATCCGACTGTGGCGCTCCTCTTCCTCTAATTGATTGTTGGCACAGCCTGCAACAATCTTGCATTTCAATTTTGGAATGGTCTGATTATTCAAGACACCGCCAATGGCGCAGGGAGAGAAGATATCGCAATCTACTCCATAGATTTCTTCGGGCTTGACCGCTTTGTATCCGTATTTTGTTTGAAGGTACTGAAGGGTTTTCTCGTTGACGTCCGTGGCGATCACATCCAGCCCCCCTTCTTTCAAATATCCCAGTAAGGGCTCTCCCACCGCCCCAACTCCCTGAACAGCAATCTTCTTCCCTTTTAAGTAAGGATCGCCCCAGAGAAATTGGGCGCAGGCTTTAAGCCCCCAAAAGACTCCGTAAGCGGTAATGGCTCCCGTATTGCCGGAGCTTCCCTCCTCTTTGGGTTTTGCCAGAATGTAGCGGGTTTCCCTGCCCATGATCGAACCGTCCGCCTCATTGAGATTAAGGTCGGCGGCCCCGGTGACGAAACGCCCTTTCAAAATCTCAATAAATCTTCCATAAGCTCTGAGGTAGGCTTCGTTCTTATCTTTCTTCGGATCGCCCCAGATCACTCCTTTCCCGCCTCCTTTATCCTCATCAGCCGCCGCACATTTGTAGGTCATTGCCTTTGAAAGCCTCATCGCATCCTTAAGGGCATCTTCCATCGAGGCGTAGTTGACCATCCTCGTCCCGCCACAGGCGTGACCGAGCGTGGTGTCGTGGATGGCAATGATTGCCCTCATCCCTGTCTCTTTGTCATAGTTGAAGATGATCTGTTCATGTTCACCCTTCTTCATGAGTTCGAAGATATCCATCTTAATCCCCCCTTTTGAAAATATTGTTCCGAACATAGAGACAAATAGCACGAATGACAGCGAATGACACGAATAGGCTGTATTCGTTAAAAATGACGGTTGTCGTTGTCGAAGCTCGTATCGAGGCTCGTGAAATCAAACTGGATGCTCGAGCTTCGTTTGTCGAGTCTCATTCTTCGATACGAGCTTCGTCACCCATAATCGTTTGACGATCCATATTTATACCCTACCCATTTTTTAACTCCCTGTCAATTAATCAAAAGGGAGCAAAATGATTTGGTCAAGGTTAAGGCAAGGAAGCCCGTTTGGGTTAAGTGAAAGGGTTAAGGCGAAAGATTCTTAAAAAATGACTTAACCTAAATACAAAACGGGCATCCCTGCCTACCGGCAGGCAGGTTAGCCTTCACCCTATAACCAAACACTTTTTTGTGGCTTGAAGTAAACTCCAGGTTGGGGTAAGTTAATCCGCATGATTCGGTTCTATCTCCTTCTTCCCATTGGAATCATTGCCATCTCAACGGCCTCGATCTTCATCAAACTCTGTGATGCGCCGGCGCTGGTCATTGCTGCCTACCGGATGACCCTTGCCTCTCTGTTTCTTCTCCCCTTCGCCGGTTATCAAAGGGTCTGGAAAGGATGGAACGGATCCGAATTGCGATGGTTGATCCTCTCCGGAATCTTCCTTGCCCTTCACTTCGCCTTCTGGATCGGCTCTCTGAAATTCACCTCTGTGGCAAGCTCGGTTGTCCTCGTCTCCACTAATCCCCTCTTTGTGGGATTAGGGGCATGGCTCTTCTTTAAAGAATCATTAAGATTCAATCTCATCTTAGGAATCATCCTGTCGGTCCTGGGATGCGGACTGATCAGTTTCGGAGATGTGGCCTTATCGAAAGAGGCATTGATGGGAGATGGGTTGGCCTTGCTCGGCGCCATCACTGCCTCGGGATATCTGTTGGTGGGAAGAAAGATGAGAAAGGAACAGGACCTTCTCTCCTACATCTTCCCTGTCTACTCAACCGCAGCAATCGTATTGATCATCCTCTCTTTCATTTCTCATAAACCCTTCTTTGGGTTCTCATCCTCCACCTATCTCTATCTCTTTCTCCTTGCCCTCATCCCTCAGTTGATCGGCCATACCACGTTCAACTGGGCACTGAAATATCTTCCCGCCCCTCTGGTGGCGATCGCCATTTTAGGCGAACCCGTTGGCTCAACGATCCTTGCTTTCTTTGTTCTCGGAGAAGGCTTGCCCCCCCTGAAGGTCATCGGAGGCACCCTGATCTTTGCAGGAATCCTCATCGCTTTAAAAAAGAACGGGGGAAATCGAAATAAAAACAAGTTAACCCTTTAAAAGGAGCTTATAGCTATGAAGATTACCGTTCTGAACGGAAGTCCGAAGGGGGACCTCAGTGTAACGTTGCAGTATGTGAATTTTATCCAGAAAAAGTTCCCACACCATGAATTCAAAATCTTGTATCACTTTAGCTCTTTGAAAAAAGAATAAGCTGGCAATTTAAGATCTCGTCCGTTGACCGAGCTTTCAATGCCTCTTTTGCGGTAGAGAGGATGATTTCTACCGGGTTGTGACCTTGGAGTTGGG